>CESQ01186953.1_pt1 | contig 12374 bp, 10 predicted proteins | sample 361401 | NCBI WGS metagenome assembly CESQ01 (sample SAMEA2622119, study PRJEB7988) | marine metagenome | isolation source: saline water (ENVO:00002010), including | reverse complement strand
TTCATGTTGGCGATGCCGCCTTCGTACATCAGGTCGACGATCAGCTTCAGCTCGTGCAGACACTCGAAGTAAGCCATTTCCGGCGCATAGCCGGCTTCGGTCAGTGTTTCGAAACCGGCCTTGACCAGCTCAACCGCACCACCACACAGAACAGCCTGCTCGCCGAACAGGTCGGTTTCAGTCTCGTCCTTGAAGGTGGTTTCAATGATACCGGTACGACCGCCGCCCACACCGCTGGCGTAGGACAGGGCTACGTTTTTGGCGTTGCCGGATGCGTCCTGGAAGATCGCGATCAGGTCAGGAATACCGCCGCCCTTGACGAACTCGGAGCGCACAGTGTGGCCCGGTGCCTTGGGAGCGATCATGATGACGTCCAGGTCAGCGCGCGGCACGATCTGGTTGTAGTGGATAGCAAAACCGTGAGCAAACGCCAGAGTAGCGCCCTGCTTCAGGTTCGGCTCGATCTCAGCTTTGTACAGCTGGGACTGGAACTCGTCCGGGGTCAGGATCATGACCACGTCGGCTGCTGCTACAGCGGCCGGTACATCGCTGACTTTCAGGCCATGAGCCTCAGCCTTGGCGATGGAGCTGGAACCAGGACGCAGGCCGACGGTTACATCAACACCGGAATCTTTCAGGTTGCAGGCGTGGGCGTGCCCCTGCGAACCGTAACCGATGATGGCAACCTTCTTGCCCTGGATGATGCTCAGATCACAATCTTTATCGTAATAGACTTGCATGAAGTTCCCCTGCTTACTTGTGCGGACCGCCTGGCCCGCGACCAATTAGTTTAGATACTCAAAACCTTTTCACCGCGGGCAATACCCGACACACCGGTACGTACCACTTCGAGTACCGAGGTCGGCCCGACGGCCTCAATGAAGCTGTTCAGCTTGTCGCTGGTGCCGGTCAGCTGCACGGTATAGACGCTTGCCGACACATCCACGATCTGGCCGCGGAAGATATCGGTGGTGCGCTTGACCTCTGCGCGCTGGGCGCCGGTCGCCTTAACCTTGATCAGCATCAGCTCGCGCTCGATGTGAGCACCCTCAGACAGGTTGACCAGTTTAACCACCTCAATCAGCTTGTTGAGGTTCTTGGTGATCTGCTCGATCACCTCGTCCTGGCCAACCGTGGTGAGCGTCAGACGCGAGAGTGTCGGGTCTTCGGTCGGAGCCACAGTCAGGGTCTCGATATTGTAGTTGCGCTGCGAGAACAGCCCAACCACCCGAGACAACGCGCCTGGTTCGTTTTCCAGAAGAACAGAAATGATATGTCTCATGTCAGGTGCGCTCCGTTTTGCTCAGCCACATATCTCGCATCGCACCACCACGAATCTGCATTGGGTATACGTGCTCGCTGGTATCCACCGCGATATCGAGGAACACCAGGCGATCTTTCATCGCAAAGGCTTCAGCCATCTTGCTCTTGAGTTCCTTGGGATCGGTGATACGGATACCGACATGACCATAGGCCTCGGCCAGCTTGACGAAGTCCGGCAGCGACTCCATGTAGGAGTGCGAGTAGCGGCTGTTGTACTGCATGTCCTGCCATTGGCGAACCATGCCCAGCGCACCGTTGTTCAGGTTGACGATCTTCACCGGCATGTCGTACTGCAGGCAGGTCGAAAGCTCCTGAATGTTCATCTGGATACTGCCTTCACCGGTAACACAGGCAACCGTGGCCTCCGGGAAGTTCTGCTGCACGCCCATGGCCGCCGGAAAACCGAAGCCCATGGTGCCCAGGCCGCCGGAGTTGATCCAGCGATTGGGCTTGTCGAAGCGATAGTACTGGGCCGCAAACATCTGATGCTGCCCAACGTCGGAGGTAATGAAGGCGTCGCCACCAGTTACTTCCCACAGCGCCTCGATAACCGCCTGCGGCTTGATGATGCTGCCGTCGCCCTTGTCGTACGGGAACAGGTCACCATCACCACGCCATTCGTCGATCTGCTTCCACCAGGAGGCCTGGGTATCGGCATCCGGGCTTTCACCCATCTCCTTATAGATAGCAAGCATTTCTGTCAGTACGCTTTCAACCGGGCCAACAATCGGAATATCGGCCTTGACGGTCTTGGAAATAGACGCAGGATCGATATCGATATGGATGACCTTGGCGTTCGGGCAGAACTTGCTGGCGTCATCGCCATTGATGACACGGTCATCAAAGCGTGCACCGACGGCCAGGATCACGTCTGCGTGATGCATGGTCAGGTTGGCGGTGTAGCTGCCGTGCATGCCAAGCATGCCGACGAACTGACGATCGGTACCCGGATAAGCACCCAACCCCATCAAGGTGTTGGTCACAGGCAGGTTGAGCGCGCGAGCCAGTTCAGTCAGCGGGCGCGAGGCACCACCAAGAATGACGCCACCACCGGAGTACATAACCGGACGCTTGGCTTCCAGCAGCATTTCTACCGCTTTGCGGATCTGACCGGAATGACCACGGGTAGCCGGATTGTAGGAGCGCAGCTTGACCTTCTTCGGGTAGCTGTACTCGAACTTGTCGGCCGGGTTGGTCATATCCTTGGGAATGTCGATCACAACCGGACCGGGACGACCGCTCTGCGCCAGATAGAAGGCCTTTTTGATGACCTCAGGAATGTCGCGCGGGTCCTTGACCATGAAGCTGTGCTTCACGATCGGACGGGAAACGCCAACCATGTCGGTTTCCTGGAAGGCGTCAGAGCCAACCATGTTGCTGACAACCTGGCCGGAAATAACGACCATCGGGATCGAGTCCATGTAGGCCGTCGCGATACCGGTAACGGTATTGGTCGCACCAGGGCCGGACGTCACCAGTACCACACCAGGCTTGCCGGTAGCACGGGCGTAGCCGTCTGCCATGTGGGCAGCAGCCTGCTCGTGACGAACCAGAATATGCTCTACGTCGTCTTGCCGGAAAATGGCATCGTAGATATGCAGAAGGGCACCACCCGGGTACCCGTAGATATATTTAACACCCTCGTCACGCAATGAGCGGACGACCATCTCAGCGCCGGATAAAAGCTCCACTTTAGAATCACCTCTAGCTTGCCACCCACCAATGGCGGGCAGCAGGGTACCTGTTTACTGCTCGGCAGCGCAGAACAACGGTGGTTGTGCTGCATCAGCTTGACTACGTGCTTGGAGGCCGGCTCCTACTGTTGCGGAGTAGCCTCACCCAGCGCGAGGTAGCGCGTGCGGGTGCCAGGCCGGGCGTTGACGGGTTTCGTCTCCCGGAATGAGCAACAAAACCGCGTGCGTCGATGCGGGGTGAGCACCGATTGCAGCGGCTTATGAGAACCACGAATTGTTTACACTCGAGACTGACAAGTCAAGCCAAGTTGCAGAAAACCCCTACCAAGGGATATACCTGTGCCACAGGCGCGCTATCGCACGTTAGGGTTGCGCCCGCTCACCGTGACAGAACAAGGAAGAAACGCCATGCGCAAGATCGTCATTTCCGCCGCCCTGAGCCTGGTTTGCACCAGCGCCATGGCCACCCAAATGTACCGCTGGGTGGATGAAAACGGCGTCACTCAGTTCAGCCAGCAGCCGCCTGCTGAGGATCAGTACCAACGCATGCAGGTCAAGCCGGCACCGGAGCTAGGCACCGGGAGTCTCGCGCCCGACACCGATAGCCCTGCCGACGAACAGACCGAATCAACCGAGTCGGCTGAGCCTGCCGCCGCTGCGCAGCCGACGCCGGAGCAGCAGGCCAAGTTGGCAGAGCAATGCGACGCGCTGCGCGCCAACCTGACCACCATGCAGAACAACCCGCGCCTGCGTCGCACGCTGGAGGATGGAACGGTTGAGCGAATCGGAGAAGATGAGCGTCAGGCAATGATTGCCAAAGCGCAGGCAGATCTGCAGGAGTACTGCCAGTAAGCAAAAACGGGGCGTTGCGCCCCGTTGTCAGTCGTCCAGCGTGCTGACGTGTCGATCGATACGCGCCAGCACCTCCAGCAAATCTGTCTGGCGGCGGCCCAGGTGCACAAAGGCCTGCTCCCCCATTGGCCGCAGCGCACAGGGGCCCGGCAATGGCGCCCCGGTTGCCAGCAGTTGATTAACTTGCGGAATAAATACCCACTGCAACCACTGCTCAAAGGCCAGTGTGTCGGCGCAGAAGGGAGCCTCACTGGCCAACTGCGCCGCCGACGGCGGCTCTAGCGACCACAACCCCCACTGACGCAACTCGCCTTCAAGCTCCTGCAAGGCAGCGGCAAGTGCCGCCGAGTCCCTCACGAGGAAACGCGAGCCCGCTGACGCGCCTGCTCGGCGCCCGCTGCATCGCCCTGCTGTTCGCGCGCCTGCGCTACCAGCTCCCACAAGCCAGCCTGCAACGATGGGCGACCCGAGGCATAAGCAAGACCACGGCGCGCCAGTTGTTCGGCTTGCGCGGCATCGCCCTGGCTCAGACGCACCTGCGCCAGACGGTACAGCACCTGCGGCTCACGCGGCGCAATACGCATGGCACGCTCCAGGCTGGCATTGGCGCCGTTCAGGTCGCCGTTGCTTTCCTGCTGACGGGCGGTGGTGAGCAGGGCCAGCACCGGCCCGTCGAGCTGTTCATCAGCCTGCAGCGCACCGCTGGAGGAACTGGGGCCGGAGCCAACAGCCGGAGACGAGGTGATACCGCCGCTGGAGATCGCCGGTTGGTTATCCAGCGGATAGGACTGTACCGCACTGGAGCCACCCTGCCCGTCCGGCACCATGACCACTACGCCGCTATCCTGCTGCGCTGCCGGCGCTTGCGGAGCCGAGGTACCCACACGCCCGGCACCGGTACGCATGTCCTCATTGGAGACCGGGCGACCGGAATCCACTACCGGAATCGCGCCGCCGGAGCCTGCACAACCCGATAGCACGGCGATCACGGCGCCCAGCAGCGCGACTTGTCTGATGCCCATCTGTTAAATCCTCTCTCATCCGTTATGCGACGAAGGCGACAGCATACTGGCAGCGCCTCAGCGCAGCCAGTCGCGAATGGTGTCGAGCACCCGATTGGCGCCGTCGCGAATCACTTCGGTGTCGATCACCGGCTTGCAGCCGGGCCCCGGCAACGGCTCATAGCCGGCCCTGAAGGGGATTTCGACACTGCCCTCGCAGGATGGATCGCTGCCAAGGCCGGTCAGCGGATCAGCCCAGGCGGTGACAATCTCGGCCGGCGGCACATCCGACAGACTCTGCGGGTGCGCGGCGCCCATAAAACCATTCCAGACCTGCAAGGCGCCGGTAGCGCCGGTCAGGCGAGTGCGATCGTTATCGTCACGCCCCACCCAGGCCACCGCCACCAAGTCATCCGAGAAGCCGGCAAACCAGCTGTCACGCAGATCATTGGTGGTACCGGTCTTACCAGCCAGCCGAATGTTCGAAGACACATGGTTATAAGCCGAGCGGCCGGTCCCCTCTGTCATCACATGGGTCATCGCCTGCTGAGTCAGGTAGATGGTCGCCGAATCAAAACGCTGACGCACCTCAAACGGATACCGTTTGAGTGGCTCGCCCTGCGCCGTCAGCACGTTGCGAATGGCGCGCAGCGGCGTATTGAAGCCGCCATTGGCAATGGTCTGATACATGTCGGCCACCTGCATCGGCGTCATCGCACCCGAGCCCAGCAGCATGGCCGGGTAGGCAGGCCAGTCATGATCAACACCTAGCCGCCGCACGGTATTCAGCACGCTATCAACGCCCACCTCGGTACCCAAGCGCACTGCCGCCTGGTTATAGGACTTGGCCAGCGCCATATACAGCGGCACCTGTCCGTGACTTTGCCGGTCATAGTTCTGCGGAGACCAGGTCTTGCCGGGTTCGGCTTCCAGAGTGATCGGGTCGTCATCGATCGGCGTGATCAGCGAATAGCGCTCTGGTTTTTCCAGCGCCGTCAGATAGATGGCCGGCTTGATCAGCGAGCCAATCGGCCGTGAGGCATCCAGCGCCCGGTTGAAACCGGAGAAACGCGGATTGGCGCCACCGACTACCGCCAGTACCTCGCCGGTCTGCGCGCCAGTCACCACCATGGCCGCTTCCAGCGGTTTCTTGTCGGGCGTCTCGCCAAAGCGCTTGAGCGTACCCTGCACGGCGGTTTCTGCCTTGTGCTGCAGCAAGGGGTCGAAGCTGGTGAAAATGCGCAACCCTTCGCTGGTCAGGTCCTCGTCGCGGTAGTCCGCACGCAGCTGACGTTTGACCAGATCCATAAACGCCGGGTAGCTGGTGTTGGCCAGGCTGCCGCCCTGGGTCACGTCCAGCGGTTTGTTCTTGGCGTCGGTCGCTTCTTGCTGACTGATCATGCCCTGCTCGGCCATCAGATCCAGCACCAGGTTGCGCCGTGTAGTGGCGCGTTCAGGGTTGCGGCGCGGGTTGTAGTAGGAGGCGCCCTTGACCATCCCTACCAGCAGCGCAACCTGATGCAGCTGCAGTTCCTGCAGCGGCTGGGCAAAGTAATACTGACTGGCCAGGCCAAAACCGTGCACGGCGCGGTTACCGTCCTGACCGAGGAACACCTCGTTGAGATAGGCCTCGAGGATCTCTTCCTTGCTGTAATGCAGCTCCAGCAGCACCGCCATCATGGCCTCTAGGCCCTTGCGGATAATGTTGCGATCAGCAGTCAGGTAAAAGTTTTTCACCAATTGCTGAGTCAGGGTACTGCCGCCCTGACGCAGGCTGCCAGTGGTCAGGTTGACGAACATGGCGCGAGCAATGCCTTTGGGCGATACACCAAAGTGCTGGAAAAACTCGCGGTCTTCCACTGCCACCAGAGAGTCCACCAAATAAGGCGGAGCCTGATCCAGACGGATCAGAATACGGTCTTCGTTGTGCGCAGGATAAATGCCACCGATCATCAGCGGTTCAAGCCGCGCCATGACCAAGTCCTGGGCGCCACCGATACTGGCGATGCGGTTACCGTCAAAACGCACGCTTACGCGCTGGGCTCGCTCGGCGCCCTCGAAGAACTGGAACCCGCGGGTGTAGACATCAATACGACTGCCGCCCACCGCCATCTGGCCCGGGCCGTTAGCCGCGTTGCTCTGCCGATAACCCAAGGCCTTCAGCTCGGTGAGAAAATCGTCGCGGCTCAACGGACGGCCGGCATACAGCTCCAGCGGGCGCGCAAATACCTTGGCCGGTACCGCCCAGCGCTTGCCGGAAAACTTCTCCTGCACGATGGCATCAAGATAGACCGCCAGGGCCCCAACCAGCACCAGACCGACCAGCCCGAGCTTGAGCAGCCAGCCCCAGAGGCGACTGCGACCGCTGGACTTTCCCTTGCCCCGCGACTTGGACTTGCGTTTGTTAGCCATGTTTCCTCACGTCATTACCCTTCTGATGCCGGCATGCACTCACGCGCGGCCCTTTGCTACGGTTGGCCTGTGACCCGCCAGACCGCATAATGTTCGCATTGCCGACCAAACAAGGAAACGTCGTGAGCCTGACCCTGTTAACTGCGCTGCAGAACCCTGACCTGTATGACCACCCGGTAAGCGGTTTTACTCTGATTGAAACCCATATTTCCTGGGTGCTGCTGACCGGCGACTATGTTTACAAGGTCAAGAAACCGGTCAATTTCGGCTTTCTCGACTATTCCTCGCTGGAACAACGCCAGCATTTCTGCCAGGAAGAAGTCCGCCTGAACCGCCGCCTGGCGCCCGAGCTGTACCTGGACGTTATCCCGGTTACCGGCAGCGCCGAAGCGCCTGTTCTGGGTGGCGACGGCCCGGCTATCGAATATCTGGTCAAGACTCGCCAGTTCCGTCAGCAAGATCTGCTCGGCAACCTGCAGCGCGATGGCGGCCTGACCGTTAGCCATATTGACGAGCTGGCAGGCGTGCTGGCCCGCTTCCACGGCCAGATTGAGCATGCCGGCCTCAATACCCCGTTCGGCACACCGCAGCAGGTCCATGCCCCGGTAACCCAGAACTTCGAGCAGATTCGCCCGTTTTTGAGCGATACAGGAGACCTGCAGCAGCTCGACGCTCTGGAGCAGTGGGCGAATACTACCCACCAACGGCTGATTCCCCAAATTAATGAACGCAAGGCGGCCGGCCTGATCCGCGAATGCCATGGCGACATCTATCTCGATAATGTCACCCTGGTGAACGGTCAGGTGACCCTATTCGACTGCATTGAGTTCAATGAGCCCTTCCGCTGGACCGATGTCATGGCCGACGTCGCCTTCATGAGCATGGACCTGGAAGATCGCGGCCTGCATGCCCTGTCCCGCCGCTTTGTCAGCGCCTATCTGGAGCACACTGGCGATTATCAGGGCCTGGCTGTACTCAACTACTACAAGGCCTACCGGGCCATGGTGCGCGCCAAGGTCGCCCTGTTCGGCCTGAACGACCAGATGAGCGCGGAACAGCGCGCCAGCGTCATGCAACGCTACTACGGCTACGCAGCGCTGGCCGAGAGCTACACCGAGGTTGCGCCGCGCTTTGGCCTGCTGACCTTCGGCGTATCCGGCAGCGGCAAGAGCACGCTGGCGGTCAAGCTGGTCGAGCAACTGGGCGCCATTCGCCTGCGCTCGGACGTTGAGCGCAAGCGGCTGTTCGGCAACGACGACAACCCCAGCCTGGACTCAGGCCTGTATGCGCCCGAGCGCAGCGAACAAACCTACCAGCGCCTGGCCTGCCTGGCCGCGCAAACTCTGGCTAACGGCTACCCGGTGATCGTCGACGCCACGCACCTCAAGCAGGCCCAGCGCCAGTTAATGCGCGATGCCATCGAAGACCAGGGCGCGCCCTGCCTGATCCTGCACTGCGACGCCCCGCAGGCCAGCATCGAGCAGTGGCTGAAAGAGCGCCAGCAAGCCGGCACCGACGTCTCTGACGCCGGTATCGAGGTGATGCGCCATCAACTGCAAGAGATGGAGCCGCTGGACGCCGATGAAGCCGCCCTGAGCATCCGCGTGGACACCGCCAGCGACAGCGCCATGAGCGACCTGTCAGAGCAACTCAAAAAGCGCCTGTAGGGCGCGCCAGACGGGCGCTGTACGGATACGACAGCGCCTACTACACTGGGTTTCGGGACACCAATAACAAGAGCAGACCCGACGCCATGCCGCACACAGACCTGCGCCCAACCGCACCGCAGCCATCTGCCCACCTGCCCACATGCATCCTGCAGCCATCAGGAGGAGCCCGGCATGGAGCCAGATGAGCTACTCGGTCTACGCAACCTGGGCAAGACCTCCAGCCAGTGGCTGCACGCCACCGGTATCCACACCCCTGAACAGCTCCGCCAGCTTGGCCCCGTCGAGGCCTACCGCGCCGTTCGTGCACGTGGCTTCAATGCCTCCAAGGCGCTGCTTTTTGCAATCGCCGGCGCGCTTCAGGACACCCACTGGAAAGACCTTGACCCGGCATACAAGCAACGCCTGCTGGATCAGCTGATGCAGTCTGGCAGAGCAGATTAAGCGACCTGGCTCACACAGCCGCGGCCACTCGCTTGCCTGCGCTGCTGACAGGCTTTTATGTTGACGACAGCCTGCCCCGCTGAGGTAATGTAAGCCAATACCTGCCGCACCGGCGCAGACGGTACTCCATGCCAACACTGCAGTAGGTCAGGACTACAAAAAAAGGAATTCTGCCATGTATCTGATAGGCGACCAGCCACCTTACGCCGAGAAGCTGATCAACACCCTTCAAAGCATCCCTCAGCAACTGCTCAAGGATCTTGAGCCCTGTGACGACGCCATTGAGCTCGACGCAGTGGACGATCTCTACAACCACATCAGCCCGGCTCGCCTGTACCTGCTCAAAAGCGGCCTGCTGCACGCCCAGATTGATGGCAAACCCCTGTTCTACATCCAGGAAGGCGACCTGATCGGCCTGCGTCAGGGCCTGAACGCAGCGCCCTGCACCTACCTCAGTGAAGAGCCGCTGGTGCTCATCCCCTATGACCGTGAGGCCCTGTTCAAACATATCCACGCCGACAGCCGCAAGCAGGAGCAGTTTACCCAGTACATCCTCGGCCAGGCGGCCCTGATGTCGGATGCTCTGGCGCACACCAAGCAACCGGAAGTACGCCCGGTCACGGGCTTTCAGCATTTTGCCCCGGGTGCCGAGCTGATCCGTCAGGGCGACGACGCCGATCACGTCTTCATTATCACCGAGGGGCACGCCGAAGCCTTTGTTGAAGGTATCAAGGTTGGCGATGTCCAGAAGGACGAGATCTTCGGTGCCATGGCGCTGTTCACACGTGAAAAGCGCTCGGCGACCGTCATCGCCAGCGTGCCGACCACGGTGATGATGATTCCCAAGGAACAGTTCCTTGCGCTGATGCAAAGTAACCCGCGGATCGCCCATAGCCTGATTGAAAGCATGGCGCGCCGCATTGACCTGATGAACAAGGAACTGACCCACTACAAGCAGCTGAACGAAAAATAATTCAGCAAAGGGGTTGACCTGCTAATGATAACCGTTATCATTATCAACAAGTCATCGCGAGATGGCTGTTGATAACAGATTGTCGCGAGACAAACGGTTATCTCCTCATCAGGCTAATCACGGATTTTTGCCCGCTCATTGAGCGGGCATTTTTTTGCCTGCTACAAACATTCGCCCGCCCCTACCGACTGTCCCCTGCCCGCTGCCACGTCCGAAAATGTCTAGGCGTTCTCACTCCATAGCGGACCAAATAAAAATAATTCCCATTTACTATTGACGCAAAAATGATAACCGCTATCATTAGCAACAAGTCATCGCGAGATGGCTTCGGATAACAGCTTGTCGCAAGACAAACGGTTATCTCCTCATCAGGCTAATCACGGATTTCGCCCGCTCAATGAGCGGGCATTTTTTTGCCCGACCAAAACGTGACCAACAAAAAACGCCGCAGCGGTCACCCGCTGCGGCGTTCTGCACATCACCTGCGAGGTCAGGCCTCAGGAGCCGCCCCGCGCTCTGCAGCCTGATTGGCAAAATCACCACCGCCCAGTGCGCGGTACAGCGTGATCTCGCTCAGCAGCTGGCTCAGGCGATCAGAGATCACCCCCTGCCGCGCCTCGAACAGCTGCCGCTGCGCGTCCAGCAACGTCAGATAGCTATCAACACCGATGCTGTAACGCCGATCAGCCAGTCGGAAGTAGTCCTCCGATGCCTCCAGCAGGGCCCGCTGGGCATTCAACTGCTCAACGTAGGTCTCGCGTGCCTCAAGGCCGTCTGCCACTTCCCGGAAGGCGTTCTGAATAACCCCTTCGTACTGCGCAATCTGCTGATTACGGCTGATCTCGGCATAGTCCAGGCTTGCCTTGAGCGCGCCGGCGCGGAAGATCGGCACGCTGATGCTGGGCGAGAAAGTCCAGTACTCCGAGCCGCTACCAAACAGATTATCGAGATCACTGCTGGCACTGCCGGCCGCACCAGTGAGGCTGATGCTCGGGAAGAAAGCCGCCTTGGCGGCCCCGATACTGGCGTTCACACCAAGCAGCTGGTGCTCGGCCTGCAGCACGTCCGGACGCTGATACAGCACCTCGGAAGACAGACCAACAGGCAGCTCGGCCAGCACGTCCTCATCCAGCAACATGGGATTGCCCGCTGTTGCCGACCAAGGCTGACCGACCAGGACTGTCAGCGCATTGCGGTCCTGAGCCACCTGACGACGATAACGCGCCAGACTCGCCCGGGCAGACTCAACCGCCGTGCGGGCCTGGGCCAGCTCCAGACTGGAAGCCACACCCACTTCGTTACTGCGCTTGGTCAGCGCGTAACTTTCTTCGTAGGTTTTCAGGGTGTCTGCCGTCATATCCAACAGGGCCTGGTCCGCCTGCAGCGTCAGATAGGTGCTGGCAACATCGGCCACCAGGCTGATCTGCACCCCACGACGGGCCTCGTCACTGGCAAGAAAATCCTGCAGCGCCTGCTCACGCAGGCTGCGGATACGGCCAAACAGGTCCAGCTCCCAGGACAAGCCGAGGGTCGCGGTGTACTGGCTGGTAATCATGCTGTCGCCGCTGTTGGACAGGTCCGCCGGCATCCGGGTGCGGGTACCGTTACCGTTGACATCCACCTGCGGGTACAGCTCTGCGCCTTGAATGTCATACAGCGCGCGGTTGGCCTCCACGTTCAATGCTGCCACGCGCAGATCGCGGTTGTTCTCCAGGGCCTGACCAATCAATCGCTGCAGCTCCGGATCCTTGAAGAAGCTGCGCCAGCTGATCACCTGAGTTTCCTGCAGGTTGCTCTCGACACCCTCCGTCCAGTTGGCAGGCACCGGCGCCACAGGGCGCTCGTACTCGGGGATCAGCGAGCAGCCGCTAAGCGCTGCCAGTACCGCCAGGCTCAATACGCTGCGTTTCACTGTGCGTCCTCCGTCGATTTTGCTTTCGCGCCTTTGCGCTCGGTAAACAGGGTGGTCACCAGTACGTAGAACAGCGGCACCCAGAATATCGCCAGC
>CESQ01208035.1_pt1 | contig 12442 bp, 15 predicted proteins | sample 361401 | NCBI WGS metagenome assembly CESQ01 (sample SAMEA2622119, study PRJEB7988) | marine metagenome | isolation source: saline water (ENVO:00002010), including | reverse complement strand
TAAGAATACCGACTTGCCCACCGTGTTCTCGGTCATTAGTAGCTCCTACTGAACTTGCGTTTGCAGTACAGCATACCCGCATACTTCCATCTGGTCTAGTGCTTAAATGCACCCATGGTAACAAGCAAAACGTTTTTGAAGGAGGTTTTTTATGCATAGTTAAATACTGTTTTAATGATCATAAATATATTTATGCTACTGTATTTACGGGGTTATTTGAGCTGAAGGATTAGGTATGGGTGTTAGAAAATTACTAGTAAGTGCTAGTAAAACTGCAAATCAATGTCAACGTAATTGGGATAGAAATAAAGAAATATCCCAAGTTGTAAAGTATACCTTGATCAATATAGCTACAAATCTTCCTACAAAGCAAAATCAAGCGTATTATCATCTATTAGTTTCTGATAATCCTGTTTACAACAAAAATATATATAAATGTTCTATTGACAGAGAAAACAAGGGTACTAAGGACAGAAACTCTCAAGTTGATAGTCCTTTACTTTTCATATATTTAAAAAATGAATACACAGGAGATAATTTTAAATACGCTGGCCATGAAAAAAAGGATAGTATACAGCAACAACGCCAACAACACCATTTTAATGCTACTTTATCTGCAGGTATTAGCTCGGGTGCTGTTGCACTCGCCGCAAATCAGCTGGGCATGAGAACAGGATTTTGTTGTTGTTATGACACTGAATTACTTAAAAATTATCTTAAAAGTATAGGGTATACTCTTGACTCAGATATTATAACAATGTTAGGAATAGGTTATCCAAATACAAACTTCCACAGTAATGTTGTTTTAAAAGATGAAAGTAATGATATACTACGGTATGTAGAACGATATGATAAAAAAGTAACCTATACTATACTATAACTTTTCTTTTATAAATTTATCTCGCATGTTTTGTTTGCAAACACTTTCACATCTTGGTATTCTATTGTTTGAATTCCAACTTTTTTGTATATCTGTCCAAACTTTACCATGTATAGCATCGTCTAATGAAACATTTTTAAGATTAATATCAGACATATAGTTGTTTTCAACTAATATTTGTTCAAATCTATCTTTTTGTTTATCGTTAACTGAAAATTCTAACATTTTGCTGTTAAGGTGACAACAAGGAATTACATTTCCCATATGATTTACAAATATACGCTTTTGATTACCATACTTACAACTTATTGTAGGAGATTCTTCTACTTCGAGCTTTTTATGTTTCACTCCACCTATATCTTTCCTATGACTAATGATTGTTTTGAACTCCTTAAAGCCTTCATTTACTGCCATTTTCTTTGCAATTTCTAATTGGTGCTCGTTGTGTTCAAATACAATAAATTGCCAATGAGCTCTGCCTCCGGCGGCTATAAAGGCCCTAAAATTTTGCTGTACTTTTTTAAAATTAGACCCTTGTCTGTATAACTCGCTAGTTTCATCACTACCATCTATGCCCCAGGTTACAACATGACTTTCAGGCATTATCTCTGCAAGTTTAGTCCACCAACTAGCAGTTCTTAAACTACCATTTGTTGCAACATTGATATGACAATCCCATGTTGCAAAGTGCTTTATTATTTCAAAAAACTGAGGATGAGTTGTAGGTTCGTCTACACTTCCACAAAAATTAATAATTTTTATATTAGGAAACATTTCTTTTTTAAATTTTTCTTTAATTACATTCAAATCAAGGTATGTTTTGTTAAGAATTTTATCTGCTTCCTTAGATATAACCCTAAAACAACCTTTACAACTAATATTACAAAAACTTGTAAGTTCAATGTCAATCCATTCTAGTGTATTACTGTTCCACATTGACAAGCCTTTTTATAATTTCATACATTTCTGGATTACAATCTTTGAAAGCCATGCCGTAATGATTATCTAAAACTAATGTGCTTTCTAAAAACCGTTTTAATTTATTTTCCACTACTCTATCATTTAGTACAATGTTTTTAAATTGATGATTTTGATACGGATGCCGATAAGTTGGTACCCATTTTTTTCGTATTTTAATAGGAATTTGCTCTAAACACAACCAACTAGGTCCTTGCAAGCCATGTGGAGCAACTGTAATATCTTTCCAGTCATCAAAATAATCAATAATTTCTTGTAATTTATTTACATTAAGAATACTTACTGTTGGATTGGCTCTGACTTCTATCTGTCCTGTATTAGCTTTGTTATGCAATTTGGCCCACGTGTGAATATTTTTATCTATTGTATTCCAATCAACTCCGTGTCTCGTGCTTTCAGCTAAAGGACCCAACCCGTCAATACTTAATTTTATGTTTACACATTTAAACCTAAGTAATTTATCTAATATATCTTTAGGAGGCACAATAGTCCCATTGGTAACAGTAGAAAATTCAATATTTTCTGGATTACATTTCTCACATATAGTTTCTATAAACCAATTAAAATGCTTACTGTAAAAAGGTTCACCGCCTATCAGTTCTATTGTTTTTAAATTAGTTAAATCACTATTTTGTATGACTCTTTTTATATTCTCAGAATAATTTTGTTTTATAGGATTTGCTTCATAAACTGGATGTTCGGGATAAATTGTTCTTAATTTTTTTATTACATCTTTGGCACTATTCCATTTACTACTATGCTTAGGAGCACAAATTCTACACATGAGATTACAAGTATAATCTAATGCTATTTGCAAATTTTCTACCGTAGCACCAGTTCCGGTTAATTTTTTGTTATACCAAGTACGACGTGATTGTAATTTATTTCTTTCTCTATCCCAACAAGTATCACACTGAGGTATTATCTCTGTCTCCTTTTGAAATAAAATTCCTTTTTTTGTTAACTTTTTTATACGTTTTGAAAGTTTGCTATCTAACACTTGCTCAAAATTTTCTATGTCACTTACGTCAGGAATATTAAAAGTTTTATTTGAATCAAAATGACAACATGGCTTCACACGACCTTCAGCACCATCAATTGTTATTCCTGTTGACTGTAATTTACAAATTGCTTGTGACATCTATGTTTATCTCATTATGATATGCTTTATGATAAGCACATGTTTTTATACATCTTGGTAGATGTTTCTCGTGATTAGGGTTCCAGCTTTGTCCTAATATTTTGTCAAACCATGGATGTTGTAAAACAGTATCAATGCTGTTAGTTTTAAGACTGTTCCAACCAGTTTGGTATTCACTAAGTTTATTTAAAATATTTTCTTTATTTTTAAATGCACTATCCCATAAAAAACAACAAGGCCACATTTCTTGTTTAGAACTAATAAAAATTTCACCTTCGTGTACAAGTTTACATTTTATTGTTGTAAGTATTTCTTTTGTTTCTTTATTTGTTTTATTTTCGTTAGCAAGAAACTTGTCTAGTTCCAATACCTGATCTTTTTTACTATGTTCTTTCTTTCCAGTAGTAGTAATGACTTTCTTCTGTTTTTCATTTTTCTTTCCTATTTGAGAAACCCAGTCGTCATAACTGTTTCTCATTCCAGTACGAGTTGCAAACGTAAATCCTAATTTATTTGCATGTTCTCTAGCTGTTTCCAATTCAAATTCATTATGATCAAAAACAATAAAAATCCAAGTCGCTTTTCCACCTGCGTCACTATAGGCTTGCATGTTGCGTTCTAATACTTTCCAGTTTGTGTTTACCCTATAGATATGATTAGTTTCCTTATGTCCATCTACACAAAAATTTACATCAACAAGATTAGTATTAGCACTTATTTTGCCTAATGCATGCCACCAATCAGAAGTTTGATATGCGCCGTTAGTGCTCCATTGGCAATACCCGCCATGATCTGTAAGATGTTCTGTCATACTAACAGCATCTTTATTAAGTGCAGGATCTCCTAGTACACCACAAAACTTAAACTGCTTATCTTTAATATGTTTTGTGTCTGGAAATAATCTAAGCAGATCAGATAACATGAAACTCTTAATTTCAAGTTTATCTATATGTTGTGTCCTAGCACAACCTGGACATGCCGCATTACAATCGCTTGTAATCTCTAGCTCTATTTTACGTATACTATCTATATTCATTTTATATACGTACTTATCTTATTTAAATTGTTCAGTAAATGGATCAAATTCTGCTCCGCATTTCATTGCACAAACTTTTAATTTTCCATCAGCACAACTAGATTTATTCCAACTGTTAGATATATTTGTAAATATGTCTGTAGCAAAAACTTGTTCAAGGCCTTTCTTAGCGTTAATTTTATCTTTATCTATGAAGTCCCATATTTGTTCTACATAAGGATCTTCATGCCACCATTTATACATCCTACCTGCTGTCCAACAACAGGGGAGCACTAACCCTTCTGCACTTACGTAAATTTCTTTCTTGTCAACACATTTAGGTTTAATAGGAGCAACATCATAGTATGCATCCATACTACCATATTTTTTTATAATAATATCTTGTTTTTTTAATGCCTTGTTTTGATACTTAGGATCAGGCTTTTTTAATTCAGCTGTGTTTTGTCCTTTCTTACTTACTGCTTGGTGTGATTCTTTCTTTTGTGAATCTTGAGTTATAAATCTTCCTGTTTTCTTAGCAACGAATTTTTCACAACCCCATTTATTTGCAAGTTCTCGTGCTTTCTCTACTTGATGTTGATTATGTTCAAAAATTAAAAAATCCCATCGAGCTCTTCCGCCAGCATCACAAAATGCTCGCATGTTGCGTTCTACATTATTCCAAACAACATTTTGTCTATACAAATGATTAGTGTCGCTAAGACCATCAACTGAGAATATAACTGCACCTTTTTTTCCAATCGTTTTAGCAAGTTTTTTCCACCATTCAACATTTTTTGCTCCTGCGTTTGTATTCATACTTAACCACATTGTGGAATTATTTTGTCTAAAATAATCAAATACTTCTAATGTATCTTTTGCAATTATAGGATCTCCTAAATTTCCACACATATACATGGTTTCCAATTGGTTAATAAATTTTGGAGGAAAGATATCCATACAATCTTTTAGAGATAGTTCATCTAAGTTTATATGAGGATTTATTCCTTCACCATTCATGTTACGATCGCACATGGGACAAGCCGCTTGGCAATTCTGCGTAATCTCTAAATGAATTGTTTTTATATCTGCGTAATTATACATTTTTTTTTATACTATTATAATACCTTTGTATTCTATGCATAAGTTCTACATGAACTTGAATAAATTTGTATCCACTTTCTAATTCATCATTAAACCCGTATGAGTCAGGATCTATGAATTTAATTTGATAGTCACTAGTCAAAACTAAATTACATAATTTTAAGTCATCGTGTGTAAAATATTCATGGCCTTTAAGGGTTTTAGAATATTCAAAATCTATGGCCCAGGCTCTACTTAAAACACTAATTATTTCACATATCAAATCTTTTGTAATTAAATTTTTATGTTTAGAACCTACTTTAAAGAGTTCTTCTAAATTACATATTACGTCTAGCCTTTCCATAACTATTATCTTACCTTCGTTTGTAATTTCATAAATTTTAACTAAATTTTTATTCTCTTTGTATAATGTACGATATGCTTCTAACCAATCAGGTCCATATACTTTACCCTTTCGTAAAATTTTATAAACTTTATTTTTTTTAACAAAAATTTTGTTATTATTTGGTTGATCGTTAGGAGTAATATCTTTCATTCTTCACTATCCATAATTAATTTTACTTTTGTGCCAGGACCTATCTTGCTTGGTAATCCACCGTATGACTCAATATACCATTCAACCACTGCCTTGTACCAATCTTGACTGTTATGGTGAGCTTTTTTATTAAATTGATGTATGTTGTTATTAGTGGCTTGCATAGTTTGTAATGCTCTAGCACACTCTAACTGCAAACTACGTAAACTTAACTTTTCAATCATAATGGTATTGCAGAAAACTGATTGTCTGGAACATTTACATCAGTAATTATATCATACCCTAATGTAAGTCTAGGCATATCATCTTTCCATTCCTCATTCACAACTACTTTGTGATCTCTGTAGCCAGGGCCTATATAAATATTTCCTATTTCATTTTTTACCTCATAATCACCAAACGTGGTTGTAGTAAAATGAGGACGAATAGATACATATCCGTGCATAGGAAATGCATGATTATGCCAATCTAAAACTTCATCTTGTCTGTGGTAGTTTAACCAGCACTGAATCCACTTTGGTCCGTGATAATCAAATTGTTGCTCAACAACATATTTTATTTCTTGGAATAATTCCCAAAAAAGTGGGCTAGGTGTAGTTAAACTAAAAACATTATAAAATCTATAGCCTGACACATCTTGGTTAGTATTTAAAAAACTTCTATCTACTTCTTCTTCTCGTTTTATATTTTCAAATATATTTGGCAAATCTTTTAAAGATGTATTTGTAAAGGGATCTACACTTGTTAACGATGAATTCATACCTGTGAATGTTTCTGTAAATAATCTATATGCCCTGCCTAGTTCTGCAGACATTTGTTCTATGTTGTTTTCTACTACATCTGATCTCCATAAAGCCCAATCTTCACCAGTTTCTATTTTTCTTACTGACATTATATTCTTCCTATCATCATGTAACGAGTATATCCTTGCAATTCTAATTCTCCGCTATACTCAACGCGAGACATAGGATATTTTTTATACATTTCTTCTAAATTGTGTATAGTATTTACATGCTCTGGCAAACTATGTAAATTGTTTGTTTGTATTATAAACAACGGATCTGTAGATTGTGGTTTTTGCCTATATTTTAAGAACCAGTTTTCTTGAAAATGTTCTGCACTTGTATTAATAATCAAATCTGCTTCTGTTTTTTCATTTTTACTATCCGTAATTGGATATTCAAACCCTGTCCTATACAAGGTTGAAAGATCATTTACATCTGCAATTGAAGACTTTACACAATAATTTTCCAAGTGCATATTATTAAATACTTTATCACTTACTTCGTTTGCTACTGGATCAATATCAAAAATACGCATTTTTTCATAACGTATATTCATATGATCTAAATATAATCTTAACTGTCCAAACCAACCTGCATGGACATGCACCATCTCGAACTTTTTTTGAATCTTAAATAGCTCAGTAACCAACCATATTTTACTTAATACTTGTCCCCTACTAAATGCATCTTGTAATGCATTTGATTCATATCCTAATCTGTAGTACTTATATATTAAACTTACAATATCATTGTCTGCGTATTTTTTTAAGTGATAAATGAACTCGTTCATATCAAATGTTTCTTTAATATGGATAGGACTGTTTTTCGAATACATAAGTCCTAACAAAAAATCTACATAATTTTTTGCTTCAATATCTCCTGAAAATTTTAAATAATCTTGTAGTCCGTGTAACCAACTTAAAGAACTTACATCATTGCTCATTAAATTTCTCCCTTAACCAATCGAAGTCATTTATTAACCCCAAATCAGCCCCGATAGAAAGGCCAAACTCCATACCAGCGGTAGCACCTGCCAAAGCGTATTTGCCATATAGTCTATCGTGTCCCACGGTTGTCCAAGTTTTAAGTCTTGCATTTGTTTCATCCTCCTTCTGTCGATCTATTACCTTACTTGCTAATTTTGCACATTCTCTAAATGCACTTTTCCAAGCCTCATATGGTCCTGTGTTAAATTTAGTTACACAACTTAGCTCTTTCATAACTTTGAACTTTGTACTAATACTAGTGTTAACATCTACCTTACTTGCGTCTACTTTCTTTGTCAGTTCTACAGGTAAAAGTTTTATGCCTCCATATCCATATTCTAAATCATTAATAGGATTCTTACTTCTCCATACATGAACAGCATCCTTGTCATGCTCTGGAACAACATAGCTAAAATTAAAATTATCCAAAACTTCTGCATCTCCGTCTACAATCCACATCATATCTGTATCTGCTATTTCTGCACAAGCAATATGTCCATTTGCTATCCCCTTCACTCCGTGTATGCGTTTTGCTTCCGGAAATCGTTGTTTAAGTTTTGCAAAGTTTTCATTTGAATTTTGTTCTCCGTAAGATAACATTATAATATCATACTGACCACTATTTTTAGGCAAGACTGTGTGATGCGTTATACGCGGAGGATTTTGATACAACGTCTTAAAAAATTTACTGCCGCCTTCGTCTAACGGTAATAAACTAATAGGTACTTGTATTTGATTAATTAATTCTTCTCCGTATTCCTCTATCTTTTCATATACAGTATCTTCGGTAGTTTTTTTATTTGCCCAGTATGTATTAAGGTATTCAAAGTCTCTTACATTAATGTAATCCCAATCTGTTAACATGGTTTTGTAAAATCCTTCACGAGCACCATATATTGCCCACTGCCCGTTTTTAACATCTGCTCCAACCATTGTCCATACAAACAACCTATGCATGTTTTTCCAATGAACATTTATTAAATCGTCCAATGAAGGTTTTTCTCCTTCGATCAAACACATTTTTACGCCTTCTCTAAAACCAGCTCGCCAGGCTTGTTTCGAATTATAATTATTCTCGACAATGCTCATACAATCATCCATTTGTATATACTCTAGATCCCAACAGAAATCAACCTGTGCCTGTATATTATTAGGGTCTGCGTTTTCATGTGTTTTCATATTCAAGACAGTATCTCTGTCCCAACACTTTATTCCTCCATTCCCATACATCAATCCATTAATAGTATTATATCCTGTCCAGCTTATAACGTTTTTAGCAATATCTGAACCTGCTATAAACTCTACACTTTGATTTATAAATTCTGGCTTAACCATATTATCGCCGTCTATAGTTATAAATCGTTGTGTTTCAGATATTTCTGCACAGGCTTTATGTGCCGCATCTGATCCTTCTACTCCATGTATACGTTTTGCCCATGGCACTTTTGTAAGTAAATCTGCATAGTTTTTTTCTGCATTAGGTTCATCGTAACTTAAATAAACAACATCACAATCTAGTACATTAACTTTCATTATCAATCCTTAACTGAACCCTACGTAAATCACTAGGTGGATTACAACTAGGTATTTTTCCGTAACATTTATAATATGCTACTAACATTTGCATCTCTGCATCTTTAACAAGACTGTTGTGCATAGGCAAATATGCTTGATATACGTTGTCTATATATTCCTTGCCTATCTTTTCCTTAAATGCTGTTCCACAGCCATAAGGTGATAGTCTATCATTCCTTACTGTACCTTTAAAATCTGTTCTCCTACCTAGCATACAATTTCTAGTTGTTGCTCTGCTTTCACCAATGTATATCACTCCAGGATGTAAGATGTCTACATTATCTGGCGGATTATTTTCGAACAGCCCGTACATGTAACAACCTGCATCTTTTTTATCAAATCCCCAACTTGCATTATATTTCTCATCTATATGATGCCACTTTGTAAAATTTTTAAAACTTGGCATTGTATTTGTAAATACTTGTGTAGTCAAATAATCTTTACCACCGTGTTCTAAAACTTTCTTGAGAGTATATGCAAAATCTTCTAAGTTTTGTATCTTTTCAAAAATCTTTACAAGTTCATTGTGTTTTAAGCCATGTCCACCTGAACCTTTTACAATATTTTCTGCCAATGTTTCTGATTTCATATTAATACCTTACATGTATAAAGTTGTCGTTGCCAGATGCAATGTATAAGTCACAGTCTTTTATTGTTTCTGCTTTTATTTCAAACTCAGCATCTGTAAAAAAGTTTTCAAAGTCAACAAAAATAGTTTCTAATAATTTCCTTTTATCTCCTTTTTCTGTAATATACAAAACTTTATATTGTCCAAAATAATCTTTACTACGTTTATAAAAGTCTCTACATTCGTTTGTTAGGCTTGCATACCCTAACCATTGTGTTCCTCTCTGTATGACTTGAAACACATCCTGTGTTCCTTGTATTTTATCAAACCTTTTTAACGGAAATATACTATTATTTGTTATTACTTCTTTTTTATTTTTTTGTTTTTTTGATATAGTATACTTGCTCTCACTGTCACTAGTTACAATCCAGTCTAGCATATTTTCTGTAGCATTTAGAAAACTAATTGCAAGAGCATCATCTATTTCTATACAAAGTCTAGTGCTATCTTTTTCACTAGTTACTTCTATAACTTCGCCTGTATTTTCATTAAAGTATGCGAAACAACTCATGTTTCAAGTTCCTTTATAAGTTCATCTGTTAAGAACTTGTCTTCTACATAATGGAATACATTGTTTTGTATAAAATTATCTACAATAAGTTCTTTGCTATTATTTACAGACCAATCAACCTTATCTGTCCAATTTAGACATGATTCGTTCCAATTTTGTAAAGCTGATTTCATATGCACAAAATTAACAAAACTGTTAGGATCACATACTTGTTTGTCTATTCCTAAAATTTTGCAGGCAATAGCTGTGCTAACATCTACACTATAAAAATTTTGCATCTTTATAGGGGAATAAATTTTATAAAATGTTTCCCAATTTTCTGTAATAATTTTTAACAGATCGAAATATCTTTTTGCTGTTTTTGATTTTTTAAAATAAAATATTCCGTTATATAAATTAGGTAAATTATTATTAATAAAAACCTTTCTATGCCAAGTGGAAGTTATTGTTTCATTTCTGTAAGTTTTAACATTGCTTACAAAAAATAAATCATAATTTTTTAAATATGACCACCAATTAGTTATGTCACGCATAACTAACATGTCTACGTCCATACCAATAGTTTGCGTATAAGGTGATAACTCATACATCTTGCAACGATTATGCATTTTTTTCTTTTCATTTAAAGCATTGTCTTTTTCTATTGGAATAATTTTATCAAATAATACTTTATACCTTTTTGGTATTTCGTCATTTGTAATTAAAGAAATATTTTGACTGCTGTTAAACTTGTGTATACTTACTGCAAGAAGACATGCTTGTCTAACATAATCTGTCGTATCATTATTCTGCGCCACAAAACAAAATCCTTTACTCATTTTGCAACTCCTTGTGTATATTTTCATTCAGTGTAAACTTATTCATAACATGGACATTTGTTTTGTTTACTGAGCATACAGTTTCATTGTCTAATAATATCTTATATCTGTCATCTTCTATTTCAATAAGCAAGTCTTTATCAGTTGTTAGGAATATACTACAAGGTAACTCTTTTTGAGGATTACCTATTAAATGCAATGCTATAGAAAATGCAAAATCATTTCTAAAATTGTTTTCTTGTATTTGATAACAAAGCCTATAGTAATTCCAGTTATCTTGAATATGTTGTACTAAATCAAAAAACGTTTTACTAAATTTATTTTTACAAAAGTAAAATACAGTTGCCCAATACATATCAATTGATGTATCACTCACTCTACTTAATGTAATATCATTCCTGCTCGGATTTAAATCTATAAATTTTTTACTAATTTTAAAGTCATTGTTGCTAAAGCATTTGAGTAGTAAATTGTTTCCTACTAAAAAATCTGTATCTAGTACTAAAGTTCTATCAAACGGAGTTAGATCATAACTATAACATCTTGTAAAATTATTCCAAGGCAATGTTTTATACGAGCTACCGTTCCAAAACTTTCTATGTTGATCTGTCTTATGATGATTACCAATAACAACATCAATATAATTAGAATAGTAAGGAAATGCACGTTCTAAATATGCTTTAGAATCAGTTACTAATGCTACTTGTAAATCTAAATGTTGTTTAATCTTCTTTGCACAATATACTGCCTGTTTTACGTAATCAATTTGAGGGCTGTTGTGTGCAAATAACAGTACTCCCTGACTCATACTTCAATTAGATCCTCTATTTTTCTTTTTACCTTCAACTTAGAGTATTGCTCGTAGTATTCTGTAGATGCTTTTTCATGTTGCACTCGAATGTCATACAAAAACTCTTTCAGTTTAACTTTTATAGGTAATTGATTATCATCTATCAGAACAACTTTATCAAAACCTGCGGCATTACAATATGCTATCAGTTCAGATGTGATAGTAAACTTTCCGCCATTACAATAATACAACAAACTTTCTTGGTATTTCTCCCACAACAATCTTTTTTGATTGTTTAGTGTAGTCATATATTGAGAAAAGTCTAATGCTTTGCTTAATTTTGTATCCATAGTATTCTCCTATTAGTAATATTATATACTAATATGGATACGTTGTCAAGTAATTTATTGGTTATTGTAGTTCGGAAGTAGTAGATACCGAAGGAAAATTAACAGATACATTTGAACCAGAAGCCCTTAAACCTGTTATCACGCTTGTAATTGTGCCGTTAACACTTTCGTCTACACCACCCGGAGTACCTCCATAAGGAACAGGTGTAATAGGTGGATCACCTGTATCTGCATCTATATATTCAACATTAAAAGTTATAATTGTACTTGGAGAATTTCTTTTAGCACTTATTTTGTAGTAGTTTTCTCCGTATGTTGCACCAGTTGCATTTTGTCTAAAAACTTC
>CESQ01040153.1_pt1 | contig 12462 bp, 30 predicted proteins | sample 361401 | NCBI WGS metagenome assembly CESQ01 (sample SAMEA2622119, study PRJEB7988) | marine metagenome | isolation source: saline water (ENVO:00002010), including | reverse complement strand
AACATTCATTCAAAATTCATGCCTACTACCTACGATTCAGATTTCCATATCAACAACATAGTTGAGAAGTATGGTAAGAAACTAGATGCTGACATGGTAAAGGCATATTGTGATGACAACCCAATAGGGTATCAGACCATCACAAAGTTTCTAAACAGATACAAAACCAAGCGAGGACATTGGAATGTAACTGTCAAGCAAGCGAAAGCACAACTTGAGCAGTCATTTCAACAACCCTCTGCACCAATACAACAACCAGTTGTAGTTCCCACTCAATCCAAAGTTGGTCTTGCTAAGACTAGCATTGATGTTGAGAACCTTGTACCAGAGAAAGACCCAACATTTGTAAAGTTTGGTCAGTTCCCTGATCTCAAGAAAGTGATCGCTTCCAAACTATTCTACCCTGTATTCATTACAGGTATGTCTGGTAATGGTAAGACATTCGGTGTTGAGCAAGCAGCAGCAGAGACAGGCAGAGAACTAATTAGAGTCAACATCACAGTCGAGACTGATGAAGATGACCTTATTGGTGGATTCAGACTTGTCAATGGCGAGACTGTATGGCACAACGGAGCAGTCATTGAAGCATTAGAGCGTGGTGCTATCTTATTACTTGATGAGATTGATCTAGCATCTAATAAGATCATGTGTCTACAGTCCATACTAGAGGGCAAGGGTGTGTTTCTCAAGAAGATTGGAGAGTACATCAAACCCAAGCATGGATTCAACATCATTGCTACTGCTAACACAAAGGGTAAGGGTTCTGATGATGGTAGATTCATTGGCACAAATGTACTCAATGAAGCGTTCCTTGAGAGATTCCCAGTTACCTTTGAGCAAGAGTATCCTACTGTCAAGACAGAGATCAAGATACTCACATCACTATCTGAGCAACTCAAGATACCTATGATAGGAGAGCATGAGAAGTTCATCAAGCACCTTTGTGACTGGTCTGACATAGTTCGCAGAACATTCAAGGAGGGTGGTGTTGATGAGATTATCTCAACTCGTAGACTAACTCACATCATTAGAGCATACTCTATCTTTGGCAACAAAGAGAAAGCAGTACAAATCTGTCTCAATAGATTTGATGAAGAAACCAAAGAGTCATTCTGGTCACTCTATACTAAGTTAGATGAAACTGTGGGTGTACAACCTGATACAGAAGACCCTAACAGTCCATACGCTACATAATGTATGGACGAAATAGAGTTTATACCAGAGGAGGGTTTGGATATTCAATTCACACCCTCTGACAACCTAAAAGAGGATATGTCAGAGGAGGAGTGGACTGCATACCTAGCAATCTTTCAAACCTAACTTACAATATTCTAACCAACCTATCGGTCATAGTACTGGTAGGTTTTTTATTGTTTATGTAAAGTTTTGTTACTATCTCAACACATACTATAGACAGGTTTGGAACTACCCTGTACAATAAAGTACATGAGGGTTGATTGATTGCTTCCCTCTAAATGTCCTTTATTATTCTTGATAATGAGTTACAAAATCAACAATTCAAGTGCTATCGCAAACGTAGATTTCTCAGACAACAACAAGGTGTCTGTTCAGTTCACAACTAGCGACACACCTTATGAGTTTCTTGCAAAAGATTCTTCTCTTGTAAGAAATGGTCTTGAGAGTGCTATCAACAAAGGCGATTCAGTTGGTCGTTTGATTGCTTCTTATAGAGCAAGTGGCGAATTGACAGCAGTATAATCATACTGCCTATGATATTCATACCCACACTCTATGTGTGGGTTTTTTTATTCTAACATGAGTTACATGACTAACAACACAACCATTGAGTTGATGAGAGAACTGGACGAGTCAGTTCAAAGAGTCAAAGAACTCAACAGAATCATCAACAAACTTCACACCGCTATTATATGTGATAGCGAAGAACTAGAGGATTTGGTAGAATTGACAAGAACCTATGCAAACTATAGCATCAGAGACTTGGAGAATTCCTACCTACACACTTTCAATACTGTTATCAAAAATGATAAAGTAGTTCCGTTTCCTATCAAGAAACAATTTGTACATTTAGATGAGGACGCATAACATGACATTTGCATTTTTGAGTGGATTAGCAGAACTATGGGAAGCAGTTGATTGGCAAGATGTTCCCATATTCTTTGTATGTCTATTTGGTTTATACTGGGGAAAGAATTGGATTGACCTTAGATTTGCTCGTAAGAAAGCACAGATAGTACATAGAGTCAAGATAGTGGGAGATTCCCATATCAACATAGACCATGCACACATAGATGAGATAGAGCATAATCATGTTGAAGGAGACGTAAACACTCACAATAAGACTTGGTAAAATGACATCAATCACTACGCTAGAACATACTACACTAGGTAATATCTCAGCAAGTGATTTTACTCTATCGCAATTATCTCTTCTCTTATTTGAGAAGGGATTATTGCTTGGTTTTGATAATGTATTTGACAAAACTAAGATAAGAGAGATCATGGTTGCTGAGAAACTAGGACATAATGTACACAGTACAGTTATAGCAGGGAAGGGAACTATCAACTATGGTAGTGACGCTACAGACCCCACAACAGGCAAGAAGGCAGAGTATAAGTCACAGACACTAAGGTCTAAGGACTTGAGAAATTTATTTCAAGAGGTTAGATACCCTAAGAGTGGTAAGAAATTTGCACCACTTACAATTACTGGTGTTTATAATGGTTTCAATAGTAACTATGAATCAGCATCAGTTGAGTATGAAAAGGTTGACCATTATTTCTCACTCTTCTGGAGAGAGAACCCAGTAGCAATATATCAGATTGACACATACTATGTGATGAACATGCTTATAGACAATTATAGTAAGTGGCATAATAATGGTAGGCAAGGAACATCTAATTGCAATTCAGTCAAAATTCAATTAGAATCACAGTCAGACTATTATACAGTAAAGTACATTGATGAGAGATTTTTCAATGAAAAGAAATAGTATAACAAACAAGGACTGTTTGAAGTTTCTAAAGACAATACCAGACAAGTCTGTTGATCTGGTATTGACTGACCCACCATATAATATTGGATTTGATGGTGGTAAGGGTTGGGATTCATACTGGAAGAATGACAGAGAGTACATTCAATGGTGTATATCATGGTCTAAGGAGTGCATCAGGGTACTCAAGGACAATAGAATGTTTGTAGTCTGGGGAACTCTCAAGACAGAGAGTTTCCTACTCTATAAACTAGCATTGAATCGCTTTGAAGGTATCTACCCACAGAATGAGATTATATGGTCATACAACTGGGGTGGTCGAACCAAAGATAACTTTGCTCGCAAACATGAGTATGCTTGGTGTTATAGCACAGGTAAGAAGTTTCTATTCAATAGTGATGATGTTCGAGTTGATAGAAAAGTTGGCAAGAACATGAGAACTGGACAGAACTATACTAAGGGAACTATACCCACTTGTGTATGGGAGAAAAACAACCACACAACGTCTAAAGACTATTGTGGTTGGCATGCCACAACTAAGAATATAGAGGTCTTAGAGAGGATTATAAGGGCATACAGCAATGAGAATGATCTGGTTCTTGACCCATTTATGGGTAGTGGTTCAACTGCTATTGCTTGCAAGTTATCCAACAGAGATTATATCGGATCAGAGTTGGATCAGGAATATGTCAAGAAGGCAAGAGCAAGAGTAAAGAGTTATGATAGGATAAACACACTATCAGCAATACTATGAAGGATAGAATACTATATGGAGACTGTCGAGAGACACTCAAACAAATAGATTCTGGAACAGTTCAAATGTGTGTGACCAGTCCACCCTACTATGGTCTACGAGACTATGGAGGGGAGGAGAAACAAATAGGTCAAGAACAGACACCAGAGGAGTTTATTGATGAGTTAGTATCTGTATTCAGAGAAGTAAGAAGAACACTCAAAGATGATGGCACACTATGGGTAAACATAGGGGACAGTTATTATAACTATCGTCCCAGTAGGGGTAAATCATATCCAAAGCAGACTGTTAGTAAGACAAAGCAAGATTTACCTGATTATAGTAGCAAGAGAAACAACAAGTTACCAAACTACAAAGAAAAGGATTTGATCGGCATACCATTTATGCTTGCCTTTGCCTTACGAAATGATGGGTGGTATCTTAGACAAGATATTATATGGCATAAACCAAATCCTATGCCTGAGAGTGTAAAGGATAGATGTACTAAATCACATGAGTATATCTTTTTATTATCAAAGAACAAAAAGTATTACTATGACAATGAAGCAATCAAAGAACCAGTCAAGCAAGACTGGGGAACAAGAAACCGCACAAATGGTAAGTACCATAATAGTGGGAGTGGGTTATCTCCTCATAGTGGTCTTACCAAGTCTTATGACAGGAAAAATAAACGTGATGTTTGGTCAGTAACAAATAAACCATACAAACACGCTCACTTCGCTACATTTCCACCTGACTTGATAGAACCACCGATTTTAGCGGGTAGTCGAGAGGGAGATATAGTTCTAGACCCATTCATGGGGTCAGGAACTACCGCTATGGTATCAAAACAACATGGAAGATATTATATCGGGTGTGAACTACATGAAGAGTATGGAGACTTGATTCAAGGACGTATGCCAGATGAGATATTGGCACAAGATGTACAGAATCCGTTGACAGACATGTTATACTGAAGCATACCTACAAAACAGGTCAATGCCCAAAAAAGAACCACAATTACCTGATTTCTTAGATGGTAACAAACTAATTACAGTTGAGACTGAGTGGCACTCAGTTGAGATACCAAAAAATGAAATGGAAAAGGTAATCGCTTTTTGTAATGATAATAACATTACAACAGACTACTACATGTGGGAGTTCATGACTTGGGAGCATGAAGAGTCATGAAAACTATTACTCTCAAACTTAGTGAAACACAACTCACTAAAGTAGAGGACATTTTCGATAGTCTATTACTTGACAATGATGTTGACAAGGAAATAGACAAACTCTATAATGATCTTTTAGATCAGGCATACTATTCTGAGGAAAACCAATGAGAGAATTTCTAGTCTCAGCACTTGTTGAAGGGTACAGAATTGAGGACTACATCATGGCAGCAAGTGAGCATCATGCTATAAGATTACTTGAGTCAAAGTATCCACAGGCAAGAAACACTTATGCTATCCTACAAGACTGATGGAATACAAATTTACCACACCCTACGAGAGGTTTCAAGAGTGGTTGAATCAATGCCCAGTTGAGATAATCAACTATCAAGACTTTACAGACCAGTTCGAGGTCACGTTTAGCGTACCACTAGAAGAGATAGACAGTTGAGAGACTGTCTATTTTTTTGTCTATTCATCAATAGTATAGACTACAATTAGATCAGTTACACAATTCATTATGACTTATGTTATCTACACAGACCCAATACAGAGGACTACAGACTATGATGAAGCATGTTTTATCGCTGACGATCATTTCAATGCTACTGGGTTTATCGTTGCAGTAGAGGAGGACGAGAGCAATGCTTAGACAGTATGTTATTACTGGTACAAAGACCTTTACTTATTATAAGACAGTCCACGCTGAAGATATTACTGAAGCACATTTGCTGGCACATGAACCGAGTGAAGATTCTGATGATGACTGGACTTGTTACTTTGATTATGACTATGATGAACCCACAGAGGACAATGGTCTTATGGTAGTCAAACACATTGAAGATGAGGGAGAGATCTAATGCCAATTTATCATGTCAAATGCTCAGAGACAGTAAATTTTACTGTCGCAATCGAAGCAGACACAGAAAATGATGCAAGGGAACTTGCACACGCAGACATCAATTCTCATGAAGTTATTGCAGAGTCAACAACTGACTGGGATATTGACGAAATCATTTTAGAATCACAGGAGTGGTACAACAAACAGAGGAATTTATCATGTTAGATGAAGTAAAAAAAACAATTACTTACACTCTCACATTTGATGAAGTGCAAGCATTTGAAGATCATGTCACATGGCACATACTTGAACATGATATACCTGTAAGTGATAACTTACAGTCATTCATTGACAAGGTATTATACGATAGTATGCCAAGACGTACTAAAGAGTGGTATGCCATTCAAGAATTTGAGGAAGCGGAAAAAAATCTATCACCGCCTTATGAACACATACCAGACAGATACTAAACTGTCACAAGAACCATAGTTATCTTACTATAGATGGTTCATAATAGAGTATAACAACAAGAGGTCACATGCCTAGATCAAACAGCACACCAGTAGAATGGAATCGTTCACTTGATGTTACTGAAGCAGAAGAGTCAGTACTCGTTGAAATGGTAGGATTCTTCAATGACATGGGTTGGATAAATGATGAGTCACAAGATGCCTACGACACACTTGTAGACAAAATTTGTGAACCAAGTCCATTTGATTACACACCACAGTCATGAAGAAATTAGTCAACAAATACACTAGGGCAGGGTATAGAGGTAAATCTATAACTTGCCCAGAATGTGATACTGACGCTATTGTGTATCACTTTGCATGGTCAGCACTCGGTTGTCAATCGTGTGGTGCTATGGTAGAAAAACATCAATGGAGTATAACATGAGAACTTGGATTTTCAAAGACTACCTAAAAATGGAACATGGTAAGTTTTTACCATTACAGACTATTGAGTCAGAGGAGTTCGGTAGTCACTTCTTTATTGACATAGCATTTGAATTTATCACAGCACCCAGTCTAGTAGAAGGTGGGTATGATGAGAGTCAACTTGATTATGTCAGTAATTGGACTGAGTGGGAAGATGTCAACATGAATAAACTGTTTGACATTTATCGTGACCTTACATGGAAGGAAAACAACGATAACAGAGAGAAAGCAAGCGAAGAGTTTGCAGCATACATTGATGACGTTGAAAAGGGAAGAATAGAATACCTATGACTATCTACACGACTGGACGTATTATCGGGTCATTCTTGATAGTCATAGCATATTTTATTGTACTACATGTATCGGCAACAGTAGGAGCAGCAATGCACCTGATAGCAAACATCATAAGCATACCATTCTTTATAAGAACTAAGGGATATGATGTGGTTATCATGCTAACATTTTTGATGGTAATATCACTTGGTAAGATATTATCATGACAATATTATTACTGTCACAACCTGTCTTGATTATCTTAGGATAACAGGCAATAATAGAGTATAACAAACGAGGTTATTATGAGTCTATCTCAACAAATCAAAATTCAAGAGTTTGACAAGTACATCTTACAAGGTGGCGATCAATCTCTATCAAATATAGAGGACTTATGTGTTTATGGTTTTGTAATGATGGACACCGAACCTGATGAAGAAACATTCAATGATGTAGTCATTGATGTGATTCGTAAACTCAAGTTAGCATTACATTTACAATAGGAGTTCGTTATGTCAACATTACATCATGACTCAATTTTTCAATCTTGCAATGAGTCAGTAGATATTCGTCCTTGTTTCAATGGTGTTGGTTCGTGGGAAGTATTTGATGATACTGGTACAGTTCACGATACTTACGACACACTAGATGAAGCAACAAAAGCAAGAGAAGATCTCGTCCTTTACCTATGGGAGTGCTTACTACAATGAAACCTGATGAATTCGTCTTGAATCAAGAGCAGTTCAACACACTCAAAGAGATATACGTTGAACGACTCGTTGATAATATGGAAACCAAAGACCTTGTAACCTACGTCACAAATGACATAGGAGAGTGGGTGGACAAACTGACCTATGCTGAAGCAATGAATGAATTTTCTGAGTATTGGGAAGAGTATTTCACAGACACTATTCAAGAAGTTTTGGAGATACACCCCAATGATTAGTACTTGCACATATTTTTCCATTGCTGATAAGGTCAGAGATACAGACAGTCTATCTGAGTGGTGGGTACTGACTCTATATCCCAACTTGAACCAAGTTGTTTGTATTACTACTGATGAATCTCGTAATACTCGTAAATCGTTCAAACCGCATCAATTAGAGATCATACCATAACTAGCAGATTTTTAGTCTAGAGGGGCGAAAGCGGGTCAATTTTATTAGTGTCACAAGGTCTATACCATTTGTCCAAAGAATAGACAATAATGAAGTATAACTTTCTAAGGAGAGAAAATGATTTTTTCAATGCAATTCAAAAGAGCGTTCTGGTTGACTGAGGAAGATGCAATGGTATCATGCCCAGTATTACCTGATGGTACTATACAAGACTGGAACTGGGAGTATATTACAGGCGAGAAGGGCAAACCCTACTTCGAGACTGACCACAATTTCAACTGTCTTGTCAGAATATTCAATGCTCTCAAAGAGAATAGACAAGAAGGGTTGTATGAAATCAAGATCAAAGAGGTGGTGGCATAATGGCATGGTGTTGTAAATGCGGTAATCAGAATGATGATAAAACCGCCCCTGATTACATAGCAGATAATGACCTATATTTCTACTGGGATAGTCCACTTGAAGAGGATTACGACTGGCGGACTCACAACCCAGATATTGACTGCCTATGTGAGATATGTTTCGACATTCTAAATCATGATGGTAAGATAATCTGGAAACCAGTTTGAATACTGTCACAAGATCTATTTCATTCGTCTACATTTTCGTCTATTATTAGTTCAACAAGCAAACATTCGTCATGTACTCAAAACCACTTTATTCGTTATCAGAATCCTACAGACTGATAGGTAGGTACAATAAGAAATATAGTTCAGTTGAAATTGCTGATCTAGATCAAAGAGATCAGGGGTGGACTGACTATGACCCTGTTCATGGAGCATCAGATAATGTACTCACTCAAGAATGTGATTCATTATACGATAGACTATTATTACAGGAGTTAGCATCATGAGCAACTCTTATGAACTCAGATGGAATGAAATTACTGAAAAGAATTTCTATTTCTATTTCTTCTTTGGTATGGCAGAGGGATTGACTCTTAGGGAGTGCATACATGGCAAGGGTTCTCAGACACCCGCCCAAGTTCAACCAGTTTGGTATAAGGGAACATATAATGAATATGCTAACAGTATAAAAACTTATATCCAAGAAATGCTGTAACAAAACCACATATAAAATTGGCACAAGACACACCCTAAAATCAAACTTTCGTGATTATAATGAAGGAGTCCAAACAAATAGTAACAACTATGCCAACTAAGTCTATCGCTAAAGTAACAACAACTAAAGCAAAGACTAGGACTAGAGTAACAACAACAAAACTCAAAAGACCTGCTAAGAGTGTACTTACTCTAAATCACTACGTTAGAGACTATCAGTCAAGAGTAAAAATTCACAATTATGAGTTTCAACAATTCTTGAATGATTGTAAAAAAGGTATTCAATTAGTAAGACAATCTTCAGAGAATGTTTATAACTATGCTCTACAATCTTACAAAACACACTTCAATGTGTGACAGTCAATGAATTGACACAAGCACCCTAGAGGTGCTTTTTTCTTATCGTAAGAAAACCAGTTGAGATAGTGTCACAAGTACCCCTTCACAAATCCCATTATTCAGACTATACTATTAGTATAGCAATCAATCAAACATCATGAGAAAAATCGAAAGACAAATGAACTTCGCTCTATCCAATAAGGGCAATTTCTCAAGTTCAAACACTTCTGTTTCTTACCACCCTTCAGAGAATCTTTCGGAAGTGAGACTACATGGCAATCTAATTGCATGGTTAGACCACACTAAGCAAGTATTAGCACTTAGTTCGGCAGGGTGGCATACTAACACCACTAAGTCTAGACTAAATGCTTTACTCTTTGAGTTCAATACTGGCATTAGTGTATTTCAGAAAAACTGGGATTGGTTCGTCTCTGACTTCTCAGGTAAGAAAAAAGTTGACTTTTATGATGGAATTTTAGTCACTAAGGAGGGATTTTCGTCAATTCACTCACACCCTGCTGTAGCATAAGTTACAGCAGTTCGTCCATTTGATACGCAATTACTTCGTTATGCAACTATTTTCGTCTAAAGTTCGTCTAAAATCCCTTGATATGACTTCGTTTTCGTTATCAAGAGATATATACAAAAGTTTACATGAAATGAACAGTTATGATGCTACAATTATGGGTATCAACTGTTACACGCAAAAGAATAAAAATGTTTCAAAAAACATTTATTGACTCTTTATAGATGTTACAAAGGTGTGTATCATTTGTTCTCTTAGCGAGCATGGCATAAAAGTCAAGCAAATACTAGGAGACCCACACAGAATCCCCGATACAGGCACTTGTAACATATTATACATGGGACTTGTGCCAATATATGAACTGGCACAGCAAGACACAATGATACCACAGCGAGTATCATTTGATACACGAACAGATGCTACAATATGCTGTAACATTTGATACAGGCACTATTGTAACATATTATACCTGGTACTGTACCAGATTTACATGACCTTGTAAAGTACCAATGATACATTCTGACGTATCAAATGTTACATGGTATAATATTATACATGAACATGTTCAGGTATCATTTGATACAACTTCATGTTATTACAAATAATTATAAGTTGGCAGGGGGAGTGGCGAATATTTTCTAAAGTCCTACCCCAGACTTGCTTACCCTAATTTTAACAAATTTCTCAGGGCAGTACAAGTACATTTGATACATGTACATGTTCATGTAACATATGATACATCTGGTTTAGATTCTACTTCCATTCTAGCAAAGATTTTTTTTATATGCAATGTACATTTTATACAATGTAAAATATGATACATGGGCGGTTTCCCGTACCTTTTACAGGTGGCAATCTCTGGAAGGACATGTTAAGATTAGATTGTTCGACAGCAAATCTTTTATTATGTTCCCTTCAACAATCCTTGAGACAATCAAAGCAAACACACCTGCACCTGCTAGATCATTCAACATCAACACTAATAGCAGAGACCTTGACTTTCAGGTATCAACTAAGCAAATCCTCCAGATACTTAGAAAGAATCCTCAAGGTATGACACTTACAGAAATTGCACAAGCAGTTGACCCTAACTGGCAAACAATGAACTGTAAGAGAATGTTCAAACAGGCGATTGATCCTCTATGCCTTCGTGATGATGTTCGTTTCACTACGTCCAAATCTGGCAAGCGTGTAAAGTACTTCCCAACTCGTGTTTCTAAGCGTTGGTTAGTCAAAGAACTTTTCAACACATTTGCACAGGCGAAAAATTCATAATCGCTAGACTCTGGCAATGCCAATAAGTCCAGAGTCGAACACAAACCAGTTGACAGAGTGTCAAGTGATCTTGTTACCTCACACTATATCATTTGTTACTTGACACCTTGTCAACACCCCTGTATCATTTGATACACGAAATCGCAGGTAAATCTTGCGATTTTTTTTATATTGATGGGGGCGGTGCGTTATTAAAAAGTACCTTCTATCTAACCTACAAACGTTTCCCAACGCCCTCGGTATCATAAATCAAAATTTTTTTCCCTATTAAAAAACGCCCCTTAGATTTTTTTCCAGTATATCTGCTATCATAACATGACCCTTCTTGGTAGGATGTTTAGAGAGTGGGTTGAGTAAACCTTTCATCTCTCCAAGTTTGATTCTTCTTTCAGTCTTGATATGAGTATTGACAAATGCTTCATCTGTAGGTTGCCATGTTGAATAATGATATGATTGATCTTCAACAGTCATACGAGTCAATAGGTCTACTGGTAGAAGTCTTGGTATTTCTAAAGGATACTTGTGAGTATTGAATGTATCAAACCAATAGTTCTGTATACCTAACGATTCAAAGAAGAGATTCCAATGAAGCATTTGATGAGCAAGTAACTTCACTTCATGTTCATGATTGTAGAAGTTCTCGGCATACTCTATTGCATTGAATACTTTGTAATTAGTATTATAAGATACGTTCTTGATTCTTTCTTCTTTTGCAAGATAGAGTTCATTACGGGCAGTTGAAGTGATTCCCCATAATACGATAGTTTTTTCTTTTGGACGCTCTGTGAAATACTTACATGCTAATCGAAATTGTTTCTGATTACTTGACCCACCTTTTGAAATATTGATGTTATTATATCCATGTCTTTGTGATAAGATAGCACGAAAAGAATACTTGTTAGCATTCTCTTCACTCTTATAGTGTTTATAATATTGATCTAGATTCTCACCTTTTTCGTATCCACATCCGATACCCCAAGTCCAAGAACATCCAAGTGTTATAAGATTCATACGTGTGGATCATACTTACGCATTATGTAGAGAGCGATAAGAGCACCAACACTAGATGCACCAAGAACAATTAGAAATAAAGGCATAACATTTGAAAAATAATAGGGTTCCTCTTATACACAACGTCCCATCAATATAAGAGGAAAAAAAGGGAGGTTGGATTCCTGTATACCAACAAAGAACGGGCATTACTACAGTAGTAA
>CESQ01044707.1_pt1 | contig 12513 bp, 15 predicted proteins | sample 361401 | NCBI WGS metagenome assembly CESQ01 (sample SAMEA2622119, study PRJEB7988) | marine metagenome | isolation source: saline water (ENVO:00002010), including | reverse complement strand
AGTGGACCAAGCAAATTAAAAATAGTTCTAATCCCTAAACTTTTTCTTAAAGGTGCAAGATTTACCAAAGATGGATGCCAAGAAGGAGCAAAAAGAAAAGTAATTCCAAAAGCCTGTAAAGCCTCAATAACTTTTTCTGAAGAAACATTTAAAGGTAAACCAAGATTTTCCAGAACATCTGCAGATCCAACTTTTCCACTTGCACTACGATTTCCATGTTTAGCAATCTTCACTCCCAAAGCAGCAGATACAAAAGCAACTGCAGTAGAAATATTAAATGTGTTAGCTCCATCACCACCAGTTCCACAAGTATCAACCAATTGAAAATCCGGAAGATTTGACGGCGTCTTAGAAGCATCTTGAAGGACTTTAGCCATTACTGAAAGTTCATTGCCAGATATACCTTTAGATCTAAATGCCGCTAATAATGCTCCAGTTTGAACAGGCTCAATTTTATTTTCCAGCCATGAATTCATCAAATAGTTTGATTGCTCTTCAGTTAAATCATTAGCTGAAAGAAGTAATTCAAGAACTAATGAATAAGTTAGAGGATTTGATAAGGTCATATATCTTTAAAGTGCCTGTTTGCTAAGCATTAAATGCTAAATATTTTATTAACTTAGTCCTAAATATATCAACTGTAGAAGTTATTTAAATAAAAAAATAATTTCCTAACATTAAGGTTGAGTTGAATCAGAGGTATCAAATCCAGAACCAACGTTCTCAGGGCTAGGAGAACTTGTAGGACGAAATCCATCTGACCAAATTTTTCTTGTTATTTCCTCTAATTTTTCACGATTGAGACCCCACTTTTTTAATAATTTCTCCATATCTGAATTAAGATCATCTGCACCATTAAAATCCTGATAGCGAATTATCAATCTGGATAGTTCGACAAAATCTATAGATTCTGGAGAATCATGTCCAATTAATCGATCAAGATTCTCTCGATCTGTTGAATAGAGTGGATGATTTTGAGCCTCATTCATAAATCACTTAAATTAGATTTGCTCACGTCCATGGGATTATATTGCCTAGGTTAATGAGCATATTAATAAAAGAATGGCTCCATTAAGACTAGATCTAATAAAAAACCATCTAAGACCTCACAAGAAGGAATTATTTATTGGTGGACTATGCCTGATTTTTGTAAATATATTAAGTGTTGCGATTCCGATGGAAGTCAGAGATATCGTCGATGATCTAAAAAAAGGGTTTACATTTTCAGATGTCTTACAACAGTCGACATTCTTAATAATCTTAGCGACTGTAATGGGTGGAGTAAGACTAATATCTAGGCAACTCGTATTTGGAGTTGGCAGACAAGTAGAAGTTTCACTAAGACAAAAGTTATTTGACCACATGCTAGGACAAGATCCCGCATGGGTTCAAACGATAGGAACAGGAGAAATCATCACAAGGGCTACAAGTGATTTAGAAAACATAAGAAGATTGCTAGGTTTTACTATCCTGAGTCTTACAAATACATTTCTGGCTTACACCTTCACCTTGCCAGCAATGCTTTCAATTGATCCACTTTTAACGTTCTTTTCTATATCAATTTATCCTGTTTTGCTTGGCACTGTTGGATTGTTTGGCGGGAGAATGGTTAAACAAAGAAAGAGACAACAAGAAGCATTATCAAAGTTAAGTGAACTAATACAAGAAGATCTTTCTGGAATTAGTGCTATTAAAATTTATGGTCAAGAAGAATCTGAGCAAAATGCATTCAACAAATTAAACATTATATATAGAGATGCTGCAATTAATCTTGCAAGAACTGCTAGCACACTATTCCCTTTGCTTCAAGGATTATCTTCAATATCATTACTTCTTCTTATCGCCATTGGAAGTGGGCAGCTTTCAAAAGGAAGTCTTACTGTAGGTGGACTAGTTGCATTAATTCTTTATGTTGAAAGACTTGTTTTTCCTACTGCATTATTAGGCTTTACACTTAATACTTTTCAATTAGGTCAAGTAAGCTTAGAAAGAGTTGAAGAGATATTAAATAAAGAACCTACAATCAAAGACAAAGAAACTACGGTCAATATATCTAAAGATATATCAGGTAAATTAGAAGCTAAAAATCTATCAATAAAGTATGAGGATTCTTCGAGAAAAATACTAAATGAGATCTCATTCAAAATAAAGCCTAGTGAAATAGTTGCTTTAGTAGGGCCAGTAGGTTGTGGCAAGACAACATTAGCAAGAGCTTTAGGAAGAATGATAAATATTGAGAAAGGGAGCTTATTCTTAGATGATTATGATGTGACTGATTTAAAGCTAAAAGATTTAAGAAAATATATCGCCTTAGTGCCTCAAGAGGGATATCTTTTTACAGAAACTCTTACAGAAAACATTAGGTTTGGATACCCAGAAGCTCCTTTAAGAAAAGTTCAAGAATCTGCTTATGAAGCTCGCATGTCAGATGACATTAAAGGTTTTCCAGATGGATTTGAGACCCTTGTTGGCGAAAGAGGTATCACTCTCAGCGGTGGGCAAAGACAACGAACAGCCTTAAGCAGAGCATTATTAGTTGATTCAAAAATAATAGTTCTAGATGATGCCTTGGCTAGCGTTGACAATAAAACAGCCTCAGCAATACTACAAACAATAAAAAAACAATTTAATAAGACTGTATTAATGATCAGTCATCAACTATCAGCTGCAGCTGCTTGTGATCGTATTTTAGTTATGAATGAAGGAAAAATCGTACAAGAAGGAACACATCAAAACTTAATTAATAAAAAGGGTTTGTATAAAAGCATGTGGGAAAGAGAAAAAGCAAAAGAGCAAATTCATTCACAGGATTAATGATTACTTATTAAAGTTTTTTAATCAATTCAATTTAAATAAGATAAAGGCTAGAAAAACAATTATGGTCAATTAATTATTGATAAAATCATGAGCGAACTTAAAAATTATAAACTCATTTGCAACCTTGAATTTGGTGATATCTACATTCAAATTCTTGCTTGGATGGGTGTAATTTTTGTAAGTTTAGCTGCAGGGCTTGCACTTATGGGATCAACAAGGCCAATTTTTGCTCTTTCAGGTGTAGGATTAATCCTTGTTCTAAGTCTTCCTTTCTTATTATTTGCATTTGTTACTACACTAATAAATCATATAAAAATAGAGACTATTAATTAAAGATATGATTAAAAAATTAAGTGACTATTTATCAGTTCTAATTGATAAGCTATATTTAAATAAAAGTTCTATAAAAATCAAAGAAAAAGTGTTTCATACAATATTAAAAAGTGACCTAACAGCAGAATTAAAAGATAATGAGCAAGAAATTCTTTTTGGATGTGGATGCTTTTGGGGAGCAGAAAAAGGTTTTTGGAGACTGCCTGGAATAATTTCAACAGCTGTTGGTTACGCGGGTGGAGAGAAAGTGGACCCATCCTATAGAGAGGTATGCTCCGGTCTAACAGGTCATACAGAAGTTGTAAGAGTTATTTGGAACAATAATGAAATTGATGAAAGTGACTTATTAAAATTATTTTGGGAATGTCATGATCCAACTCAAGGTAATCGTCAAGGGAATGATAGTGGAAGTCAATATAGATCAGCTATATACACTACAAATAAAAATCAATTAATCAAGGCAATTGATAGTAAAAAAAGTTATCAAGAAGAACTACAAAAGTATGGATTTGGTGAAATCACTACAGAAATCAAAAATGATATTAAATTCTATTTTGCAGAGGAATACCACCAACAATATTTAGCAAAACCTGGGAGTAGACCATATTGCTCGGCGATGCCAACAAAAGTCAAATTAAAAGATTTTAATGGCGCAAACTTTAAACTTAATAAAAATATTTGGTCTTATTATAATTGGGATATTAGTCATTGTATCCTTAGAGGAGATAATAAACCTATTGAATCTAATTAATAATGAATGATCAATTACCAGACAGAACTGTTTTACTAATAATATTGGCAACTTTATTATTAGTATTTACTTTAGCCTTCAGCTTCAAATCAAAAAAAATAGAACAAGAAAGAAATATTGAATGGATGGATAGTTCCTCAAATACTGAATTAGTTTTTCCTTCTGACCAAAACAAAATTTAATCAAATGGATATATATTGTTCTAAAAATGAATAACAATGAAATTCAAAAACATATAGAAAATGCTAAGATAAATATATATAATATTCTTGCAATTTTAATAGTAATTATTCCCGAGTTTTTCGCAGAGTTAATTTATACAATGGAAGTATCACAACATAAAAGAGTATTAAAAAATGAAGGAGAGGCATGGGAAAATGATACAGAATTAAAACTATCAAAAATGAATATTTTTGAGTTAAGATTAATGGCTAAAAATCTTCATCTTCATGGTTACTCAAACGATAATAGAAATTCACTAATTAAACGCATAAAAAGAAAGTTGGAAAGAAGAATTAAATGGAAATCATTAAATAATTAAAGCATCTGGAAGTACTTGTGATAATTTAAGAATACGGGACGTAGCGCAGCTTGGTAGCGCACCACTTTGGGGTAGTGGGGGTCGTGGGTTCAAATCCCGCCGTTCCGATAATATTATTGAAAATTTCAATCAGAATCATTTACCAAAGATTGAATCAACTTAAATGTACTAATCAGGACAGAAAGGAAGACAAATAGAGTTAAAAAGATAATCAGAGCAAACAACAAAGGTGGTATGTCAATTTCCCCAAAAGAAACTATGAATAAATCAGTTGAAAAACTCATAGATCTAATAAACAATCATCATCCTCTAATAATAAACCAATGCAATATAAAATTTGAAAACTATAAAGACAATAATATAAACACTCCAAATGCCAAACGATAATAGACAAAAATAAAAGTATTATTCTTTGTTAGGAACTTAAGAAACAAGTCAATTGCGATTATAGATGAAAAGAAAGATGAAATGATACCTATAATTGTAGGTAGAATATCTATTGCGACTGAAGTCCTATATAAAGTAAATAATTCAACAAATCCTGAGATTGAGATAGCAGGAACTCCAACCAGGAAAGAAAGTCTTGCTGCCGTCTGTCTTTCAATACCAGAAAATAATGCAGAGGTAAGAGTAATTCCAGACCTAGACACACCTGGAAATATTGCTAGAGATTGTGAAATTCCTAATAAAATAATATCTCTTAATTTAATATCAGTAAATAACTTTTTCTTTTTGCCATAAATTTCAGAAATAGCAAGTACAAAAGACATGATTATGGAAATTATAGCTATAGAAAATAAACCTCTAAAATGTGAATCAGAAAAACCAGGCCAGAATAATTTAATAAGTAAACCAAAAATCAATATAGGAACACTGGCGACAAAAACATAAGTAGCAAGTTTAGTATTCTCATCCTTAAGAAATTTGCGATGAGAAGAAATTTTCAAAAAGGATTCTTTAATTAATGAGATCTCATGACGAAAATAGAAGATTATCGCAAAGGCACTTCCTAATTGAAGAGAAGCAGAAATAGAAGCACCAGGATCATTCCAACCCAAAAAATAAGGAATTACTTTCAAATGAGCTGTACTACTAATTGGAAGAAACTCAGTCACTCCTTGAATAATGCCCAATATAAAAGATTGAAAGCAATTAAATATTAAGTGAATTAATTCAGGCATCTTTAAATAAAAATAAAAACAAGATCGCTTTATTTAAGTAGATTTCACTTATTATATAAATACTAATATGGAAATAAATTATGGGGAAAAGAATTATTTTCTCATTAATTATTATTTTAACTTCTTTAGTAAGTCTGCAAACAAAAGCCAAAGCAGATTACTGGCTTGTAATAGGTAGCTACAGACAAGGGCCTGGTGTAAAACCACAAGTAAGTGGGATCACAAGTCCTTCATTATTTGCCATACCAATTGGAACAGAGAAGATGTGCTTAGAAGCTGGAAAGAAAATTGAGAATGAAATCTATAAGCCTGTATGGCAGTTTGACGGAAAGTGGACATGCATCAAAAATACAGGCAACTAAAAATATTCATATATTAATTTAAAGCTTTTATTTCAAAAAATCATCTCTGCACATCATGTGCACAGCCGTCTCCTTCGTAATCATCACTATTATAGTAACCATTCCTCGTGCCAAAAAACACGGTCAAGAAAACAAAAGGTAAAGCAACAAAGATTAGAAAGTTAGCGAGAACCAAAGTATTAAGAATTTAATGTATTTTTAATCTACCAAAAAAAAGATACTTATGAGATGACGAATCTGTAGACAATATTAACCTACGAAATTAACTAGACAATAAAAGTTAGTTAAAACTAGTAAGAATAGGATTAACAGCAAAATTTATAATAATATAAGTAATAAAAAACCAAGATAAAATAAATAATGCAAATAGGCTAGGACCTTTAAGAAAAGGTTGGAAATATTCATTAGAACCATCACCCTCTAATAAAGAACGGCACTCTTTAACTTGAGAATTAGCTAATCGATAATAATCAGATGAAGGCAATCTATTATCAATATAAATCTTTCTTAGATTCTTAATAAGTGCTTCAGGCGTTTCAGTTATAGAAAAAGCAACCAATTCACCCGGTCTTAATTCTATTCTTTTACGTTCAAGATTATCTGTATAACCAATATTGAATAAATCACCATTCTGAATTAAATAAACATAGGAGGCCATTTATTAGGCAAATAAGAAATATGTTTAAATATAATAGTACAGGAATGAGTAAAAGATTTGAATTTAACAGAAAATAAACAAAACTATATTTATTTTAATTTTATTTTTTAAAGTTTTAAACATATTAGAATAAATAAGTATTAGTATAAATGTTATTAATCCTTCGATTTTGGTTAACTTCAATTGTTGTATCTGAATTAATACATGAGAAAGATTGTTGTGGAATAGAAGTCTGAATCATTCTTATAAAGTCAGTTAAACTATTATCCTTAAGACCTGAGCCTTTTAATTTAATCATTTCTTTTTCCTGCTCGGTTTTCCATTTAATTGTATTATTAAAATTTGAAGATTTTAAGTGCCAAAGCTTATCAAATTTTTTCCATATTTTACTATAATAAGTAAGGGAATCTTGAATAGTACCACGATAATATTTTTCAATTTGACTCAAGTTTAAATTAAATTTATCTTCAAATATTTCATCTATTTCAATTAGATTTAAAATAGGTTCACAACCTACAAACCATCCTTCCAAAATTAAGACTTTAGTTTTTAATTCAGACCACCCTGATCTATCTCCTTTTCCGTCTCTTAATGACTTCTCAAAAACAGGAGTCTTTAATAAACCTGTTTTTAAAAAAGTGTCTAACGATTTATCAAGTAACTCTATAGAATGACTCCCTGGAAAACCTCTAGGAACATTCCATGGATTTCCTTTCATAGCAATTTCCAATTCATCACCAGGCAGATAGAAATCGTCTAAAGATATCACTTTTACATCTAAACTTAATTCTTTAGCTACACAATTAATCCATAGGCCTAGTGTCGATTTACCTGACCCAGGGAGACCAGAAAAACCTATAATCATTGGATTATCAATGTTTTTAACATATTTTTCTAAAAGAGTAAATAATGGAAATGATAAAGACCATTGCCAATCTAATTTGGTATTTATTTTCAAATATCTATTAACAATAGATTGTCTATTAGTATTTGACCACTCATTAAAAAAAACAATTGGGTTTATAGATAACCTTTCAAGAAATAAGCGATAAGTATTAAGTGGAAAAAGGAATTCATCTCTAATATGCTTTGGAAAAACATGATTAAATTCTTGACAATAATCTTTATCAGGCATTATAAATTATCAAAGTTATTAATAATATCTTTAATACTATTAGACCATCCCAGTGCATGAGGCGCATTCGCCAACCTAAAGCAACCTTTATCTATACCATTTTGCAAATATTTGTTAGGACCATTTTCCCCAGGAATTACAATTGATATATCAGCATATTCAAGTAAAGGAAGATCATTTTGAGAATCACCTAGTGCAATAATATTTACACCTTTATTATTTAAATGTAGTTTTAATTTATTAACTGCTTCTCCTTTATGACTTTCACCTGAGAGTAAATGGCTCATTCGATTACCTTTAAAGACATGTACATTCAATGATTCACAAATAAGCTTTATTTCTTCAAAGATCTCATTTGGAGGATTTAAGAAAGGCACACTCCATTGCCGATCTAACGCTCTTTTAATTCCATCCTCAGATAGACCTGTAAGTTCAAATATCTGCTTATGATTTAAATCGTTAAATGGAATCAAATTGTAATTAACTATTTTTGATATATTCTTTAAAATAATTCTAAGTTCCTTATAACTTTTTCCTAAGATTAATTCCCATTCTGAAGAATTATTTTCATTTAATCCATATACTGCTGCCCCATTTTCAACAATAAAAGGATCTAACAATTTATTCTCTTTCCTAAAATATCTAACCTCTGAAGCTGTTTTACTAGTACAAGGTATTACAGGGATATCTAATTCAGTTAAAAGTTTCAAAGTTTCTCTTGCCGGAGAAATATCGTAATTCTCATCCATCAATGTACCATCAAGATCAGTAACCACCCAATATTTAGAATTGTTTTCCATAAAGCTAATCAGTTAATGTGGCCCAAACAATTTGATAGGGATTAAGTATAAATGAATCAGTCTTAAAATGAGCACCTGTAATATTATCTATTAAATACTTTTTAGAACCTGATTGTAATAAATCAAGTTCATTAAAAAGTGAAATATTTAAACATTTATCTGACATATTACAAATCGCATATAATCTATCTTCCTCTAAACCTCTTTGAATGATGACACAATTAGCAATATTAGTATCGATACATTTCATAAATGCTTCAGGGTGAAATGCATTTAGTCTTGATCTTACTTTAATAACTTGGCTTAGATATGAAATGTTTTTACTAGCTGGAGAATCGAAGTTCTTAAGTAGCTCTATTAATTTGTTGGCTTCAAATTTCTCACGATTTAAGTCTCTTCTTTGTCCGGTTTTTCTAAAAGTATCTATATCATTAGATGATGCCAATATAGAGGGAAGATAAAAAGCTGGAACACCTTTTAAAGATAAGGTGAAAACCTGACTAAGTAAAAAACGTTCAAATTGAAACTTTGTAATATCAGGTCCGACATGTGACATTGCACTCCACCAGCTAATGTTTAATTCATAAGGTTGATCTTGTCCATTTGACATCCTCCTATGACTAACTAGTCCTCCACGTTTCTCTGATTCGACTAAGAGATGATGAATTCTCTTCTCTTCCATAATTCCTTCCAAAGCTCTTAATCCAATTCCATCATGTGAAGAAGTGAAATTGAGAAGAGAAGTTGAATTGGGCAACTCATTCCAATTGGATAACCAATTATTTAATAAATCTGTTTCACCAGTATAAATTGCCTCTAAGAGTAAGGGAGGTAAAGTAAAATTATATGCTAAATTCGCTTCATTTCCATCAATTAAATAAGAAAGATTTTCTTCCTCTGGTACGTTTGTTTCTGTAATTAATACTGCAGATGGTTTAATAATCTTCAAACATTTATTTAATAGTTTTACTATTGAATGGACTGGTCCTAAATGTAAACAAGTCGTATAAGGCTCCTTCCAAATAAAAGCAATTGCATCTAATCGAATCCATTCTGCTCCATTATTTGTATATCTAACCAATAATCTCAAAAATTCCAAAAAAATATTTGGATTGCTCCAATCAACATCAACCTGATCCGGGCCAAATGTTGTCCAAACGTTCTTAAAGCCTTGGTTAGTCTTTAAAGTAGTAAAAAGTGATGAATTTCTTGGTCTTATAACTTCTTCCCAAATATCAGTTTGAGATGGAGCAACAATATAAGAGGAGCCAGGTTCGTCTGATTTTATAAATTGATGAACCCAAGGATGAGAAGATGAGACATGATTTAAAACAAGATCTGCCATTATTTTGTAATTACTTGATAAATTCTTTAAATCATTCCAAGTTCCAAAAGTTTCCTCTATTTTTTCATAATTAGAAACTGCGAAACCACCATCACTTGTAGAAGGCAAGAAAGGCAGAACATGTATAACTGAAGAAAGACCACTCAATCTATCGTCTACAAATTCAGCTAATGTTTTTAAAGTTGATTCGTCTTTCCTGAAAATTGAATCAGGGTAAGTAATCAAAACAACACTTGAAGAGTCCCAAATCGATTCGTGTTCTACTTCATTAGTTTCACAATTAACATAATATGGATGAAGAATCTGCAACAATTGAGACCACACTGAATTCATTTCCACTTCAGAGTGCTCAGGATAAATTTCTCTGAGAAACATTCTCAGCTTTTCTAATTCACTATCCAACTCAGGTACTCTTAAAAAGGAAACAATCGTCTCGACATCATCGTAGCTTCCACCAGGAATCTTTAGCATTTTATTTTTGAATGGACTTTCAGCAAGGTTTAATCACAACTATTCATGAGTACGGACTAGCTAAAGATCCAGTAGCTCAATTAAATAAGAATCTGTTAAAGAGACCAACATCAATTCTTATTCCTTGCCTATTTGATGAATTCAGTAGGCCTGCTCTAAAACTTATTAGAAGCACATTAATAGAATTAAAAAATCTAAATCAATTAGTAATAGCATTATCGGCAAGTAATCGAGAAGAAGTATCTAAGGCTAAGAATTTCTTTAAAGATATGCCATTTCCAGTTCATATCCAATGGACAAATAGTCCAAAGGTAATTGAACTACTAAAAGAACAAGAAAAGAACGGTCTGGATCTATTAGGTGTTCCAGGAAAAGGATGGGCAGTTTGGCAAGGAGTTGGTGTGGCGACAAAAAGCTCTGAAGTCGTAGCACTATTTGACGCTGATATCAGAACATTTAACTCTAATTACCCAGCAAGAATGTTGAGCCCCTTACTTGAAAAATCCAATGGAATTTCCTATGTAAAAGCCTTTTACAGCCGATTATCACTTGAGACTAATGCACTTCAAGGGAGAGCAACAAGATTATTTGTTGGTCCTCTCCTCTCAAGCCTGGAACAATTAATTGGAAATGTACCATTCCTTCAATATTTACAATCATTTAGATACCCACTAGCTGGGGAGTTTGCTTTTACTACTGACTTAGGAATGAATTTAAGAATTCCATGCGATTGGGGTTTAGAGATAGGCCTTCTCTCAGAGGTTTATAAAAATGTAAGAATATCAAGAATAGCTCAAGTTGATTTAGGTATTTTCGACCATAAGCATAAAGAAATAGGTTCTAAAGCTTCTGAAGGCTTACAAAAAATGTCAACAGAAATTTTATCAAGTGTTTTAAGAGGACTAATGGAACATGAGGCAAGTACACTCACTAATGCTCAACTAGCTAATTTAGAGGTTTTATATCGAAGAGCAGGAGAAGACAGGGTTAAGCAATTTAGTTTGGATTCCTCAGTTAATCAATTGCCATACAGTATGCATAAAGAGGAACTAGCCGTTCACACTTTTGGGAAACTATTAAGACCTGCAATTAGTCAATTTCTCGAATCACCAGTAAAACAGCAATTACCTTGCTGGGCAAGGGTATTAGATTGTGAGAGTAAATTACAAGATGATTTAGAAAAAGCCGGGAGCTCATGAATAGTTAATAAGCAAATAAAATTATCATAAGAAAGCTTTTATAAGTAAAGAAAGTCCAACAGATAAAGAGACAAGTTCAAAAACAAGTTTAATAAATTTAGAACCTCTAACTATAGAGAAAGAAGCTCCAAAGTAACCACCTATAAGAGAACCAAAAATTAGAATGGGTATGTAATGCCATAAAATATTTCCACTTAATCCTAAACAAATTGCACCTATACCATTCCAAAAAATTCCAACTAAAATTAAAGTATATGAAATGGCATCAGAAAAAGATAGCTTAAATATAGTTATCATCCAAATCGTAACAAATAGTCCAGTGCCTGAGGAAAGATAACCATTTAGAAAACCAATAATGAAAAGACCAAAAGAAGCAATAAAGATTTTGAAATTGCTAATTGATATTTTTTGATTTGAATTGCCAAGATTTTTGTTACTTAAAGAATAAAAGCAAAGAAATAAAGTTAAAAACCCTAATAAAGTAGAAGAAAAAATACTAGGTAAAATTGATGCGGCATATGCTCCCAAAAGAACGCCTGGTATTCCCGAAATTAATATGATTAAGACATAGTCTCTTCGAAATCTATTACTTCTTAAATGTGGAAGTGATGCTCCTAAACCCAATGCAACACTTGCAACCTTGTGAGTTGCCAATGCTTTAGAGAAAGGTAAGCCAAAAAACAATAGAGCTGGAAGTTGTAATAATCCTGCCCCTCCACCAGATAAGGCGGAAATGAAATTAGAAAAGATAGATACTATTCCTAAAATTATTTGTGAAAAAATATCAGGAGTTAGCATAAAAATTTAAATTATAAAATTTAAATAATCAATCACTAATTAACGAACTAGATATTCTTAATCATTTCCCTTCTAATTAGATCAATACAATTTGGATGCTCATGAATATATCTATTAAATTC
>CESQ01219469.1_pt1 | contig 12541 bp, 13 predicted proteins | sample 361401 | NCBI WGS metagenome assembly CESQ01 (sample SAMEA2622119, study PRJEB7988) | marine metagenome | isolation source: saline water (ENVO:00002010), including | reverse complement strand
AGGCCACTAGACGAAGGGGACGTATCCGGACTTCTCTATGCCGAGGTGTTACCTCTGGCTAGCTGCTGCGAATTATTCGCTGCGAGCGGCGCGAATTTTATGTAGCGACCGACACCCCGTCAACCCCAAGTTGATATTTTTTCGGGTTTTTTTAGGACTCCCTTCAGCAGTGGCACTCGACCGTTCGGCGCCATCCCGCGTCGGCCGTGGCGCCCAGCGACTAAGCTGATTTACTGACGTCAGAAAAAAACTTGTTCCACGTACCCGTCTCGGCCATGATGCTAAAGTGATAGCCATCAATTCGGGCTGACTCTCCAGCCGCCCGGACCTGATGCAAGGCCCCGATAAATAAAAAGAGAGACATCCTGTGTCCCCACTACTAATAGGCGGTTTGCTGGCTGGCGGTTTGATCATTCTGGTGTGCATAGGCTTTATCAGCCACAGCCTGGAACGCAACCGATTGGAGAAGGCGCGACAAACCGCCGAATTGACTGCACGCATCAAGGTCTCCCGGCAGGCCACAGGTGCCCTGCCCGGCCAGTTTTTGCCCGCCGAACTAGGCACGCTCATGCTGCAGATAGAGATCAGCCTGCTGGAGCGCCTGCAACGCATCGCCAAGAGCCAGGACGCACAGCAGCGCCTGGACCAGGCCCGCGCTGCGCTGGCTGAAGGCCAGGTGCCGAGCAATCCACCGGTGGTGCTGGACAGTGAGGCGCGCGGTAAGGAAGCGCGCCTGCAGCTGGAGAACCTGTTCAAGCAGCTGCAGCAGGCCGAGCGCGACGGCTTGATAGACAACGCCACGCTGAAGCAATGGGGCACCCATGTACGACGCTCGCTGATTACCGCCAACCTCGAAACCTTCAACGCCACCGCCAAGCAGGCCATGAGCCAGGGCAAGCCCCGCGTAGCCAAGCTGCAGTATGAGCGCGCCATCGCCTTTATCACCAAACTCAACAATCCGAGCCTGGCTAAACACCTGGAGCAATACAAGCAATTGCTCAAGCGTGCGGAAGCCGCCGTAATCGCGCAGAATAAAGCCGATGGAGGACAGCCCAGCGAGCTGGATGCAGGGCTGGCCGAGATGGAATCGGCCGATGAACTCTGGCAGAAGAAGGCCGTTTACGACGATTGAGCACCGACCAGCTGGCGGTGCTCACCACACCCCAGCTTCGGAACACCGCATGACAGTTACCCTGTATGGCGCAAGCCTCTCGCCCTATGTGCGCAAGGTGCGCATCCTGCTTGCCGAGTTCGGCATCACCTACGAGCACAAATTCATTCCACCGCGCGGGCAGCCCGACTGGTATTACGACATCAGCCCGCTGGGACGCATTCCCGCCCTGACCGACGGCGACCTCAAGCTGGCAGACTCAGCGGTCATCGCCCAATACCTGCAAGACACCCGGGGCAGCGCCTCACTCTACGGCAGCACGCCGGCCGAAGCGGCGCGCGTGCGCTGGCTGGAGAAGTACGCCGATTATGAGCTGGCACCGCACAGCACCTTTGGCGTGTTCTTTCCGCGCATTGTTGCGCGCAGCGTTGGTGAGACTGCAGACGAGACACAAGTGCAGCACACGCTGCAGAACCGCCTGCCGCCGCTATTTGATTATCTGGAGAAAGAACTTGGCGAGCAGCCCTGGTTTCTCGGCAAGCAGTTCAGCCTGGCCGATATCGCCGTGGGCTGTCAGCTAATCAACCTGGCGCACGCCGGCGAGCTGATTGACGAGTACCGCTGGCCCGGCCTGTCGTCGCTGCTGAGCCGGCTGACCGCGCGCAGCAGTGTATCGTCACTGCTGCCCGAAGAGCATGCGCTGGTAGCCAAGTTGACCGGTCGCCTCTGACAAGCACCACGCTTGCGCTGCCTGCGCGGCGCAAGCCCGAATCAGGGCTCCAGCAGCTGCCGGCCCACCCAGGAGCGGGCAAACTGATAAGCGCAGCGCCCATTGCGGTTGCCGCGCCCGGTAGCCCAGCGCACCGCCTCAAGCTGCAGCGCCTCGCTCCATTGCCATTGCAGCCCGTGCTCACGGGCAAGCTGGCCAAGCCAATGCTGCACAACGGCCAGGTAGTGATCCTGACTGAAGGGATAAAACGACACCCACAGGCCAAAACGGTCGGACAGCGCTATTTTCTCTTCAATCGCCTCGCCCGGATGGATCTCACCATCCACCTGTTTGGCTGCCAGGTTATCGCTATTGTGCTCCGGCAACAGGTGGCGGCGATTGGAGGTGGCATACAGCAGCAGGTTTTCCGGCGCAGCCTCAACAGTGCCATCAAGCACCGTCTTCAACGCCTTGTAGCCACTGTCATCGGCCTCAAAAGCCAGATCATCGCAGAACAGCACAAAGCGCCAGGGCTGCCCTGCCAATTGAGGCAGCAGCGCCGACAGATGCACCAGATCGGCCTTGTCGACCTCGATCAGGCGCATGCCTTGCTCCGCATACTCGCTCAGCAGTGCGCGCACCAGCGAGGATTTACCAGTACCCCTTGAGCCCCACAGCAAGGCGTTATTGGCCGGCAAACCACGCACAAATTGCCCGGTGTTGGAGCCCAGCAGCGCCTTCTGACGCTCGACCCCGACCAGATCGTCCAAGCGCAGCGTCAAGCTGACCTTGAGCGGGCGCAGATGACCCTGCTGCCCTTCGACCGTCCAGCGCGCAGCGTAGGTGTTCGACCAGTCAACCTGCTGGGCAGGTTCCGGCAAGGTAGCCTCAAAGCGCTCGATAAAGGTCACGACGCGCTGCATGAACTGCTCGGTACTGACACCCGCCATGGGTTTCTCCTCTGGGCAACAAACGTGCAAGAATGCCACGCGTCGCAGGCAGCCACCACCATGAACACCGACACAGACTGTTGCCCGGACTGCTAAGCTCAATCTGGTGTCACCTCTGTTAGTCTTGCCGCCAGTCTGCTGCTGGCTTTGCAGGCAGGAGCAGGCGCCACGGTGCTATCATCATCAAGGCCAAAAATGGACATACGCCTTACCAATCGACTGTCATTCAAGCAAGCACGCCTGAGCGTACTGGTCGCCTTTACCCTGGGCATTCTGCTCGGGCTGGCGCAGGTCGTTGTCGACTACCGCTCTGAAGACGCCCTGATCGATCAGGAGGTTCAGGCGCAGATCAACGTCAGCCTGAGCCCGGCTGCGCGCATTGCCTACAACATCGATGCGGAACTGGCGATGGAGCTGGTCAGCGGCCTGCTGGAAGCTCCGCAGGTTGTTCGAGCAGAAATCATCGACAACAACGGCATCGCGCTGGCCAGTGTCAGCCGGCCAATGGCAACCAGTCGCTATCGTACAGTCAGTGATGCGCTGTTCGGTCGACGCCGTGATTACTCCCAGCCGCTGTATGTCGAACACGCCCCTAACGAGCTGCTGGGGCACCTGGTGATTGAGGTAGACACCTTCTACCAGGGCGCCAGCTTCTTGCGCCGCGCCGGGCTGACAATGCTCTCGGGCTTTGTCCTCAGTCTGGTCCTGTCGCTGGTGCTCATGGTGCTGTTCTACGCCATGCTGACCAAACCTCTGGTGCGACTGATCAATGACTTGCTGGACATGCGCACCGAAGGCGAACGGAGCAGATTACCCTGCCCTGACGGCCACGAGCGCGATGAAATCGGCGCCCTTGTCGAAGTAATCAACCGCCAGCTACAGAGCATCGACGTTAACCTGCGACAGAAACTGCGCGCAGAGGAGCGCCTGCGCAAGTATCTGGAAGAGCTGGAAAGCATCGTCGAAACCCGAACCACCGAGGTCCAGCTCACCAACGCCCAGCTGCGCGAATCCAACCGCGAGCTGGAAGCCTCGCGCGAGGCCGCGCTGGACATGGCCCGCGCACGCTCGGCCTTCTTGGCCAACATGAGTCACGAGATTCGCACGCCCATCAACGGCCTGCTCGGCATGATCGGCCTGACGCTTGATAGCCAACTGAACGACGAGCAGCGTCAGCAGCTCTCCATCGCCTACGATTCGGGCAAGGTGCTGGTGGCGCTGCTGAACGACATTCTCGACCTGTCCAAATTCGAGGCAGGCAAGCTGCAGCTTGAACAGATCCCCTTTGACCTCGGCGCACTGCTGGAAGAAACCGCCAGCCTGCTGTCACAGAACGCAGGGAAACAGGACATTGAGCTGATCTGCGAGATCGACCCGCAGGTGCCCGGCCTGCTGCTGGGCGACCCGACCAGGGTCAGGCAGATCGTCAGTAACCTGCTGTCCAACGCCCTCAAGTTTACCGAGCAGGGTCACGTGGCGCTGCGCCTGAAGCTCAACAAGAGCGAGGGCGATCTGCGCCGGGTGTGCATTCAGGTCAGCGACACCGGCATTGGCATTCCCGAACAGGCACTGGGTGACATTTTTTCGCCGTTCACCCAGGCCGATGCACAAATCTCGCGGCGCTTTGGTGGCACCGGTTTAGGGCTGGCCCTGTGCAAGAGCCTGACCGACGCCATGCATGGCGAGCTGCACGTCAACTCCGAGCCCGGCTGCGGCAGCACTTTCAGCGTGTTCCTGCCCCTGCACAGCCATGACGACAGCCCTCGCTATCAACCGCCAACCCCGCGCAAGGTCCTGCTGTGGAATCGCTACGGCCAGATGCAGGGCCCGGTCCTGGAGCGCCTGCTGCGCAGCTGGAACATGCGCTGCACGCCGTTGGACTATGACCCGGCTGCGCCCTTACCCAGCGCGCCACCCGGCCATGACTTCTGGCTGCTGGACAGTCCGCAACTGGCGCAGCAGTTGGAGCAGGTGCAACCTGCAACGCCGCGCCTGCTGCTATGCAGCTACGGGCAGCAGCTGGACAACCAGCGCGCCAATACCCTGCATATCCGCCAGCAAGTCGCCACCCCGCCACCGCGCAACCGGCTGGCACGGGCAATCGATGCCCTGTTCGAGCAGGCGCAGAGCAGCGACAGCAACCAGGGCGCGCAACCTTTGGGCAGCGGCCAGCGGCTGCTGCTGGTAGAGGATAACGCTGTCAATCAGATGGTTGCCCGCGGCATGCTCAGCCGCCTGGGATTTGAAGTGGACCTGGCCGAGCACGGCGAGGCGGCCCTGAGCAAACTCGCCGATCAGGACTACGCGCTGGTGTTGATGGACTGCAACATGCCGATCATGGACGGCTACGAGACCAGCCGGCGCATGCGCGCCGACCCGCGCTGGGAGAAGCTGCCGATCATCGCCCTTACCGCCAATGCCCTGCAGGAAGACCGTCAGCGCTGCAAAGATGCCGGCATGGATGACTATCTGGCCAAGCCCTTCAAGCGCGAAGACCTGCAGGCAATTTTGCTGCGCTGGCTACCTGGCGGCGGCCAGTAAAACACGACGCCCTGAGTACAGGCCGCCCTATTCCTGCATGGCACCAAGCAATTTATTCAGGCCGTCGCGCAGCTCACGCATCTGCGCGGCGCTCATGCCGGTCTGACACATCAACTGGTGCGGCACGCTGGCAGCGGCCTGACGCAGGTCACTGCCCGCCTCGGTCAGGCTGACCTGCAACTGACGCTCGTCACCGCCGCGCACCCGCTCGCGGCGAATCAACCCCTGGGTTTCCAGACGTTTGAGCAACGGCGTCAGCGTGCCAGAATCGAGCTGCAAACGCTCACCCAGCGCCTTCACGCCCGGGTGCTCCGGCGGCTCACGCTGCCACTCCCACAGCACCAGCATTACCAGATACTGGGGATAGGTCAGCCCCAGCGGCTCCAGCAGCGGGCGATAGGTACGCATCAGGGCGCGCGAGCCGGCATACAGGGCAAAACACAGCTGATTGTCCAGGGCGAGCAGTTGGTCGACGTCGTTGGGTGTGGCTGAACTCACGGCAACAACGCCTCGATATCGGCACGCAGCTCTTCGGGCTTGGTGGTGGGCGCGTAGCGCTTGAGAACGCGGCCTTGGTCATCAACCAGAAACTTGGTGAAGTTCCACTTGATGCCCTTGCTGCCCAACACACCCGGCGCTTGCTGCTTGAGTTCAACAAACAGCGGGTGCGCGTTGGCGCCGTTGACATCGATCTTTTTGAACAGCGGGAAGCTGACACCATAATTCAGCTCGCAAAACTCGCTGATCTCGCCGCTGTCGCCCGGCTCCTGGGCGCCAAACTGATTGCACGGAAACCCCGCCACCCGCAGGCCGCGCTCGCCGTACTCCTGCCACAGCGCCTCCAAACCCTTGTACTGCGGCGTGAAGCCACATTTGCTGGCGGTATTGACCACCAGATAGGCCTTGCCCTGCAGCGCGCCGAGCGAGGAGTCACGGTTATCGATGGTAGTACAGGGGATATCCAGCAAGGTGCTCATAACGCCTCCTTTCAGGCGAACGGGGATTGACGCAAGGCTATCAGCAGCAATATTTATGTCAACTAAATTGCGCGCAATCCACATCTATGACCACTTGGCTCGCCGCCCTGAAGCCGGCGCAGCCCGGTGAGCATGACGCCAGCGGTTGCTAGAGTCCTTCGCGCGGCTCCAGACGCAGGCACACCGAGTTGATGCAGTAGCGCAGCCCGGTGGGCGGCGGGCCGTCAGGAAATACGTGACCAAGGTGCGCATCACAGCGCGTGCAGGTCACCTCGATCCGGTGCATGCCGTGACTGAAATCCTCGTGCTCTTCCACTACCTCAGGGGAAATCGGCTGGTAGTAGCTGGGCCAGCCGCAGCCGGCATCAAACTGCGTATCGGTATCAAACAATGGCGCATCACAGCACACGCAGTGATACACGCCGGGGGTACTGTTGCGATAGTAGGCACCGGTAAAAGGCCGCTCGGTCCCCTTCATGCGGCAGACCTGAAACTGGGTGTCGTCGAGTTGCTCGCGCCACTCGGCTTCGCTCTTGTTGATCTTGTTCATGATTTAACTCCTGATAAGCCCAATAGGACGTTCACAGCCGCCCGCGCTCAACGTATGATGGGCGTTTATTACGCGCTCTGGGAAGCCTTCGCCTGCTTCCCGACACCCTACTCAGCTCGGATCGACAAGGTAAGCACCATGCAGGTTAGCAAGTCCAACAAACTGGCCAATGTCTGTTACGACATCCGCGGACCCGTTCTGCGGCACGCCAAGCGCCTTGAGGAAGAAGGCCATCGCATTCTCAAGTTGAACATCGGCAACCCTGCACCCTTTGGATTCGAGGCGCCGGAGGAAATTCTCCAGGACGTTATTCTCAACCTGCCAACCGCCCAGGGCTACAGCGATTCGCGCGGCCTGTTCTCTGCGCGCAAGGCGGTAATGCATTACACCCAGACCAAAAACATCCCTGGTGTAGGCATTGATGATATCTATCTGGGCAATGGTGTGTCAGAGCTGATTGTCATGTCCATGCAGGGCCTGCTCAACAACGGTGATGAAGTGCTGATCCCGGCACCCGACTACCCGCTGTGGACTGCTTCGGTCAGCCTCTCTGGCGGCAAGCCCGTGCACTACCTGTGCGACGAGCAGTCGGACTGGTACCCGGATATCGAAGACATCCGCAGCAAGATCACCCCCAACACCCGGGCGATGGTTGTCATCAACCCGAACAACCCCACCGGCGCCGTCTACCCGCGTGCGGTGCTGGAGCAACTGGCCCAGGTCGCCCGTGAGCACAACCTGATCCTGTTTGCCGATGAGATTTACGACAAGATCCTGTACGACGGTGCCGTGCACGAATCGCTGGCCGCTGTCGCCCCGGACGTACTCTGCCTGACCTTCAATGGCCTGTCCAAGTCCTACCGCGTGGCTGGCTTCCGCTCTGGCTGGATGGTCATCAGCGGGCCCAAGCACCACGCCACCAGCTATCTTGAAGGCTTGGAAATCCTCGCCTCCATGCGCCTGTGCGCCAACGTGCCCTCGCAGCACGCGATCCAGACCGCGCTGGGCGGCTATCAGAGCATCAATGACCTGATCCTGCCGGGCGGCCGCCTGCTGGAACAACGCGATACCGCCTGGGAAATGCTCAACGACATCCCCGGCGTGAGCTGCACCAAGCCCAAGGGCGCGCTGTACCTGTTCCCACGGCTGGACCCCAAGGTCTATCCGATCCACAACGATGAGAAGATGGTTCTCGACCTGCTGCTGCAGGAGAAGATCCTGATCGTACAGGGCACCGCCTTCAATTGGCCCTGGCCGGACCACTTCCGCATTGTATCGCTGCCGCGCAAGGATGATCTGGAAATGGCTATCGGTCGTATCGCCAACTTCCTCGAAACCTACCGCCAGTAGTGGCAGACGGCCGTGGCTGATCTGCATATCGAAGACTTCCACCAGGATGTTGCCCGCATTCTGGTGGCGCTGTACAACCGCTTCCCGCAGCCGGCCAGCCTGTTCGTTATCGACCTGATCGGCGAGCACGAACCCGACCCCTTCGGCGTACCTGCCCCACGCCATAGCGCCTGCTTCAGCGCCATGCTGTGGCTGGCCGATGAAGGTTTTCTGCGCTACACCGACACCATTCTCCAGGACGCGATAGATCAGGCCTGCCTGACCGAGCGCGCCTTCACCCTGCTCTCGGCCCCCGACGCCGAGCGCCTGCAGCCTCACCTGCCAGCCAGTGTCGCCCGCCAACAGGCCAGCCTGGCCCAACGCTTGCGCGATGCGCTACGCAGCGGCGCCAGCAACGAGATCTTTGACGCCGTCCAGCAGTGTTTTCGTCGCTAAAGCGCGGAACTGCCGCAAGACACGTTTTGTCATAGAGTCGCCGTTGAAACCCGCCGGCTTTCGCCCAATATAAGCTCCAAGAAGCGGCCGCCCATACCGGGCCAGAGCCACTTGCAACACCCTGATTACCTCGATAGGAATACCCTGAACATGATGCGAATTCTGTTGTTTCTGGCCACCAACATAGCGGTCATTCTGGTTGCCAGCGTCACCCTCAGTCTGCTGGGCGTGGGCAGCGTCCATGACGGCCAGGGCGGCATGAACCTGCAGTCGCTGCTGATTTTCTGTGCGGTGTTCGGTTTTGCCGGCTCCTTTGTCTCGTTGTTTCTGTCCAAGTGGATGGCCAAGCGCAGCACCGGTGCCCGCGTGATCGAACAACCCCAAACCCAGCAAGAGCGCTGGCTGGTCAGCACCGTTGAAGAGCTGGCCCGCACCGCCGGCATCGGTATGCCGGAGGTGGCTATCTTCCCCTCCCGCGCGCCCAACGCCTTTGCGACCGGCTGGAACAAGAACGCCTCGCTGGTTGCCGTGTCCGAAGGCATGCTGCAGCGCTTTAGCCCTGCCGAAGTGAAGGCCGTTATGGCCCATGAGATTGGTCACGTGGCTAACGGCGACATGGTCACCCTGTCGCTGATTCAGGGCGTGGTAAACACCTTTGTGATGTTCTTTGCCCGCATTATCGGTAACTTTGTCGACCGTGCGGTGTTCAAAAACGAAGGCGAAGGCCCTGGCATCGGTTACTTCATCGCCACCATCTTTGCCGAGCTGGTATTGGGCATCCTGGCCAGTATCATCGTCATGTGGTTCTCGCGTCAGCGTGAATTCCGCGCCGACGCCGCCGGCGCCCAGCTGGCCGGTGCAGGTGCCATGATTGCCGCACTGGAGCACTTGAAGGCCGAGCAAGGCATTCCGGTCGAGATGCCCGGTGAGATGACCGCATTTGGCATCAACGGCGGCCTGAAGAATGGCCTAGCTGGCCTGCTGATGAGCCACCCGCCGCTAGATGAGCGTATCGCCGCCCTGCGCGCTGGCAACTACCGCTAAGCGGCTGCAAGCCAAGCGTAAAAAACAAAACGGGATCAGGTAACAACCTGATCCCGTTTTTTATGACCAGGAACAGTGACCAACGCGGCCAGCTGCCCCGCCAATACGATGGCACCGGAGATCGCTAGAGGCTGGTACGTCCATGCTTGTTAGCCATCCAGTCCGGCGCCGGACCGCCCTGCCAGCCACTTGTGCGGACAAGGCTCAGGACATCACTCACACCAAAGCTGCTGTTACCGGCAAAAAGATCCTGCGCAATGTCCGCACGCAGGCTGTCCAACAGAGCCTGATCCAGACGTAACAAGGCAACACAGTTGGATGACGCTTCGCGCCGGTACAGTGCCACCGCGTAGGCCGCAAAGCGGCCATCCAGGCGCAGGTCATGGATAGTCGCCAGCACTTGCTTGACGGTAAATTGGTCCTGCGGCCCGTAGCGAGATATCAGAGCCGGACCAAGCTCAAGCAAATAACCCCGAAACGCACGACGCAACCTCCTGCGCCGCCAAAACTCAAACATTACGGCCACCTTCGCGGTGCTGGGCGTGCAACATGTAGCAATAGGTTCCGCCCAGCGCCAGCACCACCGCACCGAGGGAGAAGACTTCAAGCGCCTCGATCTTTTCAAAATCCAGCACGATGATCTTGCGCGCCACCGCCATCAAAGCGGTGGCGACAACCAGCTTGACCGGCAGCTCGTAGCTGCTCAGATAAATACGGATATTGACGAAAATCTCGATGGCCACCAGCACCGCCAGAAAGGCCGCAAAGGTTTCAAAGATGTCGCTGATGTTCAGCAAGTAATGAGGCCCGGTGGTCAGGCGCTGATACAACACATACACCACGTCGGCGATGCCAAAGAAGATCACCACCACCATTAAAATGGCCAGCAATTTGACCGCAAAGCGAATGGCAAGATGGCTGCCCCGGATAATCGGATCCGGATCGTCCAGCGGTAACTCGTCGTGCGGCTCTTTATTCACTCAGGTCCTCCTCTTGGTCGATATGAGCTACGCCCATCATCGACCAGCAGGATGGCACACGCAAGGCAGCGCCCCGGCGGCAGCCAGCCGCACGCTGACAGTATTCGTCGAGCGTACAAAAGCACATTACAACTAGCCCCTTGCAGCAAACGCGGGGTGATAGCTGACCTCGCCCTAGGGGAGCTCTCCGGCAAAGAGTACAGCCTGAAAGTACTCAGGCGGCACATCCATCAACGCCAGAGGGGCTGCAGGCCGAAAACCGAAGCGGCGATAAAAAGTGGGATCACCAAGAAGAACACAGCCGCGCGCGTCGAGCTGCTTGAGTTCTGCCAACGCAGCCTGCATCAACGCAGAGCCGATACCGGCGCCCTGCTCAGCCGGAGCAACAGAGACAGGCCCGAGACCAAACCACCCGGTAGCCCCATCCGATATCGTCACCGGCGAAACAGCCACATGCCCGAGCACCTCACCGGCGCGTTCTGCCACCAGTGAGATGCTCAGCGCACCGGCGCTGCGCAGCGCATCAACAATAAACTGCTCGGTATGGTCAGTATGAGGCGCATTCAAAAAGGCATCGCGCGTCAGCTGATGGATGCGCGGCACATCATCAGCGCGCTCTTTGCGGATAATCATGGCGACCTCCTTTCGTGCAGTGACCGAGGCCGCCTCCAATATCCTGCGTCAACGAGCGCGCAGCCGCAGCCGGATCAGATACAGGTACTGCCGCCGTCCACAGGCAGGGCAATGCCGGTGGTGAAAGATGCTCCCTCGGAGCACAGATAGAGTACGGCAGCGGCAATTTCTTCGGCGCGGCCAACGCGGCCCACCGGGTGCATCGCGGCAGCGGCATCAGCCTTGCGCGGCTCGATAGCCACGGCGCGGCGGAACATCTCGGTATCAATGACGGCGGGGCATACCGCATTCACCCTGACACCCTGCTTGGCGTATTCCACGGCGGCTGACCGGGTCAGGCCCAATACGGCGTGTTTGCTGGCGGCGTAAATGCTCATCTTGGGCGCAGCGCCCAGTGCGGCCACCGAGGCGGTATTGACGATGGCACCGCCACCGTTCTTGAGCATCAGCGGCAGCTCGTAGCGCATGCACTGCCACACACCCTTGACGTTGACGTCCATGATGCGATCAAACACGGCTTCATCGCCATCGGCCAGCTTGCCCAGTTCAATCTCGATACCGGCGTTGTTAAAGGCGCAGTCCAGACGACCAAATTCCGCATCAATGCGTTCAATCAGGCCTTTCACCTCAGCCGAATCCACCACATTACAGGCAATGAATACCGCATCGCCGCCCGCTGCACGAATAGCTTCAGCCACCGCCTCACCAGCAGACACATCAATGTCAGAGAGAACAACTTGGGCTCCTGCAGCGGCAAACGCCTCTGCCGTTGCCTTGCCGATGCCCGCGGCCGCGCCGGTTACCAGTGCTACCTTGCCGGAAAATTCATTACTCATGCGTCTGTACTCCTGTCATTGACCGCGTTGGCGGGCTTGTCTTTTTCAGGATACTAGCGTGGCGATAGTCACGACTCGACCAAATTAAGCCTTGTTGTTCACGCGTTATGTCATTCGCTGATGCAGTGCTCTCGCAGCCACTCGGTAACCGCCTGCTGCTCGCCGCTGAACACCACTCGCGGGTCCTTGCTCTCACGCTGGTAGACGTACATAGGGTCGTAGTAATGGATCAGCAAACTTTCAATCCAGCGCCGGTGCGCCTGCACATCACCGGTGCGCTGCTGAATCTCCAGCGCCTCACGCATCAGCCCGTCGAGCTGCTGATAGCGCTCGCCTCCCAACCGCTTGTGGATACGTTGCAAACTGCCCAGCAGGTACTCGGCAAAGGCGCTGAAACCGGCTTGTGCATCACTCGGATGCAGCGC
>CESQ01211150.1_pt1 | contig 12552 bp, 8 predicted proteins | sample 361401 | NCBI WGS metagenome assembly CESQ01 (sample SAMEA2622119, study PRJEB7988) | marine metagenome | isolation source: saline water (ENVO:00002010), including | reverse complement strand
CTATATCGGTACCCAGTAATGGTAATTGTTCTGCTAACTTCGGAATATCATGGTGGTGTCCATGCTTTTTGAGTAATTTTTCAATTAACTTTTGCTCTACTGATATTGTTGGCATTATAGCACCTACCTTGCAAACCAGTGTGGAAGCGGTCTTTCGTAACCTGATAGTCTCAAACCACTGACAGCAGCAGTTTCAAAGTCCAGAGCTCTCAAATTTTGCCTGCTAAGTGAGTCAATTGATTCAAGCCCTAGTCTTTGCAAAATTTGTGATAAGTGATTTTGAATATCATTTAACCAAGTGGAAATTTGATTGTAATCTTCGGATGGTGTTGAGCAGCAAACAAACTTTAGTCCAGATGCACGAAGTTTTGCTATGTCTTCTGCATTTGCTGAAAATCCAATTGCTATACCAGAATCAGTGTAAGTATTTTCAAGATTGGCCTTATTACTTCTCCCAATAAGTGGTAGACTAGCAGATTCAGAAGTGCCAGTTTCATCTTCAATCATACATATTGTAAGGTCGGTATTATGGTATGCAGATGATTTGTGAAGAGTATCAATCCTGCCAACTCCATCAGAAAATCCAAATGGTTTTTCCAATCCAACAAGAGATCTAATGGCAACCAACATGCCATCTAATTCTTCAGCACTCATACTCGGCATATTCATCATGTCGACAACGACTCCACCACAAACACTCAATGCCTCGATTGAAAGGGAAATGTTGGAGATGCTTATCGACAAAAAGTCAATTTTTCGAGGATTACTTTCCACAATGAATGGTTGAGATTCGACGAATTTGGATGATTCTTTTCCACCCGAGAGAATTTTTCCATCAGACAATATTGGAATTATTGGTAATGGTAATGCTATTGGTGTATTAGATTCAGCTCTCTCACCCAGCAATGCAACAGTGTCGCAAGTAGCATAATGCATATTCTTAGGTTGGCCAGCTGGAACTAATCCAATCATTGATAGGTCACCAGATGAAACTATTTTTTCATTATATTCAAGTTGCGCATCTCCATTAGGTTCAAGACATACTGAATCATTTGGGATTTGGAAATTCTTGTCATCTATCTCCTTGTTCAAATCTTTTAACTCTGAATCAGTAATTGGTCTAAGTACAACGCCTTCAGGTGGGTTAGGGCATCGACCATTGACTATGATTTTTCCACCAGTCATTCCAGCACCAGGGTCGTTGCCAATGTCACCATCAACGACAATAATTCCTCCACTCATGCCGCCTCCAACTCGCAAACCAGCATTGCCTCTAACAACAATTAATCCACCTGACATGCATGAACCCAAATCATCTCCGCATCCATCAAGAATCGAAATTTGTCCAGATTGCATGGCAAAGCCAGCATAGTTTCCAGCACTTCTTTCACAGTTGATGATATTGCCATTATTTGCTGCGCCTAAATAAGAGCCACAATCACCTTGAATCGTGAACATACCACCTTTGCCAAATGATGCTGTCCAAGAACCTAGGGTGCCTAATGCCCTAATTTTAGCACCTTTGGGAATTCCAGGGCATAGACCAAGTTCACCATTCTTAGGTACAGGGTCTCCTGCATTGGTCCAGCCTATTCGCAGTATTGCATTTTGTTCTGCTGCCGCCTCAAGTTTAGGGCCCAATTTATTGTTGATGTTAAATGACCTTGCCACAACATCAAGAGCATCCGCCATGTACCTATGTCGAACGAGGATGAACATATACTCTTCTTATTGCTATTGATATGAAGCCCAATTTCATAATGATATTTATGATACGATTTGTTAATAGATATTCTTCATTGACCCATAGTTGTGAGACTATGGTAATCAAGGTCGCAATTAATGGATATGGCACAATTGGAAAAAGGGTAGCGGATGCGGTTGATGCACAAGATGACATGGAAATAGTTGGTGTGACTAAAACACGTCCGGCTTTTGGTTGTGATTTAGCAGTTAGAAAAGGGTATCCGATATACTGCACTTATGATGATGCAGAAAAGATTGCTGCGTTTGCTTCAGCGGGTTATGAATGCCATGGTGGTCTTGCTGATTTATTGAATATTGCAGATATAGTAATTGATTGCTCACCAGGAAAAGTAGGTGCAAGTAATTTGGAAAAATATCAGGCATCAGGTGTAAAGTGGATATTCCAAGGTGGTGAAAAACATGCGATGACAGGTATGTCATATACCTCATCAGCTAATCATGAAGAGAACTTGAATGTTGAAGGAACTAGAGTAGTTTCATGCAATACAACTGGGCTTTCAAGAACTCTTGTTCCATTGTACAATCATTGTGGAACACTTTCAGTTGAATGTACCATGATTCGTAGAGCAGCAGATCCTGGTGATTCAAGCAAAGGCCCAATCAATGCTATCAAGCCAGTTTTGAAGGTTCCATCTCACCATGGGCCGGATGTAATGACAGTAAAACCTGAAATTTCAATCAATTCAATGGCAGTAGCCGTGCCTACAACAATAATGCATGTTCACGTAATAGTAGCTCAACTTCCTCAAGGCCATGGTCTAACAACTGAATCAATTATCGATATGTGGTCAAATGAACCAAGAATAATTCTCATGAACGGTGGTGAGACTGGAATTACTACTACTGCAGAAGTTATGGAATACGCTCGAGACATAGGTCGTAAGTGGGGCGATTTACACGAAATTTTTGTATGGCGTGACGGTGTGAAACTTGAAGCAAATACTCTGTACTACTTCCAGGCAATTCATCAAGAATCCGATGTTATTCCAGAGAATGTCGATGCTATCAGGGCATTAATGGGTACTGAGTCAAATTGGCGAGTTTCGGTTGAAAAAACCGATCATGCTATTGCACAATACAACAATATTTTATGAGCAATTTGTCCACAATGAATGGTTGTTTTCAAAAACCAAGTGTATTTCCCCGTATTATGCTGAAGCCGAGGCAAGTCCTATTTGGAATAATTCTTTTCCTCGGAATCTCGTTCTCACCTATGGTAAATAATGATGTTTTGGAAGTCGGTTTGACTGTTGAAACAACACAATTTGACGAAAACCATGACAAATTGGTTAATGCAGCAGAGAATTGGTATCAAGCATCAAGCCAAAATATTGATGGATTAACTGTCAAAGAGTTGAGTGGTAATTTCAATTTGGCACACGGTTCATTCGATCCGCTTTCAGAATTTCCACCATTCATCCCAGATTTATTCAAGAATTATAATGATTTTCAAAATACTGGTATGAAGTTTGTCCAACTAATTGATTATCAATATCAGTTACTTTATGATTTGGAAAATACTGGAGATATTAAGATTCTAGATATACTTGGAGATGGCAATTTCATTATTAGGATTTCATCAAATAGTGTTGGCGTATTAGACATATTAGAAAATTCAGCACAAATTCGTTGGATAGAAAATATACACCCCGGATACCGATTACACCCTGATTTGTTGATTAACAATAAATATTCTACTCTTGCTGTTATACCAACCAATGACTTAGGTCATGGTGGGTATGGTGAATTAGCATTAGATCTTGTTAACTACGGAGCCAACGATGCTTGGTGCGGTTATTCTATGTGTCAAGTTGAGGTCGCCAACTACAACCAATTTATTCTAAGTGCGGCTAATGATGGACGTATAATTTGGGTAGAACCGATTTCTCAATTAACGGTTCATAATGGTGTTGCAAGAGCAATTAGTGGTGTTGTTTCAGTAGAAAATGATGCATTATTTACCTTAGATGGTTCCGGTGAGATGTTGGCTATTGCAGATACTGGATTAGATAGAGATCATCCAGATATTGCAGGTCGAGTTGCTGCTGTTTACACACAATTTGGCCTTGATACTTCACCAGCAGATACCAATGGTGGTCATGGTACACACGTTACATTGACTGCAATTGGAGATGGAACAAGTGATTCATCAACTAAGGGTATCGCTCCGGGGGCTTCTGTTACCATGTATGCTCTTGAGCATGACCCAACTGGTGTATTTGGTAGGCAAGGTTCAATCTATGACTTGTTAGCTGATGCTAAGCAAAAAACTGCTAGAATTGCAATTAATGCTTGGGGTCTAAATGGAAACTACGGAGAATATACTGCGGATTCGAGGTCAGTAGATCAATTTGTCAAAGATGAAGACAACCTTTTACCGATCTTTTCGGTTGGTGATTGGGACGGAAATGGTGATTCTTTGGTCACGGCACCTGCAACTGCCAAAAATGTACTTTCTGTAGGCGTCAGTACTACTGGGTCAGGAGGTAGTACTCCACAAGGTTCTGTAGATCCAATTTCAAGAGAAGGTCCAACTATTGATGGAAGAATAAAACCGGATGTTGTTGCGCCTGGAATTGAAATCTGTTCAGGTCGAGCAGAAGAAGCTAGAAATCCAAGTGGCTTTGCTTGTGCAACAGGAGTGCATTCTAACGGTGAATCGCAATATATGACTCTCTCGGGTACATCACAATCAGCATCAGTTGCTGGAGGTCTTGCTGCCCTAACACGCGAATATCTGAGAGAACAAGTCAATATACCCTCTCCATCAGCATCTTTGATCAAGGCGGCAATGATTAATGGAGCAGATGACTTAGGTGTTCCAGATGTACCAAATAACCAAGAGGGATGGGGTCAATTAAATCTTCATAATACCGTAATGCCAATGGACGGAAGCACTGAATTATATACATATTATGATGATGGAAAAACTCTCCAACCATCCTTCGGTCTATTGTATGAACTAAACCTAGATCCTGTCCACGGTCTTGAGGTAACCTTGGCATGGAATGATGAGGCAGGGAGTGCTAATTCTGCTCAGACAAGTGCCAAACTTGTCAATGATTTGGATTTAATTTTATTCGACCCAGATGGTAATCAGTGGCTTGGGAATAATTTCAATTCAGGATATTCTGCCTTAGGTGGGACAAGTGATTCTTTGAATAATGTAGAGCGCATAAGTATTGAACCAAATACTATGTCAAATGCTGGCCAATGGCTCGTTCAGGTAATTCATCGTGGTGGAATTGACCAAGATTTTAGCATTGTGATTACTGGTGATGCATCGATTGTCTCAAGACCGGATCTTTATGCATTCCCGGAGTCAATTTACTTATCATCTGAGTCACCACTGCAAAATGATATCGTCTCAGTTCGTGTTTCTTGGATGAATCAAGGAACTGCTGATGCGGATTCGTTTGATTGGAAATTAGAAGATTTAACCGAGGGTACAGTTTTGATGCAAGGTCAGTCAACAGGCGTTTCTTCAAGCGGCATTCAATCTGAAATTACCACACGCTCATTTTCGACTACTGGTACACATACATTGAAACTCAGTTTAGATGTAAATAATGACTTAGATGAAATGAATGATGAATCTTCAGGAGTAAACAATAATATTCTCGAAATAGATGTTGTGGTTTCTGCATTAGGAGTTAGAGTAATTCCATTAGATGATGATGGTAATGTACCAGTTAGTGAATCAGAACGCGAACAAGCGGCAATAAAGCAGTTTGATGTAAGAAATAACACTGATATTGATGTGCCTATATCTATACTCAATGAAGGAACTGGGACGGAAATGGTCACCTTGTCCTATACCAATGTTCAGGAGAAACATCCACTATTCAATTACTTTATTTCACCTGAAGATTCATGGCAAAAATCTGTCTCACAATCGGGTCCATATCAATTGGCTCCTCAAGGACAAACAGATGATAGTATTGAAGTAACTTTGAATTTTGATAACATTAACTCAAATTTAGATGATCCAGACAATCCTAGATATGCCCGTTCAGGAACTTTCTATGTTGATGTAACAGTTGCATATCAAACACAACCGACTGTATCACACACAATTCGCTTGACAATCATTATTGAAGAAGTTGATGATGTGAAAATAGTAGTTAGTGGAACTACAGGTTTGTCAGCATTACCAGGTGAATCAGCATCATTTGCTATTTCTGCGCTAAATATTGGCAATTCTGAAGCGCAATATTCTGTAGAATGCATGTCCGATAATCTTTGGCAAATCATGTTAGGGAATTCTAATTCATCATCCCTTGACTTTGAATCTCTTGATATTGGTAATTACCTCTCAATGCCAGTACGTATATTTGTTCCACCAGTTTCTCAAGGTAATCCTTTGTCCGGTTTCCAAGATACTGTTGAATGTTTTGTGACCTCTTCTACAGACATAACTCTAAACTATTCTCAAACAGTTGTAGTAGAAGTTGACGAACTTTATGAGTATACAACTAACCTGCAAAAGGATGGTACAGATGTTGGTACAAATTTAGAGGTGCGAGATATATTGATTGATAGTGGAGAAGAGATTTCTTTGGATTTTGAAGTGATTAATCAAGGCAATGTTGACATTACCCTTGATGTAATTGTTCAGCCATCTAATCCAAGTTGGTACTTCGACGTTATTTATGATGGTTTATTTTACGAAAATACAGTTGCTGTGACAGTAGCTGCCGGACAATCTAAAATTGTCGAAGTAATTTTGGCATCACCTGAATCATCTTTAGAGGGTGACTTTAATTTTTTCAACATTAAGGCTGAAGTTTCAAATTTTGATTATGTGACAAATAACACTAGGTTAGTAATCGTCGATAAATTATCTATCGAACTTGAATCTCCAGATAAGATCAGTTGCCAATTATCAGAAGAATACTCATATGCAGATTTCATAATTACTAATGATGGTAATTCAGTAGCAAATCTTGATTGGTCATTTTCGCTACCACCTGATGGATGGGTAGTTGGCTTTGCAAACCCAGTAACTCAATTGCAACCTAGAGAAAATCAAACTGTAAGTTTGGGAATTATTCCTCCTGCAAATGAACAAATAACTGGTAGTGCTTTCAAAATATCAATTTCTGTTAGTGCCACTAATGGAGATAGATTAATCGAGAAGAGTGTAATTTTAGATGTTGAAATCAAAGAATCAATTTTTGGTAACATTACCTTGGATGATGAAGTATTACAACCTCTACTGGGTGTTCCAAAAGGAAGTAGCCAGTCAACAACAATTGAAATTAGAAATGATGGTAATATGCCGCTTGAAGGTGATTTAACTATCATTGTTATTGACGAATCGGGTAACGAAGTTAGTGGATGGAGACCTAGTGTTTCACCTTCTAATATTGCTACTAATCCAGGAGAATCTCAAACTGTAGAGGTAGAACTTAATCCTAAAGATAGCGTAGATAGAGGTCCATTCACTGTAATTGTTTCATTGACTACAGGAGATGAAGTAGTTACGACTTTTAATCTTCAAACATCATCATCTCCTGCTGAAGGAAATAAAGGATTATTCAATATCGTACCTTGGTATGTATCTTTAGTTATCGTTGCATCATTAGTAGGAGTGCTAGTTATTGTATCTCGCAAAGTTAAGAGATCAGGCTCATCAGAAGATGATGGTACACAGTTAGTTACTGCTGATGCATATGGCAGTTTGCCAGATGCTGGTAGTCGCAGAGAACAAGCTCTTGATATTGGATTGTCACAAGACGACATGACCAGTGGTGAAGTATCACAAGAAGAGATTGCAGCAGCACTTGCAAAATCAATGTCAGAACAATTTACCCCACCGCCTTCTCCAAACATGCCACCTGCAGGTTTACCTCCGATTGGTAAGGTTCCAGCAGGCATGCCTCCTTTGGATCAAGTTCCTAAAGGACTACCACCTGTTTTGCCGCAAAAGACAGTAGTAAATTTACCACCCCCCGCCCCTCAAACCTCCTCTGCAACTATACCTCCATTACCAGCGACAGGACTTCCAGCAGGATGGACAATTGAGCAATGGAATGCTTATGGTCATATGTGGCTGGAAAAGAATCAGCGTTAAGTGCTACATTGAAATTAGATGAATTTCTCGGCCAACTATGACCAGCATAGTTTTGTTTGGACCTCCTGGTGCCGGTAAGGGCACTCAGGCTGCAAGAATTACTGATTCGACCGGATTGCCTCAAGTTTCTACTGGTGATATGTTGAGGGCAGCAGTAAAAAATGGGACTGAAACTGGAATGGCAGCCAAGCAATATATGGATGCTGGCCAGTTAGTTCCAGATTCCATTATTATCGACTTGATAAAGGAACGAGTACTAGAAAAAGATGCTGAAAATGGCTTGATGTTTGACGGATTTCCAAGAACAGTACCTCAAGCTGAAGCTCTTGCAGAAATAACAGAAGTTAGTCATGTAATTTCTATTGAAGTTCCAGATGAAAGGATAGTAGAACGAATTTGTGGAAGATATTCTTGTGCTAGTTGTGGTGCAGTATATCATGATACTTTTAATCCGACAAGTACAGAAGGCGTTTGTGATCAGTGTAGTAGTACAGAGATGAAACGTAGAGCCGATGATAATGAATCAACAGTATTACAAAGATTAGGTGCATATCACGAACAGACATCTCCACTTGCTGACTGGTATGATGCCAAAGGAATCTTTCATAGAATTGATGGTGATCGTGATATCGATCAAATCACAGTTGATATTTTGCAAGCATTAGAATAATTGGTGATTTAATGGGTGGTCGAAGGTCGCAAAATAAATCAAAAAGCGACCGAAAGAGAGGGTCTATCAAGGTTCAAAGAGAACTTTCATCAATTATTCTTGATAATGAAACCACATCTGTTGAACTAAAGCAGAATTCAGCAGAGAAGTTAATTGCACTAAACCGTAAACATCGACTGAAAATGCCAAAGCAAGTAGGATTAATGATTTGCAAAAAATGTTATGTTCTATACGATACTAATAACTCAAGAACACGAATAAAGCATGGTCAATTAATAATATCCTGTCTTAAATGTGAATCTGTTAGAAGAATAGGTGGCGGCCCCAAATCACATAGGAGGCGATGACTTGTCTGATGTCCCCAAAAATATCAAAAAGATGGCACTTTCAAGAGATTTAAAGCCTACAATTAGAGTAGGTAAATCTGGGATAACTGATAATTTAATTTTGGAAATTACTGATCAATTGTCCAATAAAAATCTTGTAAAAATAAAAATTAATCGAGGATTATTTCAAAAAAGTGACTATGATGAACTTTGGAAACACCTCGCAAAAACGACTAACTCTACACTTGTATCTGCTCGTGGAAATGTTGGGGTATTGTGGAAACATTAGTATTTTGATACACAATGCTCAAAGATTCGTTTCATTTGGCTTGGGCTAAGGGATGAATTATGTTCAACTTAGTGGATAAAAATAGCCGTTCCAAGAGAATAGCATTTGCATTACTTTTAGTTGTAGGTTGTTTGTCAATAATTGGTCATACAAGTGCTGCAGGTTCCGGTGGTACCGATGTCCATATTGAGTTGACCATCAAAGATGGAATGGAAAATACTGCAATAGGAGTTGGCCTTGCTATCTTAATTTTTGTATACATTTTAATTATCTTTGAAACAGTTCACAGAACTCTTGCAGCAGCACTTGGTGGATTGACTGCAGTTGTTGCTTTGAATTATTTTACTAATGAACCTGCTTTGAGTTTGAAGGCCGTTACTACTATGATTGATTGGGAAACAATTGGTCTATTGCTTGGTATGATGGTCATGGTTGGAGTAATTTCACATACTGGAGTTTTTGAATGGTTTGCTGTTGAGGCATACAAAAAAAGTGAAGGTTCGATATGGGCCCTTGTAGTAATTTTGTGTATCGTTACTGCAGTTCTATCAGCATTTTTAGATAATGTTACGACAATTCTATTACTCACTCCAGTAACTATTCAATTGGCTAAGGTATTGGATTTGCAACCAGTTCCCTTACTGATTGCTGAAGTATTATTCTCTAATATTGGTGGTGCTGCAACTATGATTGGCGATCCGCCAAATATCATGATTGGTTCTGGATTATCCCCAGATGCAATCGAGAGAGCTGAAGGTGGGAAGTATGTTGATTTGGCTAGTGAAGGTGTAAACTTCAATGATTTCATAATTGAAATGGCACCTGGTATTTTGATGACAGTAGTCCCTGCATTCATGCTTCTAAAATGGATGTACAAAGATGAATTCTCTGGTAAGAGAATACGTGATGTAGCCGAACTTGAATCCAAATATGGAATTAGAGATTATAAGATGTTAACTACAAGTGGTTTTATTCTTGGTTTGGTAATTCTTGGATTCTTTTTACATCCGATTACTCATATGCCTGTATCATGGATTGCTTTAGGAGGTGCAGTACTTATGCTGCTTGCAACGAATAGACATGAACTTGAAGAGCCACTAGAAGAAGTTGAGTGGACTACACTGTTATTCTTTGCTGGATTATTTGTCTTAGTACACTCATTACAATACATGGGTGTTATCAATTTCATTGGTGAATATGTTGAGCGAGCAATTGTGTGGTTCCCTCAAGGTGATGATGGAATTATTCGTCTAACTGCTGCTATGCTTATTCTGTTGTGGGTTTCAGCTATAGCATCTGCTTTCATCGATAATATTCCTTATACGGCTACGATGATCCCTATTGTTCTACAGATTTCTCATGGAGCAAATGTTGAATTGGGTCCACTCATTTGGGCACTAGCATTTGGCGCTTGTTTAGGAGGTAATGGTACACTAATCGGTGCATCAGCGAATGTAGTAATGGCAGGAATGTCTGAAGAAGCAGGCTATCCAGTATCTTTCAATGAATTTTTCAAGGCAGGGTTCCCAATGATGTTGTTAACTACTGCAATTGTATCTCTTTACATGGTACTTGTCTACTCTGTTGGCGGCGGTGGAGTGATGTGGAAACTTGCTCTAGTCGCAATCACTATGGTTGGAATAATCTATCAAGTGTACAGAGGACGTTCTAAGGGTAAAAATTTAGCAGACTCATTGGTTGACCATGATTTAGAAGAACTCAAAGATTTGGCTGGTACCAAATTGAACAAAGTAAAGGGCATTGTATCAGGTGCATCTGAGTCCGAATAGACAAATTAACAACCTTTTGAGCGTACACTTGAAAGGCAATGCGGTATTGGTGTAAATTGGTCAGGTCATGTTTGAGTGTAGCATTTGTGGTTTGTTATCTCTAAATGCAATATCATGTCCAGCATGTGGTAGTCAAAACCTCAAGGACTTGTCGGCTACTGATTTACAAAGCGGAGACCTCCCCAAAGAAATTCCAGGATTAGACGATGCAGCTGAATCATGGCATGATCTCGAAGGTTCTTCTAAAGAAGAAAATGATTCTATCCACTCCTCTTCTCTTGAGCCAAACAATCGAAGTAGTCTGCCGTTTGGCTTTTCTGGAGAGTCAAATTTTCAAGTTTCAAGGTTACCTTTTGGCATCGGGAGTCATGCTGATGGAATACCATTTGATAATGAATCAAATCAAGGGTCAGTAATTGATGATGAACAACCTCATTTGTTAGATAAGCAATTAGATCCTATGCCTCAAATGGAGTTAAGTGAAACATCTTTGAATAGAGCAGAACAAGATATTCAAAGCTTTGAACCTAAAGAGCAAATGGCTGAAGTTGTAATTAAGCGAAACAATCCAATTAGAATCCAACCTTTAGCAAAGCAGTCTGAGACAACAATGCCATTATCTGAAAATGAAACTCTTCCTTCAGATTTTGATGTGCTTGGTGATGATATAGATGAAATCCCCGATGAATGGCGAATATCTGCTTCTGAGGCTAACATGGATGAGATTTATTCTACAGGAGATGAAGTGGTAGAAGTAGTACACCATTATGAGGAAGATGTGGTAGTTTTCGATCATCAAAGTAATCAGTCTGTTAATGATCAAAGTTTTGATTTAGAAGAATCAGATATATTGTCATTGGAACTTCATCCAGCAAGAGCGTTAGATGTAAACTTGCTAAAGAATCCTGAATGTCGTGATGATTTGGATGCCGGATTCTTCGCTATAGCGAAAAATAGTTGGGCTGAGGCGGCCATAAAATTCCAACAAATAGCATCTCGTATGCCAGGTGATTCAGCAGTTTACAATAACTATGGACTCGCATTATTGCAAAGGGCTATAGAGATGGCCAAAGATATCGATGAATCTATTCAAATGCTGGCTTCTTCACAATTTGAATCCGCAATTTTGGCTCTACGAGAAGCAGCAAAAAGCGATCCTGACGAGCCAGTAATTTTACTAAATTTAGCCCATGCATTACTGGTTAGTGGCCGTTCTGAAAAGGCATTAAAAATTATCAATGTTCACAACTCTAAGCATCCAAATTCTGTTGAAGGGGTAAATTTGGAGGCTGCTACCTTAGTTAGTCTCGGTCAGAGTGTCAATGCAAAGACAAAACTATCACAATTTAGAGGAGATTCAATAGTCGAAGAAAATCTCGCTAGATTACTCTAATTTTGGCAAATTTATGGGTTTTTGAAAATATAACTAAAATCGTTGTACGAAACAATTTTTTTCAATTCAAAAAATACCTCTTAAACCGATTTATTCATATACGGGAGGTAGGTCGGTTGGTTGCTTAGCACCTTGGCATGCCTATGTCAGGGGAAGGGCTGAGGAGGACCATCCCGGAGGAGTTGGTCTTTTGTGGAAGCCGAATTGGCATGAATTAGATACCGAAGGGTTACTCGCATGG
>CESQ01179769.1_pt1 | contig 12575 bp, 13 predicted proteins | sample 361401 | NCBI WGS metagenome assembly CESQ01 (sample SAMEA2622119, study PRJEB7988) | marine metagenome | isolation source: saline water (ENVO:00002010), including | reverse complement strand
CCCTTATCACCCTTATCACCCTTGGGGCCCCTAAGCCCTTGAATTCCCTTAAAACCCTGTTCCAATGCTCTCATTTTCTGTGCATTTAACTGCCCTGCTGTTATTATACCAGCCGCCTGTTGTTCGTAAGCCATGTTGATAATATTAAACATCATCATTCTAGAAAAAGCTAACTGTTGTCTGCCGTATGAAGCTACCCTCCTTGCCTTTTTATTAGGTCCGCAAGCCTCGTGATCAAATAATTCACCCGAAGGTTTATCATTTTCTTCTATACCCAGTTCTAGTAATAGTTCGTCTGAAACATTATAGTCATCTTCCGTGGGTCCATCTCCATCTTCGTCAAATTCTTCTCCTTTCAAACTAGGATCTTTTACACACACAATGTTATTGTTTATTTTTTCATAAGCTGTAAGTGATTCCGCTGCCTTTTCAGCTGCCGTTAAACGTTCTCCAGCACGTTCTTCTTCCTGATTTTTAAGCCATTGTAATTGAACCTCCGCGTTCCAACTAAATGTTTCTCCTAAGAATCTTCTGCAACCCTGGTCTGGGTCTCCGCATATTCTTTTAGAATCTGCGGAATTAAAAGCTACTTCTAGTAAATCTTCTAATGGTTCTATATCTGGGAAAGGTCTGTCATCACTAGGTAGAGCAAGTTGTATCCTACCTTTAAGAGGTCCTGTATAACGATATATATCTTCGTATTCGGCTTCTAATTCATCACGAGCAACTTCGGCGTCTGCTACAAACTGAATAAGATATTCACTAATTCTTGGATTTTCTTTAATTTCGTCTATAGCGGCTTCTAGATCATTTATATCAGGTTTTGGATTTGATTCTGTTTTGAGATTACGTGTTACATTCCCTTTTAATATATTAATTTTAGTATTAATTTTATTGTAAAGTCTTTTAGCTGTATCTATATCATTTTTGTATTCGGGTTTGTAATTGGCTATAACATGAAAAGCAGGTTCCTCTGCTATAGTAATCAGATCAGCTATATTTACTGTATTTTCATTCTTACCACTGACTATAGAATTTAATCGTGACATAAATCCTTCTGGGTCCTTTAGAGCCTCATCTTTAGCTTTTTGAAGTCTCATTAGAGTAATTCGAGCATCTACTATAAAACCATATTCTGAATACCTCTCAACTCCGTCATAACCTATTCCGGTTCCACCTAATCTACCACCATTGTGCATATGCTGAGCACCTTCAAAAATCTCCCGTAACTTATTATAACCCCATCCCCAATCATTGGCTGTAACACATCCTAATGTAGCTTTAGTAAGTGCGTACCAATGATCACCCGAGCCTTTTCCACTATGTACACCTTTCGAAACATTTTGTGAACCTCTAACTCCGGATGAAAATTTTAGAGGCGCTCGCCGTTGAGTGGTATCATCATAAGGAGTCTGCTGTCCATCTGGTCTTTCTTTGCCGTGAAGATCATCATTTCTTGGACGAGATTCCTCTCTCATCTCGAGGTCTATATTACTATCACAGGGATGAGCTTGCTTATGACCATCATATATTGACCCGTATTTACCATGCTGCCATCGACGATAATCGTTTATAGGAGCAAATCTATGTGTAATAGTTTCAAAAGCTCTTCCATCTTCCCCTGATCCCCTCCAATTACCAATATCGTATATACTCATACTCCAATAGGAGCCGTCCATAAGACCCGCGCTTCCTTTCGCGGCCATTATAACATCTTTATAAAAAAGGGCATCTTCTAATTTTTCTAAATCTGGAAAAGGATTGTCTTCAGTTGGTAGAGCATCTCTAACAGATACATAAAAAATCTGCGCCAATTTAGATATATCCTCTGTACGTTCTGGTAAATCGGAGCGTTTTAGAGTAGTATCTGAGTGAGTATAGCCACAGACCTCCTTATCACCGACCCACCTGCAGGCCTTAATTCCATACCAGTGATAAGGAGCTACTGTGTAGATGTCACTTTTAATATTACCGTGTCTGGTTGCCGTGGTCGAGCTTATCGTCTTTTCAAAGTTGTTTCCCCATTCGCTAGTGTTAGTAAGTAGTGGAATCCCACTAGTTTTGTCTGTATGCTTTTCTATGGAATTTATACTAGAATCTATCTTCGAAACTATTAAAAGGGATAATGAAAAAATAAATAGAAATGTTAATAAATGTTCGTTGTCAATCATTTACATTTATATTTATAAAATATTTTTATTAACTGATAAAAACTACCAGCCTCCAAGAAATCCATCATCGTTAATAGAAAGACCGCCGTCGCCTCCTTTTCCAGCAGGACCGGGTGGTCCTTGGACACCCTTCTCCCCCTTGTCTCCCTTAGCACCGTCAATCCCAGACAATCCATCAGTTCCTTGATCTCCTTTGTCTCCTTTGTCTCCATCATCCCCTTCATCTCCCTTGTCTCCCTTACCTCCATCTCTTCCAGCTGCTCCAGCCCCACCTTTATTTCCTTTGTCTCCCTTGTCTCCCTTAGAACCGTCTTGCCCGGACGTTCCATCATCCCCTTCATCTCCCTTATCTCCCTTATCTCCTTTTCCTGCGAAAGCACCGGCTTCACCGCGTTCACCTTTAGGTCCTCTTTCTCCGGGGTCTCCCTGCTCTCCCTTAGGACCTGGTTCTCCAGGAGTACCTGGAAGACCGTCGATACCTTTTGGTCCTCTTATACCCGGGTCACCCTTAAGCCCCGGAGTTCCTGGAGGACCTGTAGGTCCAGGGATTTGTGGCTTTAAGTTATAATCAGCGAGGTCTTCAATTTCTACGGTTTTATTTAAGAGCAACGCCTGTTCGTAACGTGATAATTCATCCTTAAGGAAAGAAGGGCATCTGAAGAAAAAATTAGATACTTCTGGATTTTCTTTCTTGGGTCTCATTGTTCGGCGAGGGCCTGGCCTACCGCGACGCCCCGTGTTTTCGCCCGTGGCACGTTTCTTCTCGTTTTCATTAGCAGTGGACCACCAAGGTTGCTGCATTGCATGATTTAATCTATCTTCAGTAATTTGCGAATTATTATAGGCAGCATTATCTTCATTATGATTATTCAAAGGTGTAGCCTGTTTATGAGCACAGCGTGCCCTCGTGGATGTGTCAGATGTTTTCCATCCTTCATTTCCCTTTGGTTCGCCGTCTCCACATCTTCTGGCATACCCGTAGTATTTTCCTTGGTCATTCATATGTATAAACTCATCACATTCTCTACCTTCATGCCTTTGTCTTATCGCGTCAATCCAAAAGCAATTTACTTGCGGTACTCCACATCTACTATCAGCGCTTGCATCATATTCTCTATATGGGTTAAATAATGCCTGACCAATTACAGCTCCGGCAGATTTTGCAGTTCCGATAAGTTCATCGTTTACATCTACTATACTGACATTTTCAGCAAGTATATTACCTGTACCCCTGCTATATAGAGTTCCTAGATTTGTATCTTCTTTAATTTCTACCATTCCCAAAACTGCATTTTCTTCTACTACAACCCATAATCTCTTATTTGTAAGAAGGTATTCTACTTCGGCCCAATTAACAGGTTTACCACTATCTCTACTCATTAACTGCCATGGGTCCCAATTTCCTCGATATTGTGGATTTTCTTTTTCACCATGATGACCACAAAGATCCTTATTGTTAGGACCTAAATTAGGGTGAGGTAAAGGTAGTTCACGCCCCTCTTCTTCTGCGCCAATAGGTGTTGGATAAACTTCATATACATTTACTCTTGTGTCATTTTCGTTTAAGAACAAAGAGCATAAAGGATCGTCGGTTTGTTCTACAAAAGGTTCATCTACATTGTCTAATTTAGTTCTTGTTTTATATATAGCAACCGTTTGATCACCACCAAATCTAGGTTTAAGTTGGATAGTTCCATCTTTGTCATAATAACCGGTTGTATCATCTGCGTTTTTAGATATATTGGTATTGTTTACATTTGTTTTATATTCATTAAATTCATGAGGAGTATGACAATCTTTATCAGCTAATAATGTGTAATGTCCACCTACTTCATCACCTATGTTATTGGCTTCTTCGAATTGGTTAAAATTATATAATCTACATTCTCCCAGATTAACATCATATGTACTATTGGATTCTGCTAACCCGAAAAAAGGATAATTTAAATTTCTTGCCATACTCGCACATTGATTCCAAGTAAGGTATGAACCAAATCTTGGAACAACAAGAGTTTCATCACCTGTTGGGGTTAAACTTTGAACCCTATTTGCTTTTATTTTTCCACCAACTTGTCTTGTTGGTCTGAAACAACCGATGTACTCTTCTTTTTTTATTACCCCCTTATCTAATTCATTAAAAAATCCAAGGGCTTCCTCTGCATATTTTTCTGTATTTTGAACTTTTTGCTGTAATTCGGAAGTTCTCTCATCAGAGCTTATACTTTCGAATGTAGTTCTAGCCTGTTGAGCAAGACTTGTTGCTTGCCCGCTATAAACTTGAGCAGCTTGCCACCCGTTCTGTCCGTAATTTTTAGCGTTTTCTGCACCATTTCTAGCATTAAAAGCGTCTTGTTCGTTGGTATCTATTGAAGTTATTTTTTGTGCATTAACAGCTTCTGAATTTTCGCGAAACTTATCAATAAACCATTTTACCATTAAACATATTGTAACAATTACTGCAACTACTAATATAAATGTAATCACATTCTTTGGATTAAATTTAATAGATTTCATTTATATTAATATATATATTTTTTTATTTTTTTGTATTTCTCCGTATTCAATAAAGTGATTAACCCATAACTTGATCCCAAACTCTATCTAGTTCGTCCTGAGGTACTGGAAGGAAGCCAACCTCTTGTGCAGCCCATGCCCATACTCCTATAGTTTCAACCTGGTCATAAATGTCGCTTATTTGGCTTGTATGAAGACGCTGTTTTGCCTTTAAGTCTTTAAAATCTTCTCTTAATGTAGAAATTGAACTTCTAGAACCAATTACTAATATAAGCAATATAAAAGTCATTATACAAAGTGGTGCAACAACCGATGCAAATACTGCTACAGATACCATGTTATTTATTAAATAATATATATTTTTAATTATTTAAAAATAAACATAAGGACATTTTTTATAAGTTATTATATAATGTAATGGATACATTAATTCCGGCTATATCAGCTGGTATTATATCGAGTATAGTATGCAACCCTTTAGATGTTTTAAGAATAAATAAACAAATAAATACAAAAATTATATTAAATGCAAATACATGTTTTAAAGGTCTTTCATATGGTGTTTATGCAATTACTCCATATTGGGCATTATATTTTTCTATTTATGAAAAATTAAAAACAAATAATAATTTAAATATACCATTAAGCGCTTATATATCTACGTGCATGGCAAGCACAGTTACTACACCTTTTTGGGTCATGAAACAAAAAGCTCAGACTGATAAAATGCATGATGTATATAAGATGACGTATGGTCAATTTTACTCTGGATTAATTCCTACTTACATATTAGGATTAACATTCACGGTTCAGATTCCGATCTATGAATATCTCAAAAGTAAAACAAATAATTCTACTTTTAATACATTTATAAATACTTCAGTGTCTAAAACGGTTGCTTCTAGTATATTTTATCCATTAGATACTGTAAGAGTTGTATTAAGAAACGGAGGAAACTTTTCAGGGATGAAAATACAACACTACTACAGAGGACTCGGTGTTTATCTTATGAGAAGTATACCTTATCATACTAGTGTTTTTTGTACATTTGAGTTTGTAAAAAATTTAATGTAAGACATTCCTTGTAGATAACAATCCGCTAGATCGTCTTTTTTCTTGTGATTTTCAAAAAACTCTTTATGAGATTTAATAAGATGTCTAGTATGAACTATACCTAAATTTTTATTTCTAGTGTATTTGCTTTTAGCTTTGTGTTCGATTTGAATATCACAGCATTTTAATTTATATTTAGCAGCATAAAATTGAATTTTAGCATTTCTTTGTTGTTCATGATTAATTCTCAGTATAAAATAAACATAAATAGCAGTAGAAATGTTTCTCATTTTAGGATTAAATGACGGCTGCTTCTCAAGAAGAATTACGTCAGCTTCTCTAAGGTGTTCAAGTTGATCTAATTCTTCTATAACTCTAAGAGTTTCGTTTACCCCTGAACAGTCTATTAAATTCCAATCTAAAATAGTTCCATCTATAGAATCTAACATACAATATGCTAAATTTTTAATTCCAATATCAAATGATAAAATTATCATTATATAATGTTAATGTATTTTTGTTTTTTAAATAGATTTTAAATTCAATAAAGGTATTAAATCATTCATATCTTCTTTCTTTTTTTGTTTTTCAACTTTAAGTTTATTTATGTCATTTATATCCCAAGATATAAATAATTTATTAGTTGCTAGTATTACTACACAAAAACCTTCATTTACTAAACTAATGTATAAATAATTTGTCATTTCACTAACGTCGTATCTTGGATAACCAAATGTATAACCTTGTACTGTATATATACACTTTAGTTCTCCGTGTTTAGATAAATGAGAAATTTTTTCTGTAAGTTTTAATAACATTTCCTTTTTAAGAGCATTGTATCTATTTTGTTGCCTTTTTTGTGATTCTAAAACAGTTCTTAAACCATCCATATCTTAATAAAATTTTATATTAAAAATTTATTTAAAAAAGCGCAGGAGTTTGTATTGTCTTTTTATCATCCTGATTTTCATCTTCTTCATCTTCTTCATCTTCATCAGATGAGTCTTCTATAGAATGAGAATTATTAATTCTTATATTTTCATTGTCATTTTCAATGTCATTGTCATCGTCATTGTCATTGTTATTTTCATTGTCATTTTCATTTTCATTTTCATTGTCATTATTAACTATACCCATTTGAGGCCTTAATTTAGTAATCTCCCCGATGGGTATATCTCTTTTAAAATCATCTTCAGGAACATTAGATTCTAAATCATCTTCGTAATTAAATGAATTATCTGGTATAATATTGTTAGTCTCAGGTATTGGAACGTCTTCGTCAAATGCGCCAGATAGATATTCATTTAAAATGTACTCTATTGGTACTTGATTAGATATTGCATCAGTTATTGATGTAGTTATAATACCTAAAATCCTTTCTTTATCATGTATATTATCTGGATAATAATAAATCTGTTCAGATAAATTTATAATTATTTTATGTAAAAAGTTATTAAGATTTGGAACCTTTATTTTGATTGATTTATCGTCTGCCTTTATTCTAACACATGCAAGTATTTTTACATGACTCACAAATATAGCAGTTATTAAATCCATTAAATACGGATAATTCTGATTTATTTTTCTAAGATATTCGTCTAATGTGTAATTAGACCATCTAGGGACATTTTTAAGTTCTTTTTGAAAGTTCGAGTATGAAATTTTTCTCCTTAGATTATTTTTTTGAGAGTTTGTAAAAATATTTCTAATTATATCATACATCTCAGGTAGTAGAATAGTAATTAATTGTTTAGTATATTCTTCCTTAGCGGCAACTATAACATTAACGTTTAATGTTTCAGACATTTATATTGTAATGTTTTTTATTTTAAAAGTTAAATTAAACCTCAAAATTAAATATAGATATAATATTATAAATGCCCTGTGAGAGAAGTAAAAAAATTGTAAAGTGGGATTTATCTAACGATTTCATTAAAAAGATTAAAGAATCTCTTCGTAAAGATAAATATGAAATAGCTGGTAAATTATTATTCAAAGATGAAGAAACTTGTAAGAAAGACATATGTAATAAAAAAAGTACTGATTTTAAAATTAACGTAGGTAATGAAGACTCTGTTGCTACCCCACATGGTATTATTAATTTTCATACACACCCAGATCAATGTTACATAGATGCAAATACAATATATGGCTGGCCATCTGGAGAGGACATATATCAATGCATTTCATTTGCTAAAAGAGACAATTTAATTCATATAGTTTTTACTAAAGAGGGTGCTTATATAATAAAAGTGAATAAAATAATAACCAACCCCGAGGCTAAAATGGTAGAAAATATATTAAAACATACTCATCAATACAGAAGTCCTAACCCGTTAAAACAGAATGAATTATTTACTGATATGATTAGTATTCTTAAACTAAGAAAACAGTCGAATCCTGTTAAAACGTGGATAAATCTCGTTAATAATTTGTCTCTTAAAAATATATACACATTGTACAATCATAAATTTAGAAAAAATCATTCTATTCCCGCTGATAATACTAAAGTATTTTCAGTGGAATTAGTGAAGTATGGAAAAAATATGAAATTTAATACTAATTACATTACTGAAGTGTGTCATAGGAAATCTTTTCAGTAGAATCTTCTGTAAGACATAGAATTTCTGGGGTTTCATAAAAATTAACCAGGATCCCTCTTTCACAATTTACATTTTTTAGGTATTTTTTAAGTTGAACAGTTTCTTTATTCATTAATCTCGTATTTTGAGACTTTAGTTCAATTATGAGATTAATATTATAAGGGGCATTCTCATTGTAAATAACTATGTCAGCTCTTTCAAAACCAATATATACACCTTTGTAATGTATGGGAATAATAACTTCAGTTCCGCAGTAATAACCTAGTCTTTCTAATTCAATTCTTAAAGCATTTTGATATATATTTTCTTTATAAAAGTCACCTAATTCGGTTTTTACATTTTTTATACACAATAACACATTTTTAATTACTTCATCCATTACAATTACATTTAGATTTAAAGCTTTCTTTATATAATTTAAAAATTAATAGAACTCAATGCATGTTGTAGACAATTTACTTTTCTTTTATGTGAACGTTCTTGTGGATCATGTATCATTTTTCTAATAATGTTAAGATAATTATTATGATATTCAATTGATTGATTTCCATCAAAAACTGTAACATTTCCTAGAAGACCCGGCAATAGCCAATCGTCGTGGAACTGTTCACATTCCATTAGGTATTCCAATGAGATACATGCCTCACTGGATCTATTACGTTCCATTACCCTAGCTAGACAGTTTTCAGCAGAGGTTTTTAGATAGATGAATTTAGGTGTTGGAATATCTTTCATGAAATTATCAAACCACATTCTGTAACAGGAAAGTTCTATGTCATTAATTTTACACGCTCTATGCAACATTTTTGTAAAAACGTTGTAATCCGTATAAACACATCTTTCTGTAATTATTGTTACTGTTTTTGCTGGAAAAGAAGTGGCTTGAATTTCCTCGGCCCTTTTTATAGCATTTTGTAGTCTTACTAGACGAGAGATATATGCAGTCATTTGAAAACAAAACGAGTAATCGTATGGGTGATTATAAAATTGTTGCAACAAACTAATTCCATTGGTGTCCTTGATAGATTCCCATACATCAACGGGTTCTTCGACGAAAATAATATCGTTTCTATCATACAATTGCGCACGACAGTAATTAAAAAATGTTGATTTCCCCGAGCCGATATTACCCTCAATGGATATGATCATCATTTTATAATTATATATACATTATGTTTTTAAATAAATTAAATTAAATTAAATTAAATTAAATTAAATTAGAATAAAGATATGTCTTTAAGTTTATCTTTTAATTTATTTTCTATGTTAAAATCCTCCATAGATACATTATGTTCTTCAAGATCTCTAATAGAGTATTCCTCAATTTTTTTATCAGAATTATGTTTTATTTTAAATTGCGAAATTTCCCATCTTACATAAAAAGCGGTTTTTGTAAATATTATAACACAACATTTTATAATAGCTATACCTAACATTTCATCTGGTAAGTCTGAATGTTCTATGGATTCATTTTTATTTTCATAAAAAATACAATTTTCATCATAAAAACATTTTAACTTTTTATCATCTATACAATCTCTATATAAAGTTTTACAATCTTCGATTGTGATGTGTTTTCCAAACCACGCTTCACTTTTTTTTGAAGTTTCTTTAATAACCTCTTCTCCTATCCAGGAAATGTCTTTTTTGGTTTTGGAGTCAAGTTCTAAAAGAGCTTTATTATTAGTTTTATCCAGTGTTACTTTATTTTTTTTTACTTGAATGCTGATTTCTTCATCATTTAATATTATTTTGGAATAAAATACGCCTTCTTTTATTTTTACGGGATTGTATACATTAAGTATAAGACTCATAATTAATATACAAGATATATTTATTTTATTAATAAAAGCTGAACGAGATTGTTTCTCCCGTTTTTTGTAAGGAAAGAAAATATTGCTTTACCTCCATATTTTAATTTATCTTTTGTTATATTTTTATAATCAGAGTCAAATAATTTATAATTTATTTCAGGACCTATGTATACAATCACTGTATTTTTTGTGCATAAATCAACATCAATTTTTTTAATATTAAACAATCTTTCTATATATCTACATAAGTTTAGAAAAACATTATGATTTTCAGCCTCGTTATTAATATTAAAATGTATATAATTTTCATCATCGCTTAATGTAAATAAAAGTATTGGACTTTTTATTTCTATAAATTCGTTTCCATGTAATAATTTTTGGTCGTCATCTATTGACATTTGAAGAATATCTATATTTTTATATGATATCATGTTATATTATATAACAATATTTGTTATATTTTAAAGCAACGAAAATTAATTATACATTCCATAAGGAACATTATTTAACTTACCTTTCTTATTATCTTCGAATATATTCATAGCGTGTATAAAATCGTCCAGTTCTATTGTATATTTCTGTTCTTTACCGAAATTTTTTCTACAGTTATTTATCATACTTTTTTCTACTACACTCGTTATATCTCCTCCATTACCCGTGAATAAATTGTGTTTTTTATTTATAATATCTATTATATCAGATTCTTTACATGTAGTTTCCCATTCTTTTTCATTTACTATCTTATAAAAAATTTCAGCTAGTTCATTTGAAGAATAATTATCTATTGTAAAAGTCCATGGAAAACGTCTTCGAAGACCGGGGTTTATACTAAAAAAACATTTATCAAGTTCCTGTTTATAACCAGCAATTATGCATACAATTTTATCATAATTTTCTGTTAAATACTGATTTATTGTATCGACGCATTCTTTTGCATATATGTCTTCACCAGATGTACTACCAATAGAATACGCTTCATCTATTAAAACAACCCCTTTTTTACATCGGTCAAGGGCTTTTGTTGTTTTAATAGTTGTACCACCGAGATATTCAGATATTAAATCAGATCTTTTTAAAACATTAAATTTAACCTTTTTAAAAATACCTATCTTTGCATAAATTTTAGATAAAATTCCAGCCACGGTAGTTTTACCAGTTCCCGGGGGACCTTCTAAAACGGTATGTAACATTATTTTTTCATCTATATCCTGTATAAAAAAAAGTATTTGCTCTAATAATTGAATTTTGAGTTTTTTTAATCCGGTCATTTTATTAAGTTCTTCTAAGTCTGAGAGTATATCAGGTAATAAATCCATTTTTGATGGATAATATCTTCTTTGACGTTTTGGGGGTAATTTTTTTTTATCATAATCGTTTATCATGTTAATTAACGAGTCTAGTGTTTTTAGTTCGTATTTTTCTATATCAAAGGTGTCATTAGGTTCATGACCTAATTTTCTTTTCATGGTTTATTAATTATTATATATTATTTTCTTAAATGTATAATGGACGAATTAGTTCAAAATATAATATATGAAATTTCAAGTGAAGAAAATATAAATTTAGAGAAAGTTATAAATAAATATTGTAAAGAACTAAAAAAATGTTTTAAAGAATATTATAATACATACGGATTAGAAGATTATAAAATGAATAATATAGATTATATGATATTATATAACATATGGAAGACATTAAAGTTGAAGGGCCGCATAGAATCTTATTTAATTATAATGTATTCTTATTATAAGTTAGAGGATTTTCATTTCCCCATTAATAAATTTAAATCGGGATTAAATTGTATACCATTGATACAAAACACGGATGTTATAAGTATTATAAATACGATGATAAAATTTTGAAATACGTAATGTATATAAAATAATGAATTATAAGATATAAATGAACATTCCTTTAAATTGCATGAATGTTTATACTACTCGTAGACAAGCTGAACAGATAAATAAAATTATACTAAAATACGTTAATAAAGATTCGATTATAACTGATGCTACTTCGTGTATAGGGGGTAATTCTGTTTTATTTGCAAAAGATTTTAAAAAGGTTACATGTATAGAAAAGGATTTTGATATTTATAAAATCCTTAAATCTAATATGAAAAAATATAGTAATTGTGTATGTTATAATATTAGTTACAATTATGTCAAATTTATTTTAAAACAGGATGTTATATTTATAGACCCGCCCTGGGGAGGAAACGATTACAAAAATAAAAAAAAAATAAAATTACATTTAGATTTAATAGATATACAGAATATAATAAATGACGTTTATAATTATACAAAGATAGTTGTATTGAAGATCCCCTCTAATTTTGACATGAATTCTTTAAATAATTTATTTTGGTCATACGATGTTCATTCCATAATAAAATACAATAGACCTATTTACAATTTGAT
>CESQ01044525.1_pt1 | contig 12584 bp, 14 predicted proteins | sample 361401 | NCBI WGS metagenome assembly CESQ01 (sample SAMEA2622119, study PRJEB7988) | marine metagenome | isolation source: saline water (ENVO:00002010), including | reverse complement strand
CTATTTGTAAAAGATGTGATGGTTTCAGGTGCTCCTCAATCTCAAACGGTATTAATGCTGACTGGTTTCTTTAACAGAATTAAAGCGTCTGTAGAAGCTGAGTCATTTGCAAAACAATACCCAAGATGGGGTTATGATGGTGCTATTCAGGACTTAGCATTCTTATTAGGTGAAGGTAATACTTTTGCTGAAGATGCTTATGTAACTGACAGAACTACTATCTTTAACGTCCAAGCAAGCTATTCAACAGAACTAATGGGTAAAGACGTTACTTTTAACGCATCAGTGTTTAATGCAACTGATGAGTTGTACGTTGGAGACTTTGTTGATGCTTATGATGGTTCTGGAGATATTGCGAACTTAAGAGTTCGTATGGGTGCTCCAAAACAATACAATCTTGGAGTGACTATTAACTACTAAGTTATTGAGTCATATCAAGTATAAAATAAAAACCCTCCTTTTTAGGAGGGTTTTTATTTACTGTAACTTTTTCTGAAGTATATTGAGTTGGTTAAGAATTTCTTGATTTGGACTTTCATCCTTCTCTTCAAGCTTGCGAATCTTATCTCTTATAATTGCAATTTCTTTTTTGATTGGTTCACGCTCTAGCGTGGCAATACAATCTTTTAAAATAATCGATTGGTATTCTTCTTCTGGAACGTCCATTGCTAAGGAAGCAATTAAATTTCGCTGCTCTGGTGATCCGCCAATTAACTCAAGAATTTGGCCTGGATTATAATCTTTATTACTATTATCAATTAATACTTTTAATACATTTTGCAATAATGTATTACTAAATAATGCTATGGGCATATCCTTAGAAAGCTTTGGTGAATGTAGCGCTAGTTTAATAAGCTCCAACTGTGCCCTATCTACAGATGAATTATAATGAGTGATTTCGGTAGAGCTTATATCTTCTTTGCTTCCTTTATTATATTTTTTTTGCTTAAGAGAGCTAAACCGATTTAACACTTCATCCTCTATCACACCCAGTTCATTAGATAGTTTTCTAATTAAATCATTGCGAATCATCGTATCTGGGACTAATTGTATCTCAGCAAGACATTCATTTAAAAATTTTGATTGGTCTGCAGCCCCTTGATTTAAAATATCTTTATGTGCAATAATAAAACTAATAGGATGTGTTGCTGATTTAATCAATGTTCTAAAATCTTCTTTTGTATTTTTATTGTCTTTAAAAAAATCATCAGGGTCATCCCCGTTTCCTAAATGCAGAACTCTTGTTTCAATACCGCTTTGCAATAATACATAGCTTGTACGAATAGCAGCATTAATTCCTGCGCTATCAGAGTCATAACATAAAATCACTCTATTGGTATACTTCTTAAGTGCAATGGCGTGCTTACTGGAGAATGCTGTACCAGAAGTTGCAAGCACATTATCAAAACCCTGCTCTACAAGACGCAAGAAATCTGTTTGACCTTCAACTAAAATAGCGAAGTTTTGTTTACGAATATTCGGCAACGTTTGATATGAGCCATAAAAAATTTTACTTTTTTCAAATAATAGCGTTTCAGGTGAATTCAAATATTTAATATCTTCTTTTTCGGATAAACTTCTTCCACTAAATCCAATAATCTTACCTGATAGACTAAAAAATGGGAACATGATGCGGTTACGAAAACGATCAATAAGCGGACCTTTTTTTGACTCTGAGAATAAGCCTGATTTTTTTAAAAGGTTTTCATCAAATTTATCTTTTATTTCTTTTAGTAAGCTATCCCAATTATCTGGCGCAAATCCGATTCTAAATTTATCAATAATAGCTTTATCAAAATTGCGCTCAGTTAAATAATCATTTGCTTTTTTACCAGATTTATCTTTCAAATTATTTTGAAAGTACATACATGCCAATTCATGTATCTCATACAATTGATCATATAAATTATTCTGCTCTTTATCGCCGAGCTCTATAATTTCAATACCATATTTTTCAGCTAAAGAACGTACTGCTTCTGGAAAACTAATTTTTTCATATTCTACTAAGAACTGTACAGCATTCCCTCCTTGACCAGATCCAAAATCATACCACATATTTTTATCTGGAGCCACACTAAAGGACGGTTTTGTTTCAGAACGAAAAGGGCTTAGTCCAAAATAATTTTTACCTCTTTTTTTTAAATCAACATATTGAGAAATAACATCAAGTATGTCTACTTCTTCTAAAACGCGATTAATGGTTTCTTGTGCTATTCTTCTCATATAGGCATTGAACTTGACATTGATTGACTAATATAATCTTTGAATGGTTCCAGTAAAACAAGAATTTGTGATTCAGAATAAAGAAGGTCATATATCTTACTAGATATAAATGCATCAAAAAACCAGATAAAAATTGTCAATAAAAGCATGGTCTTTAATCCTCCAAATAGAAAACCAGCAATCTTATCTAGAAGAACAAAAGAATTTGATCCACGAAATAGGAATAATAATACGCTTGTCACAAATCTGGAAATCATAATAGATATAAAAAAAATAATAACTCCAGATATAAAAAGGATCCATCCTGTTCCTATTGGTAAAAAAGAAGAAAGGAGTATGGTTAGATCTATATAAAAACTTAAAGCAAAAAATAGACCTACTCCAATATCGATAAATTCAAATATAGCATCAAAAAATCCTTTTCTAATACCAAGAATAGCATTAAAAAAAATAAGGGTAGAAAAAAGGATGTCGATGATCATATTATGATAATAATTCTTTTAAAATTTTCTGTGCAACTCCCCCATCAATTTTTCCTGCACCCTGCTTCATCACTTGTGGCATTACTTTACCAAAATCTGCCATGCTAGAAGCTCCTGTTTCATCAATGATGGATGATATAATAGATTTTATTTCATCTTCTGTCATCATAGATGGCAAATATTCTTCTACAATTGAAAGTTCTGCAGTTTCCTGATCTACAAGATCAGTTCTCTCCCCTTCTTTGTACAATTTAATTGACTCTTTATGTTGTTTAGCTGCAGTTTGTAAAACTTTCATTACATCGCTATCGTTTAAAGGACTTCCTGTTGCAATCGATTTATTTTTACACTTAGAAATCAAAAGACGTAGTACTCCAGCTTTTATTTTATCTTGGTTTTTTAATGCATTCTTTAAATCATTTTCTATTTGCTGCAACATAAGATCATTCTCCCTCATTAATATTTTTCATTGCTAGTAGTAATTGATCTTGATTTGACTCAAAACCAATAAATCTTCTTCCTCTTTTTTTTGCAACAGACCCTACATTCCCAACTCCCATAAATGGATCTAACACCCAATGCAATTTGAAGCTACTTGTTTTTAAAATCCTATGAAGAATCTCATCATAGTCTAAATGAAACCATAGATTATCTTTTGTATCTTTCATGTTAGATTCATTCACCAACTTACCATCAACAACATAATTTTGATCAAATACATAATCTCTTGTCTTGGTAGCAAACCATATATCTGATATGCTATTACTCCATTGTCCAGATTCTTTTTTTTCTGACTTTCTTTCAGCAGTAATTCTTGATTGAAGAATAAATTTTCTATCTAATATAGAATGATACATGGATGATGCTTCCCAGGGACAAATAATATAGATGGATCCATTTTGAGATAATACTCTTTTAGACTCTTCTAGCCAACCATCTACCCAGTCTATATAATTAGTAAATGTTGGGCTCTTACCAGACAAACTACTATTTTTTGGTTGAGATATCGGTTCTGTGACAATTAAATCAATCGATTCATCAGGAATATTTGCTAGCCCATCAATAGGGTCTGATAAAAATAAACCTTCACGTAACTTATTACCCAACTTCATATCTTCAGTGGTCTTAATTGCAGGAAGATAGCGATTCAGATCTTTTACAGTTAGTACGTCATTTTTCATGATACCTAGAATTTAGTCTTATAAAGTTAATTTAAAAATTGTAAGTTTATTATCTTGGTACATTCAAATAAAATAAAAATTGCCTTAAGTGGCTTGCCAAATAATGATTGGTGGGGATCTGGGATTTCTGCATACAAAGATAATGATATGATGGCAGATGGAGTAACTCCTAATCAGGAATTAGTTGTTTCTGAACATAATAATCTCAAAAATGTGATTGAACACCTGGAAATAGAAACTTTATCTATCCCGTTTACAAAAGAATTAGAAGAAAATGAAAAGTTTGATTTTATTTTTATGAGAGATCATTTTTTGTGCAATACTTCCAAAAAAATTGTTATGTGCAATATGCGACTTGAGGAACGTTTTGATGAAGGAAAATTTGTAGTTGATAAACTAAATCAATTAGGATATACAATATCTTATTTACCGAATCAAGACTGTCTAGCAGAGGGCGGTGAATTCTTTTATTTGCCAAAGGAAAATATAGTGCTAGCTGGCATATGCAGAAATAATATTCAAGGGGCAGAGTCTATGGCAGAATTAATGGATGTAAATAAATTACATCTTTTACCATCAGAAGGATATCATTTAGATACTGCAATTTGTCCGATTTTTAATAAAGATTATGATTGTATCGGGATAAACTGTGCAAAAGAAGTTTTTGATGAGAAAAATTATGCTACATTAAAAGAACTTTGCTCAAAATACAGTTGGGAATTAATTGATATTGAGAATTATAACCAAAAAAAATCATTAGAAGCTAGAGCTGCAATGAATGCATTAACTCTTCCTGGTTTTTTAATTAGTGGAGCACCTATTGTAAGCAAGAAAGTCAAAGATTTTACTTCTTCAAACAATATTCAAATGTATATATCGAGTGTTTCTCAATTTAATTTAAGCGGTGGTTCAGTTCATTGTTTAACAAATGAATTATTTTAAAAATTGATAGTTATTTATCTTTAAAAAATTCCCAAATTAATTCAGAGCTATTTAAATCATGTCCCCAGGCTTTACGAAACCAGGTATGTCCTTCACCTTCCATAGTATATAAAATTACTTCGCGATTCCCATCGCAATTATAAGAAGTGAGTTGGCTAGAATAGACTCCATCTCCATTAAAGTCTGGAATTGTAACCTCAGACCGGCTTTGACAATTATTATAATTATCCCAGAATGCTTGTGCATTTTCTACATTGGTAGTCCAAGAATTTCCATTATATGGTACTACAGCATCTGATGTTCCATGGAAATGAATAATGTTCTTTTTATTTGGTGGTATACAATTATAATATACTGCCATAGAGCCTGTAACAGATCCTATTCCATTTATTTCATCTAACTCACATGCCAATCTATAGCTCATAAACCCGCCTAAAGACATTCCAGATGAAAAGATTTTATCATTATTAATGCTATAGTTCGCTTTGAAATATTTAATCAAAGCAGCAAAAAATCCGACATCATCTACTTGAGCAAACGTAGAAACTATATCAACATTCCATCCAGTATTTCCAACAGAATCTGTAGTGCCTTGGACATATACTACAATGAAATTTTCTTGATCTGCAATGCTATCAAATTGAGAATAACTCCTTATAACGGATGATAAACCTGTATAACCGTGTAAAACAAATAATAAAGGCAATGGATCGCTATTAGCGCTATAGCCAGGAGGGGTATGCACAATAAAGGTTCGATTATAGTTACCAAATACGGTTGAAAAAGATGCGGTATCATCATTATAATAAGAAATCAATTCTACATTAAGATCTGGAATAACAGCGTCACTATTGTCAACCCCCCCACCATCAAAGCTGTCAGGGTTTAGAACGCCGCTAGAAGATATCACTTTCGATCCACCAGATTCACATGCAATAATCATAAAACAAAATATAATTCTAACGAATTTTTGCATTCTCTTTTATTTCCTTTACTAAAAAACAAATTGCTGATTTTAAATTATCTATAGAGCCATTATTTTCAAGAATATAATCTACATAATCTTTCTTTTTCTCGTCATCCCATTGTAATGCCATTCGTTCTCTAATAGATTTTTCTGATAAATTACCTCGAGATAATGCTCTCTGAAATCTTATAGGTTCATCAACAGTGAGGAGTATAAGATAGGCTCCAGATTTATGATAATATTCATAAGAACCACTCTCAATAATAAGAGCAGCATCACTAATAAATATAGGATGATTTTTTTCATTACCAACCCTATCAATTCTTTTAAGCATCTCACTTTTTACAGCTGGATGAAGAATAGAGTTTAGTTTTTGTTGATTGTCTTTATTTTCAAAAACTATCTCACTCATTGCTTTTGGATCAGTAGTTTTTAATCTTGGAAAAGCTTTAAACAATTTTTCTGATATCTCCTGTTTCGATAATAATAGTTTAGCTTCTTCATCAGCATCGAATATATATGCATTATGCTCTTTTTTAAAAATAGCAGATGCAGTACTTTTACCAGAAGCTATTCCTCCTGTTATCCCAATAACAATCATTATTGCATTTCTATTAGAATTCGTTCTGTGATTTTTTCGATAGGACCGTCACCATCAATATGAATAATTTGATCTTTATAAAAATCAATTAATGGTGCAGTTAACTCTTGATAAACTTTTTGACGATTAATAATTACTTCTTCTGTGTCATCTGTGCGACCAGATTTTTTTGCTCTTTCAATCAGTCTAGTAATGAGAATAGTAGACTCAACATGAATATTTAATATATAATCTATTTTTGAATTAATATTTTTAAAAATTTGATTTAACCCTTCAGCTTGAGGCAACGTTCTTGGGAATCCGTCTAGAATAACACCAGAATCTTTTAATCTCTTTAGAGTGCTTTCCATTATAGCTAACAATACATTATCTGGAACTAAATTTCCTTGATCCATATAAGATTGTGCTTCTAGTCCTATATCTGTTTTTTTATCTATTTCATGCCTTAAAATATCTCCAGTTGATAAATGCATAAGTTGATATTTTTTTGCAAGTATTTTTGCCTGTGTTCCTTTTCCTGCCCCTGGTGGGCCCATTATTAATAGTTTCATTCTATTTATTGCATTGCTTTAGGTGGTTCAAAAATTGCCTGCATGATTATTCCAAGTTTTGTTGGATTATTTTGATATTTTTTTTGAACAGACATAAGGGTTTGATTATGTTTGCTCAAACTTGCTTCTTTATGATCTAATTGTGAATGCAATGTATCTAAGTGCTGTTCTTTAATGTCTAAATCATCTAAAGATTTCTCTTCTATATTGCTTTCTTTTATAGAAGGAATAGATTCTTGAGGTTGATCTTCCAAGGAAGAGGTAGATTGTTCAAATGCATCATTCAAAAAATCGAGTATATTGATTTTTTGATTATTGGGAAGTTGAGGAGCTTCTTCTAATTTTTTCTCAATAGGAGATTCTTTTGGAATTAATCGTTTAGCCTTTTTTTGATTGCTTTTATAAGCAGACCAAAGATAAAAACCTAGTATCGCTCCCCAATACAGTAATTCTTCCAAATTTAATCCTCTGAATCGTCTGTTTTGTCTTCGCCTGTACCTGCAATAGACTGTCTCATGCCAGTATCAGAAGCAATATTATCAAGCTTATAATAATCTAGAACTCCAAGATTACCTGCCCTGAATGCTTCAGCCATTGCCTTAGGTACTTCAGACTCTGCTTCAACAACTTTCGCTTTCATTTCTTGCTCAAGCGCTACTGCCATTGCTCGTCTTGTTTCTGCTTTTGCTTGCGCAACTCTTAAATCTGCTTCTGCTTGATCGGCTTGTAATTGAGCACCAATATTTTTTCCAACATCAATATCAGCAATATCAATTGAAAGAATTTCAAATGCTGTTCCTTGGTTTAACCCTTTATCAAGCACATTTCTTGAGATTGAATCTGGATTTTCTAAAACTCTTTCATATGACTCTTTAGATCCAATAGCACTGACAATTCCTTCTCCAACTCGTGCAATAATAGTATCTTCTGTTGCTCCTCCAACTAGGTTGGGGATATCAGTTCTAACTGTTACTCGGGCTCGGGCTCTCACTTCAATACCATCTTTTGATACAGCAGATAATTTGCCGTCTATGGGCGCATCAATAACTTTTGGATATACGCTGGTTTGTACAGCAGACAAAACGTCACGCCCTGCTAGATCAATTGCTGTAGCAATCGCAAAGGTTAACTCAATTCCAGCTTTTGATGCTGCAATTAAAGCATCTACAACCTTGTCTACATCTCCACCAGCCATGTAATGGACTTCTAAAGCATCACTTTCTAAATCAATACCTGCTTTGCGTGACGCAATTAAACCATTTACAATGATCGCAGGAGGCACTCTTCGAAAGCGCATTCCAATTAAATTAAAAATAGTGACGTGTCCACTACCAATACTGAATATGGCTTGTAACCATAATCCTACTGGAACAATCCACAATAGTAGTAAAATAAATAATATTAACGGTAAGGCAACATAAAGTCCCATTACTCCTCCTTTTGTTATAAAATATTCTATAATTTATTCAAAAACTCTCATATAATACTACACCTTCCCTCTTTTTTTGTAATTCTTTTTCAGGCTAGCTTTATTTGAGTCTATTGTAATAAATTTTTCTAAAAACTTTGATTTTAATAGCAAATTAATAACCATTATTAGGCAAATAATACCTCCAACAATCCCCCAAGAAAAACCATCGAGTGCTTGTGAATATATTTCATCGCTTACAGGAATGTCGGGAATCAATAGAAGGTATAAACCATAAAATAATACACCAATTCCTGCTATACCAAAAAATCCAAATCCAGGAATAGCGACAAACTCGATTACCAATAATAATAAGCCCGATATAATAATTAATAAATCTAATGAAGAAGCAAGTTGGGTTAAATATCCAGCGCCCAATGCTAAAGTAAGACACACAACTCCAATTGTTCCTCCAATTCCCCAACCAGCGCTATATAGCTCAGAAATAATTCCAATGGTGCCAAATGTAGTCAATAATGAGGATATGGTAGGATCTGTAAGAAAGCGCACCAGGTCTTCAGACCAATTTTCATTTAAAGTAATAATATTATAATTTTCTATACCAAGATTTTCAATAATCTCTTCTACTGTTTCACTTTTTCCATCAGCAATTCCATACTTCAATGCAAGTTCTGTCGTAAGAGTAATAAGCTTACCTTCTTTTCTTCCTTCTATGTCATCTACTTGCAAAGAATCTCCATTGATTACCAAAAATTCAAAGCTTAATTCTTCATCAACCATTCCTCTAGCAATATCAGGGTTTTTTCCTGACTTTTCTGCAGTAGAAGCCATTTCCTCTCTCATATAGCTTTGAGATTTCTCTGATTGCTTTGATCCTGTCATATCTACAACGCTAGTTGCACCGATTGTTGCTCCATCTGTCATGTAAATCTTATCACAAGACAAAGAAATTAATGATCCTGCGGAGATTGCTCTTCGATTAATAAAAGCAATAGTAGCGATTTCAGTTTCTGATATAGCGTCTTTTATTTGTGTAGCAGCATCAACTCGACCACCAAAAGTATCTATATCAAAAATAATTAGTTCACTGTTATTCGATTTAGCTATATCTATAGAGCGATTAACAAAGCTTGGTATCCCTAAATCAATTGTATTCTGTATAGGAACGATATAAATATTTTTTTTTGTTTCTTCAGCTATGCTACCGCTTAAAGCGATAAAGAAAATAAATAACCATATGTGTTTAAATTTTGTTTTCATTGCTAGTACAAAGATTTACATTTACCCAATGTATATATTTTTGAAAATGCTTTCATTCTTCTTAAGAATTTCTCCAAAATTCTTAAATAAATTTACCTATAAATGTTTTTATAATCTACTATTCCATTCGATAAAAATGCGAAAAAAAGTGGTGTTAGATAACTTGAGTAGGGCATTTCCTGAAAAATCAGAAGAATGGTACTATAATCTGGCGGCTCATTCCTACAAGTTTGCTGTAAAAGATTTTTTAGATTTTATCTCATTCCCAAGACACTTTAAAGAGGAAGAAGTTCACTTTAATAATATTGATATATTAGATAACGCTTTAAAGAAAAAAAGGGGAGTAATTTTTGTGAGTGGACATTTTGGAAATTTTGAAAAAATGTTTTATGCGCTAGGGAATAAAGGATACTCTATATGTGGAGTAGCAAAAAAACAAAAAAGAGGTGATAAGTTTTTTAAAGAAATCAGAGAAAATTATATGGAAAGACAAATCTATAAAGGTGAAGAAAAATCTGGATTGCAAAATTCTTTAAATAACAATGAGATTCTTATACTATTGAGCGATCAAGATTCAAGAAAAAAAGGTAGAGTAGTAAAATTTTTTGGCATTCCTTCATCGACACCTTCCGGTGCAGCAATATTAAATAAAAGAATGGGCTCGCCCATTATTTTCTTTTCTATTGTGAAAGATGCAAGTCGCTATAGTGTAAACTTTAAAGAAATTAATTCTAATAATAGCTTGAGCATTGATGAGGTTGTGCAGGCATATACGTTAGAAATAGAAAAAACAATTCAAAAAAATCCTGAGCAATATTTTTGGTTTCATAAAAGATGGAAAACATCCCACAGTTAAAATGAAAAGAATAAAAATAGACCATCCTGATGCAATAAAAGAAACATTGTTGGCATTGGAAGACAAACAAATTGTAGTCTATCCTACAGACACAATTTATGGTATCGGTACAGATATAGACAATATTGAAGGCATAGAAAAAATCAATTTCCTAAAAAATCGTAAAGCTCCAATGAGCATTATTGTACATAGCTTTGAATCGATTGAGCAAAAATTGATTATACCTTATAAATTTAGGAATCAAATGGATAATATTATCAAAAATGGTGATACATGCATTACACAATATCAATCAGGTGCATTTAGTGATATAATTACTCAAGATAATAGAATTGGATTTCGTATACCTAATTACCCCTTCTTAATAACACTGCTGTCACTGTACAAGAAGCCTATTACAACAACCAGTATTAATAGGACTGGTCAAACACCTCTAAACAGCCCAGATCAAATAGAAGAAATTTTTGGCAATGATATAGATTTAATGTTAGATGCGGGAACAATCACAAATAGCAACGCTTCTAAAATTTATATTTTTGATCAAAATAATATGTCTCAAATTCGGTAACTAATGAAGAAAATTATTCCCATATTTTTTATATCATTTCTATTGTGTCAAGCAACGATCAATAAAGAACCTCTATTTATACCTGGAGAAGAATATAAATATGATTTATTTGTTGATTTTATACAATTAGGTCCAGACTTAATAAAATTAGGTTCCGCTAGTTTGAATACCAAAGAAATAGAGAAAATTAACGGGAAAGACGCCTATCATTTCAATTTCGTATTGAAAACATCAAAGATTGGAGACTTGGTTTATAAAATAAGAGATACAATAGATGTATGGGTAGATACTGAAACACTAACAGTGGTTAAGCAGATGAAAAAACTACGTGAAGGAAATAGAAGACGTGAATCAACTACTATAGTCGAAGGTAATACAGCAAAAATAAATGATAAAGAATATGAAATACCAAACAATGTCATGGATCCCTATTCGCTAATTATGGTTCTAAAAGATGCAGATATCGGAGAAAAAGAATCAAAAATATTTACTATTTTAGATGGTAAAAAAATTAGAGAAATTGAAATTGAAAATATTGGAATTAAAACTGTACGTACTCCTGCTGGGAAATTTGATTCTTATACCTACAAGCCCCTACATAACGGCAAATCCGCATTAAAAAATAAAGGAGATGTACAAGTTTCATATGGAGTGGTTAATAATAGGACTGTTCCAGTAAAAATATCATTAAAATTAAATAATGGAATAATTGTGCTAAAACTAAAAAAGTCTAGCAATATCATTAATTAATAAGAATGCCATTAATGATAATAATATAAACATCCCAATTGATTGGATACGCATTCTTGTTTTAACTGATAATTTTCTTCCCATCAATACTTCAATAAGTATTATCATAATATGACCCCCATCAAGCCCTGGAATTGGTAGGATATTGATAAATGCTAAATTGACACTAATTAAAGCCATTAAAAATAAAAATGAGCTTAACCCAGCTTGGGCTGCATCCCCAGCCATTTGCCCAATCATAACAACACTCCCTACATCATCTTTAGAAACATTGCCTTGAAAAATCATTTTTAAAGACGAGCTCATTAAAACCATTGACCAAGCAGTGCGATTATATCCGTATTGAAAAGATTCAATAAAATTTAGTTTTTTATTTTGCATGTCTTTAGCAATACCAATTAACCCAATAGTCTGATCTACTCTGCCTGCTTTAAAATTTGTACCCGAAGATAAAAGAATGTTCTTTTGATAAAACTCGCCATCTCTAAGAAAACCAATAAGAACTTCTTGATTTGGATTTTCTTCTACTATTTTTACAGCTGCATTCCAATTATCAACTTCAATATTGTTTATTGAAATGATTTCATCTCCAACGAGTAATTGAACATTTTCTGCTGGGCCACCAGGTGCAACAAAATCGATTACAGCATCTTCATCAACAGGAATGGTGTCTCCATCAATAGCGCCGATAGCAGAAAAAACAAAAAAAGTAAGAATGATATTGAAAATAACTCCTGCACTCATAACCCAAATTTTTTCTAAAGCACTCTTTGA
>CESQ01117451.1_pt1 | contig 12587 bp, 14 predicted proteins | sample 361401 | NCBI WGS metagenome assembly CESQ01 (sample SAMEA2622119, study PRJEB7988) | marine metagenome | isolation source: saline water (ENVO:00002010), including | reverse complement strand
TGTTTGTCAGGAAGCACTTTTGCAGAGACAGTAGGGTCAGGGTCAGTAACAAATATATTCATGGTACAAGGGGTATATTACCCATCATAGCGTGAATCTGGTTCGAGTGCAATAAGGTACTCTAGGTCACGTTTTGAATCTCTAAAGAGAGATGCATTCTGTTTGCTGATAGTGACCTCATAATCAGCAGGAAGTAACTTAAGGTTTTCTACCTTGAAGTTGAAATTGAACTTGGCATCAGTTGTACCAACTCTGACAGCATAACTGTTTGATGTCTTGTTCTTCTTATCACTAACAAGAAGTTTGATTTCAGAACCGTCACCTACTACCGCAAGGTCTGCAATCTGATAGATAGATGCTGCCTTGATGATGTTTGATAAATCACTCCACGCAATTTCAAAACAAACATCCTTACTTGGCAAATCTACTTTCTGGTCAGGCGGTGTGATAATAGTTGATGGGTCTGCAAAGAAATATCTTGATACAGTTTTCCTGTCTTTGATAAGGACATAGTTGTCATTGTCAAAGTTGAACTCAGGGTCTTCAAATAATGTAAGACCAGATAAAAATTCACTCAGGTCATAGATGGCAAAGTCTCTAGGAAACTTTTCCTCTACCACAGCACGAGACAAAATGTTTTTCTGGATTGATAGAGTTGATAACTCTGTACCTTCTTTAAAGCAAATTGACTGATTGATGTTGGAAAAGTTCTTTAGGATGTCAAGTGTGCCTTTAGAAAGTTTCATAGGATTCTCCTTTTGGTTCAGTAGTTTTATTAAAATGATAAAGCAATACGCAGTAATGAATTGCTTTTAGAATGTCGTTACTTGGACGACCTTTCTTTTCGTACCGACTTAGGTACTTAATTGCGTTGCATCTGCAGAATGCCTTAGCATCGCCTACTGCTTCGATTAGGTCAAGGGTCTGTACATTTGACCCTTCGGACGTGTAATGACCGCTGTACGTCCTTGAGATGTACTCTCTGGCAACTTCTAGAACTTTGTCTTCATCGTACTTGTACAATGCTTTGTTACTTCCTAGAGTCACGTTGCCAGTGATTTCGGGTTCAACTCCGTAGTGTTTGTATGGGTCGATTTTGTCGAACCCATACTCATCAAGTAGTCCTTCTTCTTCCAAAATGTCGTATAATAACCAGTATGCCATTATTATACCTCAAACTCTACGTCCGCGTCAACCTTGTCGTAAAGTTCTTGGAATGCTTGCTTTGTCTCGTCGTCGAAACGTGAGATGCAAGTAGTGATTGCCTTGGCACGGTTGCCAAAGATTTTGAATGCTTGAACGATGTGTACAAGTCTACGTGTTGAGATTACCTCATCGATACCACCGTCAAAGAATGTCTTACGGATGATGTCTGCCCAGTCAACAAGTTTTTTGTTGAACTCAGGTTCGTCAAGAAGAGCATCAAGAATCTTTTGCTCTGTCTGTGGGTGAGGATAGTTTTGCTCAAAGGTCACAGGGAATCTCTCAAGGAATGCTTCGTTGAGTACGTTTGTACCTACGAATCTGCCATCCTCAGAACCCTTGCCTTTTGTGTTAGCAGTAGCGACTACAGTGAATCCTGCTGCGGGTGTTACGAACTTGCCGATTTTTTTGAGAAACACACCTTTGCCTTCTAGTATAGACTGTAAGCAAAGTATCTTGTTAGATGCTAGGTCAATCTCATCAAGGAGAAGAACAGCACCACGCTCAAGTGCTTCTACCACAGGACCATTGTGCCAAACAGTGTTCCCATCAACAAGGCGAAAACCACCAATAAGGTCATCTTCATCTGTCTCAATAGATATGTTGATTCTGATAAGTTCACGCTTTGCCTGAGCACATGCTTGCTCAACAGAGAATGTCTTACCGTTACCTGACAATCCAGTAATGAATGCAGGATAGAATATTTTAGATTGAATAATCTTTTTTACGTCGTTGAAGTTACCAAACTTCACAAATGAGTCTACTATCTCAGGTACAAGGTTCTGTGCGACTGAGGGGATTACAGAGGGTGCTGAGACTGCTTTCTCTAGGATTGCTCTGCCTTGCTCTACTGTAAGATTCCAAGAACCTTTCTTGACTTGATAATCTTTTAGTTTACGTGCAACTGTTGCATAGTTGCAGTTACGACTTGTTGCAAATTTTTTGACATGTGATGCGTCAATCTCATTACCGAACTCGTCACGTAGTTCTTGTACAAAGTTGACGGATAGTTTTCTCTCAAAAGGCATGATGTAAAGTGGAGTGATGTTTGTTATTATTATAATGACACATCGTATAGTAGATATCTACATATGATGTGCCACTTTGTTGACTGTCCTACGCGATGCGTTCGATGAAAGAGGACAGTATCTTTTTGTTCATCTGTTTAGCACCAAGGGATTTGGTAAAGGCACGCTTGATGTCTGCCTTGGAGTCAGACTTTGGTTCAAACTCTACTTCGTTTGATAATGCCTTTACAGATAATGCATACTGTACATTCCAGAATGATGATGTGCAGATGAATGCTTTGGTCTTTCTCCAGATAGCATCCGCTTCTGCTTTTGCTGTGTGGTTGTCACCTAAGCACTGCCACTTGAAACGTGACCAGTCATTTCCTGCGATGAGTCTGATATTGATGAACTCACATCCTTTGAATCTGTCACGTAACTGGTATACAAATGCGTGTGTCTGGTCGTAGTAACTGTATACACCATTCTTATCCTTGAAGGAGTACATTTTGCCTGTCTGACGGTCACGTAGGACAGTCTCAGGAGTAATACGTGATGAGAACACTTTGTCATCTGTGTCAAAGTGATTTCTTACTTTCTTACCGTATCCAATTCCAGAACCTTCACCGTCAGTCAATGTGATAACGTGAACTTTCTGTGCCTTAGAACGCTTTTGAAATGAAGGAAGAATGTAGTTCAAAGAAACCATTGCTTCATTAAGTGGTGTGCCACCTAGATTCAACTTTCTAGGGAAACCATGTGACCACTGATAAGACTTGAATGATGATACGATTCTGAAAAGATTCTTTGCTTGCTTTTCGTGAGTACGATTGTTTGAAGAAGATGTAAGAATGTTGACCATGTTGAAATTCTTGACAATGATTTTGTTCTCTAGTTCAGCACGCTCTTCGTAGTCCTCTGTGTACTTTGCGTATGCATCAGTGAATAAGTATACATCGTATGCAATACCAACCTTTCTGCAGAATGATACAAGTGTAAGAACCTGTTTGATTGTAGCAAGGATTTGGTGGTGCATAGAACCTGACCAGTCAACGTTGAATATAAGACCGTGGTTCTTAGCATCAGGTATAGTTGTAATCTTCTTGAATAAGTCATCGTTGTACTTGTATGTGTGAAGATTCTTTGTGTCTAGTACACCAGTTCTTGATGTAGTCTGACGTGCATAACCATCTGCTGCCTTCTTACACTCAAACTCTTTTACAAGATAGTTGACTTCTTTCTGATTAGAAATCTTGAACTGTTTGTATTCGATGTCAACTTGCTTCATAGACTCAATGACTTCTCTTGCAAGTCTGAGGTCATACTCGTCAGCAAAATCTTTTTGGTTAGCAAACTCTTCTCTCTTGATGTAGAAGTCTTCGACTAACTTAGAGACTTCATCGTTTGAGACAATTGTATTTGCGTCAATTGATTTTGGTAACTCAACATAGATTTTCTCACATGCTTCAGTGTTGATAAGGTCAGATAGTTTCTCCTGTAACTTGTCATCAGTCTTTGCTGTTGGTTCCTGTGGTAATGCGTCAACCTCACCTGTGTTACGTCCTGCCTGTGTGCCAGTTGGAGCATCTTGCTGTTGCTCAGATGATGGTTCGTTGTTGTCAGACTCCTTAGCGTCAGGACTTGATGGTGCATCTTGGTCAGGTTGTGCTTCTGACTCTTGCTCTTCTGAGTCTTGGAATGGGTCGTTCATTGCATCTACTTCTTCTGTATTTGATGCGTCACCATTTTGCTCTATCTCTGCCTTTGCTTCTTCATGCTGTTTTCTTTGCTCGTCAAGTTGTGCCTTGCAGAATGCATGTAGGTCTTTAGCAAGAGCAATAGTGTCTTCCCATGTTTCTAGTTGAAGTGCTCTCTGTCTGTATATCTCTTCCTCTACTGTGAAAGGAACATCAACGAAGTTACCAATCTTGAAAAAGATATTGAGTTTGTCAGCAAGGTTGAGAGCAGATAAGTCAGCACCTTGAACCTCGAAGAAATCTTCTGCAGATAGAATCTCGTAACCTTTGAAGAATGTTTTTGGTAGACCCTCGTATCTACGCTTCATTAACTTCTCAATACGGATGTCTTCTACAACGTTGACCATAGAATGATTGACACCTTCTTCTTTCCAAGACCAGTCGTTAGGTGTGTATAGTGCGTGTGCAACCTCGTGTGCAATTAGTAAGTCAATTACAACAGACTTTTCGTGAGACCAGTTAGGTAATGTCAAGACTCTACGAGCAACATCGAACTGTGCTGTGTGTACTGCACGATGCTCAACGATAAGGTCTTCTTGAGCGAGGAGTTTTGCTAGTGATTCTTTGACGAGGTTCATAGTATTGCGTTGTGTATGTACATATCATACCAATAAAAAAACCCCTGTAAGGGGTTAGTGTGCCACTTTTTTAACTGTCTACTCTTCCTTTGTTATTACCGAGAAGTTTTGTTTCTTCTCAACACATAGTGTAGATGCAAATTTGTCTTGTAAGGATTCTGTCTTATGAGAAATGACAAATACATTTGTCTTGTCAGATACAGTGTGTAGAATTTTTAGGAAGTCATCTGTACCTGATGTGTCCAGACTGCTATCAAATATCTCATCTAAGATAAGGAGATTAGTATTAGCACTGTTCTTCATCTTGGCAATGGTTCTCCAAGTAAACAATAGTGCAAGGTCAATTCTCATCTTCTCACCTTCTGAGAAAGATGCATAAGAGAACTCATCTCTGAATCTGGATTTGATTGTTTCTACAAAGTTTTCATCTAGTTCAAATGATACATAAAAATCAAGTTCCTTAAGATACCTGTTGATGAGTTGATTCATCACAGGAAGATACTTCTTTATTATTGTACTCTTAATTCCTGTGTCTCGTAGCATGTTAGTGACAGTATCATAATTGTCACGTATCTTTTTCTCTGCAAGTAGGGATTCCTCTACCTTGAGTCCATCCTTTGCAAGGTCTTTTAATTTATCCTTTTCTTTCTTTAGATTACTGCCACTACCAGTTGCTTCATCTATCTTCTGTTCTACCTGAGTTATCTGTTTCTTACGCCACTGTATTTCTTTATTGAGTGAACTGATGTCCTGCTGTACACGTGATAGGTCAGATGATAGAAGAATCTTTTCTTCTAATTCTTTTTGAATGTTATCTAATTTTACATTGAGTTCTAAGGTTGCTTTCTCAATATCATTTAACTGCGTAGTAATTTCAATCTTCTTAGCAGTTCTAAGGTTTGTGGTGATGGCTTGCTCACAAGTCGGACAACTATCATTGTTCTCAAAAAATTTGTACTCTTTTTTAAATGCCTTCTGTTTGTCTTTGAACCTAGACTGATACAACCTAAGTTTTGCTAGGTCTGCATCTACAGTCTTATATTTTAGAAGGTCTTTCTCATATGATTTAGTCAACTCAAGTTTGTTGTCTACATCAACAGTAATATTTTCTATCTCATTAGAAAGAACTACAATCTCCTCTTTACGTCTTGCCACATTAGCATTGGATTGTTCTTTAAGATTAGCAATCAATGACTGCTGCATCTCTACTTTGTTCTTTGCCAAATCAAATTGATATTCTACTTCTCTGATATTCTCTTTAATACCTTTGACACGTTCTTTTAGAATACCATTCATAGTAGAGAAGATACGGATGTCCAGAAGGTCTTCTATAACTTCTCTTCTATTAGGTGGGGTAAGTTGCATAAATGGAACAAAACAAGATGACCCTAAGACCACCACCTGAGTAAATGATTTATAATTCAACCCCAGTATGCTTTGCTCCAGATATTTTTGCTGCTCAATTTGGGACGCTTCCTCATTGAGTTTCACATCGTTGAGATAGAGTTCAAATAGAGAGGGTTTGATTCCTCTCCTTATCATATATTCACGTGAACCTATGCTAAATTCTAACTCAACCATAGTATCCTTTTCGTTCACAGCATTGACCAATTGTCCTTTGGAAATTTTACGAAAAGGTTTGTTGAACAACGCATAGCACATGGCATCCAAGAATGTGGATTTCCCTGCACCGTTCGCTCCAACAATTAATGTTGCAGGACTTGCATCAAGTCTTATTTCACTAAACACATTACCAGTTGAAAGAAAGTTCTTCCAACGGACAGACTTAAAAATAATCATTCAGACAAAAATTATTCTCTGGGTGGCACGACAATATCGTCAGGTGAGACGACATAATATTCATGTCCATGGGCGACGCAAGCGTGGATGATATCTCTATCATCTACTTCTACTACAGACATTTCTGGAAAGTCATCAGCTTCCAGTAATCCAGCATAGCGTACTGCGTCGTCTTTGTCAAGGAACATGTAAACAGTTCTTTTATTATTCTCACCATCAATTGCGTAGGCACCTTCTTTTTCTTTGCCCGCGACTGCAAGAATAAACATTATACTAACTCCAATGCCTCTACGTAGAGAGACTTTAGAATATTCTTTAATGCTGACTTGTCAGAATGTTCCATGTCATCTACATAGCGTTCTAATATAGTTAGGGTATCTTCTTTCTCGATATCTATTTCTTCACTAAGGTCTTGCTCAAAGGATGGGTCTTCGATAACCTTTATCTCATGGACTCCTGCAGCATACAACTGACTGATAAAGAACTCAAACTTATCTGTCTTGGTTTTCTTCTCTACAATTATCTTGATAAAACTATTTGTATACTCTTGGAATTTAAAAAGCGACGTTTTTAAATTGTCTTCATGGTAGTATATCTTCTGATATATCTCATATGGATTTTGTATAAACTCTAGTTCTAGAGTCTCGGTGTCGAAGATATGGAAACCACGTGGGTCTCTATAATCATTCCAATATATCTGATAAGGATTACCAAGGTATGTTATATTTCCTCTAGTGCTCTTACGATGATAGTGACCAGAGAATACCTTATCAAACTTTTGATATGGTGCTGTGCTGTCACCGTGATCCATTATGTAACCACGATGTGCCTCGAACCCATTAAGTTCTAGGTGTCCCATAGCAACTGCAGATTTGCTATTCTCTATAGCAGCATAAGATTCTTCTTTGTTCTGTTGGTTTATCCAAGGTAGAAATAATATAGGCAGTCCACCGATTACAACTTCTGTTGCCCTATCGTATATGCTAATATTATCATACTCGCCAACAATACCAGTAAGAGTATTGATGTCATTTGTATCTTTAAAATATGCAGTATGATTTCCAACGAGTGCATGTATGTACACACCCATCTCTTTTAATTTATTAAAGTAATTCTGTTTACTCCAGTCAGCAGACCACAGGTCTAATGCTCTACGATTGTCATAGGTATCACCTAAATCTAGAACTGTGTCGATGCCACGTTTTTCTAGGGTAGGAAAGAATACATTATCATAGAATTTTTTAAAGAAGTCGTGGAATACTCGACTAGATTTTCTAGCACCGAAGTGCTGATCAGTTATTATTGCTACCTTCATCTAGACCTCTGTAGTGGTGGAATCTTACCTGTCATACTCATACCAAAAAAGTTTAAAGTTAGTCTTGGTTTACTACCAAATGTTTTTACACCATGGTATGTTTTGTTGTTGAACAGAACAAGTCTGTTGTATACGTTTTCTATAGTGACAGTCTCCTGATACTGTTCTGACATAGCATTAAATGCTGCATCGTAATCTTCATCTGATACATCCTCACCAAGATACCATTTCTCTTTCATTTTCAACTCTGACACATATTGCAGAGAGAAACCATTCTTTGTCTTGTACACTGATGTACCTGTATCTGGTTCTGGGTCTTTTGTTAAGTATACTATACCACCAAACCATGTGTCAATGTCTTGGTGCACCCACCCGCGATTTCTATTGCTGTATTTGTCTTTTGCAAAAGGTCTTATCTTCTGGAAATGACATTGTAATGACCAGTGAGATGGTACTGAATCATAAAACAATAGATGGAGTTTCTCACCAAAGTATGTGAAGAGACGTTCGTTTTCAAGATGTAGTTGTTTGGTTCTTGTGCCTGGCCAGTTACCAGTTTCGGGAGCATAGTATTTCATCTCCTCCGCTAGTGCTACAATCTGGTCTGGTTCATCGAAGAAGTTATCTACAATAGTAATGGGGTATGTCACTTAATCTTTATTTGCACATTCTCCTTAATTGTATTATAGTCTGAGGAACCTGACTTGTCATCTGTATGGAAGGCAACCTCATAACCTGACTTATCTAATATCTTATTCTTAATTTCTAATTGACGTTTTTCTTTCTGTATCCTGCGTAAGAATGCGTAGTATATAATCTGAGTGAAGTAAGCAAAAGGGTTATTAGATTTTTCTGGATTGAAGTTCTGGATATACTGAACACAGTTCTCTATGCCATCACATATCATATCCTCACGGAACATGTAATTGACAAAGTTTGGTTTGTATGATAGATGTGTTGCTATCTTTAGAAAGCATTCTCCTATGTAATTGCTGATGGGAGGACGGGGTTCACCGTTTTCCTTCGCTATAGCACATTTGTTTTTAAATACGATTAACGCTTCTAAAAACTCCTTATTGTTTACATAGTGCTCACTCTGTACCCTTTTTCTCTTCATCTTAGGTGTCTTTGTATATGTACATTTTATACCAAATTGCTAACAATGTCAAGAGGGGCTTGACAAGACCTCTAAATGTGTGTACACTATGAGTGTGCTCATTCAAGGGATGTTATTAGATGTCTTTAGAACCTTGCTTCTTAAAGCATGCTTCTAGTTTGATTCTTGCTTCGTCTACAGTAGCAAGTCTATTCTTCTCTCCTACCATATCACCAGATAATTTCCTTAGAGACATAGCGTAAAAGACTTGTACGTCTGTGTCTACCTCTACGATTGTAATAATATGTTCTTTAGGTATGATGAACTGTTCTTCTTTAGAGAACTTCATCCATGGGGTTACCTTAGCACCCGCCTTGTTACCTTGTAATACTACATCCTCTACTTCTATAGGATTGTCTAGTATGATGTAGTCTCCGTTGTCATCATGTACGGAGGTTACCATAGAAAGTAGTTCCTCTCCAGATACCAATTTAATTGCTGCAAGAAATTCTTTATCCATTGTTCTCTCGGATTGGGACGTCGATGAATTCATAATTAAAGTTTTCTTCGTTGTAGATTTTTACTCTCTCAACTAAGTGATTTAGTGTGTAATTATTCTTGCGACCCTTGGACATATCATCCGCTATGTCATACAAGGTTGCTTTTGTTTTATGGTCACCCTTTCTAAGAACGCGACCTATTGACTGGAGGTTTCGGATTTTCGATTTACTTGGCGACGCAAAGACAACGTTATGTAAATTCCGAATATTAATCCCAGTACTAAAAGTCCCATAAGATGCCACAATTATTGAATCACTGGTAGTCTCTGCGATACCTCTTGCCTTTTCTCTATCTTCAGTATCTATACCACCATGGACGAGAAAGACCTTACGGTTTTCCCCTACCTTATTATTTATCAGGTCAAACAATGGCATGCCATGGCGTTCAACGTAGTTGAACAGGACGAGTGTGTTACCAGACAGGTCACATACTAGGTTGCGTATAAATTTATTTCTATTCTCATGCTCTACAAGGTAATCCATCTCCTCTTGGTAGGTATCAAATGGTTTTACTTTGTGTTTTAGTATTAATACTTTTATCTCAAACTCAGATAGATGTCCTTGTTTGATAAGGTTATCTGTCTTAGTAACCTTGTTGACACTACCAAATACACCTTCGAGAACAAGACGGTTTGTTTCTGTACCATCAAGTGTACCTGTAAACCCAACGCGGTATTTACAGTCATACAGTTTGTTCATAATACTTGTCAAAGACTTTGCTTTGAATAGGTGTGCTTCATCTCCTATGATAGCACCATAGTCTTGAAAGAACTGTCTAGGTAGTTTGTATACTGACTGCCATGTGGTTATTGTCACAGATTTGTCAGTGCGGGGGTCTGCCCCTGCATATACTTTATGGCAATGTTGTTTTGCGTTCCATCCGTACTCCTTAAAGTCCTTAAACATTTGTTCTACCAACGATGTAGTAGGGACAACTATGAGAGTCTTTAAGTTTTTCATATCCCAGAATCTAGTCAGGGCATATATCATCAATGACTTACCAGAACCTGTGGGTGATAAGAGTAGTTTGCGTTTATGCTTAAGTGCTTCGTAAATACCCTTGTACTGATAGTCTCTGACTTTGTGTGGTAGATTAAGTGCTTTTACAAAATCTCCTAGTCCTTCTGGCGTAATAAATTCATCCACCTCTGATGGAAGACCATAGAATTCATTGTCCTTATGGATAACCTTGTACCCTCTTTCTTCGCAAAACGCAATAATATAAGGGAGAAGACCAACATAAATCTCACCTGTACCTGGACTAAAGAGTTTGATTTTTCCATCCCAATACCTCTTTTTGTACGCTGACATGAACTTTGCCTGTGGTACCTCAAAGGTAAACTTGTCTGCGAGTTCATAACCTACATGAGGTTCGCACTCTACAGTCAAATATACTTCGTTCTTCTTTTGTATAAAAACGTTAGATTTCATATCCTTTAAGGAACTTGGCGAACTCAACCGCATTCTTTATATGGAATGAGCGGTTGTTAATAGCCGTAAGTATGGTCTTGATTGCCTCGACCATTTGGTTGTAATACTTGTTCTTAAGGACACTTTTTTGATATTCTTGATCAGATTCCAAATAGATTGGCACATCTGTCTTGATGAGTTTCAGAGGAAATGGAGTTTCCGATTTGCCTGTGTAGTATTCCCACCGTTCACGGTAAGTACGCTTTACATCAAGTTCTGATTGGTCACGCAAAGTGACAAACGTGTTGTAAAGACGTAAATATTTAGCATGTAATTTGGGGATTGATAACGAGTCGGTGTCTAGTTTTTCATCATCTAAGGGAGCATCTTTCTCCCACATGTCATTCAAAGTTTCTAGATTCATACTTTCTTTTGGTTCTTATCTGTTATCTCATATACAGTATACTTGAAATTGACCTCTGCTGTAAAGTAGTTGACATCAGTTGCTGATGCATCAAACTCTAGAGTGGTCAGACTAGTAGGAAATATATTGAAGAAGTTTATGGTTGCTATACTATTATAGTTGCTATTGAGCACAAGTAAACGTGCGTCACTCATGGTCTTTGTAAAATCGTCGGTTCTACCTTTCTCATCTACACCACGGATATACTCTTGGAATGTCTTTTGTTCTAGTGGGTTTGTAAGTCCACGTAACCACTTGTATATCTCAAAGTAATTGTCAAGGTCTTCGTTAACTAGGAACCTGAGATTGAGGTCACCAAATGACATCTTATCGCCTGGCACAGAATACTCTTTGATAGGTGTAGTAATCTCTCTTACACCTATGCTGATGTCAGGTATAGATGCAGTCTGAGCAAAGTAATCTACATTGGGTGTCCTACCAATGATAAACTTAAATCCTATCGGAGATAGGAAGTTTTTATTTGCGGGTGAAAATAACGTCCCGTCGTATGCCATTTAATTGTCCTCTTGACAGTTCTCGTTCAAGTCACTTGCCATAGTAGCAGCGATGTTCTCGCCTTGTTTTGCACCGAACATAGTCGCCCATCCTGCAGCAACCCATCCTACAAATGGTATACCAGACAATGCTGGTGCTGCACTTGCACCTACACTAGCACCTACTAATTGACCTGTACCTTTTGCTGAACCTATTGCTTCTATGCAAGCAATATTTTGAGCGTCCTGTACATTAGTAGTACCTTGATGCAATGCTCCATTCATAGTGTACTGTTCTGTAGTCTTAACGATTGTCTTACCAAACCCTAAGAATCCACCAGGTTTTACTATGTCCTTATCAACTACCATGACCTTCGGGTCATTCGCTCGATACTCAAGTTCGTATCCGTCTCTTCCTGCGGTAATCTTATACGTGGTATAGTTGCCAACAGGTAGATTAAACTTCGGAACCTCGTTGCGTCTCACAACCATACCTATTAATCCAATATGAGAAAGACCTAGAGTTGCTCCTAGTCCAATAATGAACCATCTCTTCATGATATTATAATCTCTGATATATTTAGTCGCATAAAAAAAGAGCGGTTTTACCCGCTCTCAATAATAAAGGAAGTAGGTTGCATTCTAATTCCCCCGAACTCTATATAACTATTTACCAAAAAATTTATACCTAGTATACATTTTCTTAACAAAAAGAAATGCCTAGGTAAAAAAGAGGGTGGTTGGAATCCTGTATACCAACAAGAGACGGGCATTTCTACAGTTTAGAAAAACGTCTCTGCCTGAGACCCGACTGGTAAGTCGATTCTCCTAGTTCCCTAGGAGCAGCACCACCTGTGTCTCATCACCTTAACTAGCTATATGCCAGTAAGTTTATTCAGTCACA
>CESQ01019994.1_pt1 | contig 12599 bp, 11 predicted proteins | sample 361401 | NCBI WGS metagenome assembly CESQ01 (sample SAMEA2622119, study PRJEB7988) | marine metagenome | isolation source: saline water (ENVO:00002010), including | reverse complement strand
AGCACCAGTATTTGCAAAAATTGAACACAATATTGAAGAGGATGCATATTTAATTCATATCCATGACAAGCCTCTTCAGGAGAAGCTTGGATATTTTGAGGAAAGGTTTCTTTAATTTAAAAACCTTAGGAATAATTAATGATTAAATTTTATGGCTACTTTAGAAGTTCTGCAGCTTATAGATGTAGAATTGCATTTAATTTAAAAAATATAGAATATGAATTTATACCCATTCATTTGAGAAAAGATGGAGGGCAACAAAATAGTCCTGAGTTCAAAAAAATAAACCCCCAATCTTTGTTGCCTTCAATAGAAGACAATGGTTTTATTTTGTCTCAATCTTTAGCAATAATTGAATGGTTGGATGATAAATACCCAATGCCCAACCTTTTACCAAAAGACATTAACTTAAGAGCACAGGTCAGAGCTTTTGCTCAAAGTATTGCATGTGAAATACACCCATTGCAAAACCTCAGAGTTCAAAATTATATCAAAGATGAATTCAATCAGGATGATAAAAAAGTAAGTAATTGGTTAAAGCGATGGCTTGGTGGAGGTCTAAAGGAGTGTGAGGAAATTATAAAAAAAAGTAAAAACTTTGATTTTTGTTTTGGGGATCAGCCAACAATTGCTGATTTATGTTTAGTTCCACAAATATTTTCTGCACAAAGATTTAATATTGATTTGTCAGATATGCCTAAATTGACATCAATTTATAATAATTGTTGCCAATTAGATGCATTTCAAGAAGCGCATCCATCCAAGCAACCAGATTACGAAAAGTCTTAACATGACTTTAAAAAAAGAAAATAGATTTATAATCGTTGGAGGAGGTATTGGTGGGCTTGCTACAGCTCTCGGTTTAGCCCAGCACGGAATTAAATCAATTGTTTTAGAAAAATCATCAAAACTAGGTGAGATTGGTGCAGGCATTCAGCTAGGACCTAACGCATTTCATGGTTTTGACTACCTTGGGGTAGGTGATCAGGCTAGGCAACTATCTGTTTACATTGATGACCTAATTTTAATGGATGCAATAAAAGGGGATGAAATTACGCGGATCTCGCTTGGAGAAAGGTTCAGAGAAAGATTTAAAAATCCATATGCAGTTGTTCATAGAGGTGATTTACATGGTGTTTTTTTAAAAGCATGTGTTGAGAACTCTTTTATAGAACTTCAGACCAATGCAAATGTAATAGGGTATAAACAAAAAGATGAAATAGTTTCCGCTAATCTTGATGACGGCACTCTAGTTAATGGTTTAGCTCTTATTGGTGCAGAAGGATTATGGTCAAAGATTAGGAATCAGTTAGTAGGTGATGGACCCCCTAAGGTATCTGGTCATACAACCTATCGTTCAGTAATTCCTTATGCAGAGATGCCGGAAGAACTAAGATGGAATGCCGCAACACTTTGGGCTGGACCTAAATGCCATATAGTACATTACCCTCTTCATGGTGGAAATTCTTTTAATCTGGTTGTTACTTACCACAATGACGCACCTGAACCAGTAGCTGGTAAATTAGTTTCTAAAGATGTTGTAAGAAAAGGTTTTGAGCATATTAATCAAACAGCAAGACAAATAATTGAAAGAGGTAAAGATTGGAAACTCTGGGTTTTATGTGATCGTGACCCAATTACAAATTGGGTTGACCGAAGAGTTAGTTTATTAGGTGATGCTGCACATCCTATGCTTCAGTATTTAGCTCAAGGGGCTTGTATGGCTATTGAAGATGCTGTTTGTTTATCAGAGCAATTTAAAAATGGGTTAGATAATATTGAAAATTCCTTAATAAACTATCAAAATATAAGGAACTTAAGAACTGCACGAGTGCAATTACATTCTAGGGAAATAGGTAAGCATGTCTATCATCCTGATGGTGCACATGCTTTATTGAGAAATAAGATAATGAAATCTAAATCACAAGATGAATGGTATGATAATATTGAATGGCTTTACGGTTCTTCAGGACTTGATAGTTAAACTAAATTTAGGACTGCATCATGAATAGCTTCTTTGGTATTGTAAAGATCCTCATCTGTTATTGCTAGACTAGGATATAATTTAGCAGAAGCTTTAAAAATTTTTCTTTTTCTTAGGCCTTTATTGAAAAGTGCATTAAGTTTTAAATCTGCTTTTTTTACATCTCTATAATTATTAATTTCTTCTGCAGTGAATAAAACATCAAATAATGTTGGGTCTCCTACAATTCTATGAGGGACACTTGCTTTTTTTAGATTTTCAGACATACAACTCATAATTTCTTTTCCACAATTTACGAGCTTATCAAACATTCCTTCCCTTCTAAGGACTTCCATTGTTTTCAACCCAGCAGCAGAGGCAATAGGGTTCCCAGATAAAGTCCCTACTTGCATAAGCCACTTGTCTTTTCCAACAATTGATTGATCAAAGTGAGACATAATTTCATTTGATCCAGCAACAGCTGCTAATGGGAAACCACCACCAATTATTTTTCCAAGTGAGCATAAATCTGGAGTAACATTATATTTTTCCTGAGCGCCACCATAAGACAATCTAAAACCAGTAACAATTTCATCAAAGATTAGAATGATATGGTTGTCAGTACATATTTTTCTTAATCCTTCAAGAAAACCAGGTATTGGAGGAATTATTCTCTGGAGTGGTTCAACGATTATTCCTGCAATTTCATCCTTATATTCTTTAACTATTGATTCAATAAAACTCAAATCATTGAAGGGTGCTACTAAGACATCATTCTCAACATTTTGCGGTATTCCTGCGCTATCTGGGACAGGTTGTGGAAAGTTTACAGAATTTGAAGGAGATAAGCTCATTTGAGCTTCAGCACTCATTCCATGATATCCACCCTCAAATTTTAGTATTTTATCTTTTCCAGTATAAGCTCTTGCAAGTCTCATTGCATACATATCAGCTTCACCACCAGAGCTCACATAACGAACTTTTTGAGCACATTTAACAGCACTGCATATCTCCTCTGCCAACTCTATCCCTTTTGCATTATTTGCAAAGAAAGTCATACCCTTCGGAAGTTGCTCAAATATCGCTTCCATAACTTCAGGATGGCCATGTCCTAAAAGCATTGGACCAGACCCAATTAAATAATCGATATACTCATTATTGTTTTCATCCCAAACTTTGCTGCCTTTTCCACTTTTTATAATGATATCATTTTCGAAGTTTCCAAAACCTGCAGCAGGCAAAACTTCATTTGCTCTATTGATCCATTCTTCCTGAGTATGTATTTTTTTCATCAAAGTTTATATATTCAATTATATTTATACCTTTGATAAGTACGTTATAATTTTATCTGGGTAAACAAGTTTTACCAATAAATAATTTATGTTTACAAAAAGAAAGCCTTCTATTTTTTGAAGGCTTTCTATGATTAGAAAAAAAGTTTAATTATAACGATAATCAATCTCTAATCATGTATGCTGTGACACCTATTTCCACTTTATCAGTACCTTCTTTTTCAGCTTCTTCACTAATTCTAATACCCATAGTGTTTTTTAGGATTACCCAAATAATAAATGACAAAACAAATACAAAGATATTTACAGCAAGGATACCTGCAACTTGAGATCCTAATGAAATTTCAGTATTTGATATAACTACAGCAAGAGTACCCCAAATTCCTGCAAACATATGAACAGGAATTGCTCCTACAACATCATCAATCTGCATTCTAATTAATAGTTGCGAACCAAAAACTACAATTGCCCCACCAATACCACCAACTATAACAGCTATAAGGGGTGAGGGCATGAGTGGTTCAGCTGTAATAGCTACTAATCCACCAAGAGCACCGTTAAGCATTTGAACAACATCAGTTTTCCCATAAACTAATCTTGTTAATGATGCTGCAACAACAACACCTGCAGCAGCCGCAAGGTTTGTATTCATAAAAATTGTTGCAATAGAGTTTACATCATCGAATGAACCCATTGCCAATTGCGATCCACCATTAAATCCAAACCAACCAAGCCATAAAATAAATGTCCCCAAGGTTGCTAGAGGAATTGATGAAGCTGCATAAGGTTCAAGAGGTTCAGCTTGGCCATTTTTAAATCTATTGAGACGTGGACCTAAAATTATTGCACCAGCAAGAGCAGCTGCACCACCAGCGCTATGAACTAGTGTAGAACCTGCAAAATCAGAAAATCCTAACTGTGCTAAAAATCCACCACCCCATTGCCAGCCCATTTCTATAGGGTAGATGATACCAGTGAGGATTGCAGCAAATATAAAAAATGGCCAAATTTTTATTCTTTCAGCTAGTGTTCCAGAAACTATGGATATTGTAGCAGCACAGAAAACCATCTGGAAAAACCAGTCTGATGTGTCTGAGTAACCTGTAGAAAGATCGCTAGTATCACTCCAAGGGGTAAAGGTTCCAATAAAACCACCTTCAGAAATACCATAAGCTAAATTATATCCACATAACCAAAACATAATTCCAGATATAGAATAAAGCCCAATATTTTTAGCAGCGATTGTTGAAACACTCTTTGATGTAACTAATCCTGACTCAAGCATGCAAAACCCAGCTGCCATCCACATCACTAAAAAACCACATACTAAGAATAGAAAACTATTCAGTATATATGCAGTTTCCTCGCTGACATCTGCTTTTGCAAAAAATGAAAACAATATTGTACTTAAAAAAACAGTTATAAATAAAATATTAATTTTAGACATATAAACTCCATAAAAAGTTGCATTCATCAAAACATAATTGTCTTGATTGATTTCATGCTTAGTTATGGAAAGTAATAAATAATTTCCGCGTTCCTTCGGCGTTGCCTACTTCCGATCCAAAAGGATTGAACGATTAATAACTCTGCATGCGTTCCTTCGACTTTCGTCTACTTCCGTCTCAAATGAGATGAACGATGAAGATGTTATTAAAGAAATTTTATATTAATGAAATTTGAATTTTTTTATTTCAGTATTGCAGTAATTGCATAGCTATACTTTATAATCTTTCTGCGCCTTTGCTTAGAGATTTCAATTTTTCATATGCAATATCTTGATCGATAGTACCAAAACCAGCGAATGTTCCAAAACCACAGTCTGTACTTCCAATAACACGATCATTCCCAACAATGTTTGTAAAATTTCTTAATCTTTGTGAGACTAAATTGGGGTGTTCTACAAAATTAGTAGTTGTATCAATAACTCCGGGAACCAGTATAAGATCATCAGGAATAAAATTCTTTTTTTCTTTAAAGACTTCCCACTCGTGGGCATGTCTGGGATTAGCTGCCTCAAATAAAATTTGTCCAGCTTTTACCGACATTAAAGTATCAAACATTTTATCCATTGGAATATCGCAAACGTGAGGACCTTCATAATTCCCCCAACAAATATGTATCCTTATTTTTTCCTTTGGAATTTTTACAAGAGCATTATTGAGTGCTTCAACATTAAGATTAGCAACTTTTAAAAACTCTTCATCAGTCATTTCTGCAAAAAGCATATGCCTTGATAAAGCAAGGTCAGGACAATCTATCTGTAAATCAAGTCCTGAATCAATAATGGTTTCGTATTCATTTTTCATAAGTTTTGAGAGTGCTTCAAGGTAACTTTCCCTGTTTGAGTAATATTGATTTTGTAAAAACAAAGAAATAACCCCGGGGGAAGCAGCATTCATAAATCCTCTTTTTAGTCCATTTATTTTAAGAGCTGAAGTTAGATGTTCGATATCCTTATCTAAATCGTTGCTGTCTTTAGGTGATAGTTTGTCAACACACATAGGTCTAGCATATTTTGGCGTTCCACCATCATTAGCAAGTCTTTCTAAATATGTTGGAAACATTTTTAAATCTGCTGGGGCATTTCTTGGGCTGTCTCCATCAAAGCCATTGTATCTGTCTTTAACATATGTAGCATATGATATCTTTGATGTTTCACCATCTGATACTATAGTAATTCCAGCTTCCTTTTGTTTTTTTACTGTTAATGCAACTGCTTCCTTCATGGTGTTATCAAAAGCTACCTGGTCATATTGTTCACCATTTTCTCTCGCAAATATAAAATCAACTACTTTTTGACTTCTTGGGAGAGAGCCTACATGAGATGTTTCAATTTTCATTTTATATTTCCCATGTTGGGCCAGCAATATCATCGGTTGCAATAACACGATATAAAGCTGATTCACCAGTCATAGAGCTTGAAACTTCATGTTCTATATTCTCTGGGAAAGTAAGAGTATCGCCAGCATTTATTATTAAGCTCTCATTATTCCAATCAACTTTCCAATTACCTTTTACAGGCATATAAACTATAGGTTTTTCAGAGAAAGTTTTACCAGTATTAGAAGTTTCTATAATAAAATCGATCTCAAATCCGGGTTTATCTCTTAACTGACCAGTTTCTCCAATAACTTTTGCAGGGCTTTTATAAGCGAGAGACTTTAGATCTAAGTAACGAGCAACGTGATTATTAATTATCTTATGGCTTGCAGGTTCTGGATATAATTTTAATTCATTTTCAGAGAGAATAGGCATTGGTTTAATATTGTCAGGAAGTTTCTCACCTTTTTTTGTATCATAAAGTTTACCTTGATCTGAAAGAATTAAACCATGGTTTTTTGCATCCTCTATAACCTGAGGAGCCCATATAACTCCACCTCCTGCGTCATCGCCACCCAATACAGCCATTATCATACCATAGTCGGTTCCAACATTCTCAAAACCTCTAAATATACCTGTAGGTATATTAATTATATCTCCTTTCTCTAAAACAACTTCACCTGCATTTCCCCATCTTCCCCAAAAAAATCTCCATCTTCCAGATAGAACAAAAAATACTTCAGCTGTTCTGTGGCTATGAAGAGAATTTCTGCATTTAGGTGGTTGTCCTGCGGCGCCAATATTAAAACCATGTGGTATTGAAATATGAACATGTTGATCAGGGCTTTCTGAAACTCCACCACCTATAATGGTAAAATTTTCTTTTTGATTTGATCCTGGAGTATGGGCATCTATAAATGCAGTCTTGCAAGGTTTTAGTTCTCCATACCTAACTAATCTTGTTTTCATTTCATCAATTGATATTTTTTTAGTCATAAGATACTCTTTAATTGGTAAAATTTATTAATATTTGTTTCCAAACAGCTACTTCATCATAAAGGGAATACTCTTTTCTAATTCCCCAAGGTCCAAATTCAACATGAGAAATTCCTAGAATATATACTTCAGCATTTGAAGGCTTGCCAAAAATACCATTACCTTCATGTTTTCCACTTAAGCTCCACCGGATTGCAGCTCTAGGTGATAACATAGGATCCTCTCTTCCTATTCTATGATGAATTTGAAATTTTGAGTTTGGAAATGCAGTTCTTAAATCGCTCCAAAATTTTTTAACAGCTTTGAAAGAGTGACCAGTAATACCACCTGCATATTCAGTATGAACCGCTCTATCGTAATTATTTTCTATAGAAGAATATTTTAAACCCATAATATCATTTAAAACACTTTCATAGTTTATGCCCCAATGATTATCATTCCCATTTCCCTTGTAAGGACCTTCAACATCAATTTTATCTGTAAATGGTACTATAATTGAATTTAATTTTTTCTCCTTTTTAATAAGTTCTTCTGCATATTGTTTTGGTTCCCAGCCAAGCTGTTTAACAATTGAACCTTGATCACGAACTAACCACTCATCATTGATCTGGTTGTTTATTGCATGACAGTCAGCAATGACTCTGTAAACTAGTTTTGTACCTGTTGCATTCCCGAAAACACCTTTACCATTATGTGTTGCTGTAGACAAAATTCTATGCGAGCTAAGCATTCCTTCTTCTGGAGAACCAGACCATATTACATCTTCACCAAGCAATTCTCTATCTGGAAATTCTTTAAGAGTTGCGCGTGTTGCATCAATTACATTCTGGTTGCCAATTACTAATGCATCAGGAGACCTGACAGGAATATCTTTAGAGTAATAATCATATAATTTTTCTATACCCCTTTGCTCCCAAATTTCATTTGTAATTCCTAAAATATAATCTGGGAAATCCTTATATTTTTTATCAAACCCTTTCATTAAAGCCTCTTTTTTGTAGAATTTCTTATTACTAAGGGACTATCGATTTTGAGTTTTTTTGTTTCCATGTCTTTTTCCTCAATGCTTTCTACGAGGACTCTGACGGCTTCTTCAACCAACTTATCTGCTTTTTGTTTTACAGTTGTTAAATCGTAAGAAGGCCAAGATGAAGGAGGCACATCGTCATAACCTACAACGGAAACATCTTCTGGAATTTTTAACTTCAGATCAAACCGAATAACATCCATAGCAGCAAAAGCCATATGATCATTTGCAACAAATAATGCATCAGGAATAATTCTTTTAGTAAACATTCTTAATGTTGCTTTTTGTGCCTCATCAAATTTAAAATTTCCTATATCTCTCAAGAATAATTTAGCTCCTCTTTCTTGTAACTTTGAGACAAAACCATACTCTCTATCTCTTTGAGTTGAAGCACCTTCCCATCCTGCTAAGTAAGAAATTCTTTTATGGTCTAAATCAAGAAGTAAGTCTGCGACTTTTTGACCGCCTGCAAAATTATCTGATGTGACAGAAGATAATTTATCATCATCCTGGTCTCTGTTAAATAATACAACAGGAACTCCAGCTTCTTGACATCTGGTAGCTAAACTAGAGGACATGGCAACAGAAGCTACAATTATTCCATCTACTTGATAATCAAGAATTTCTGCGAGAACTTCATCAATATCTCCAGCTGTTTGGGATGCCATGAAAACAAGGACATGATAACCTTCTAATTGAAGTGAATTCGATAATTTTTCTAATGCAGCAGGATAAAAGTAATTTTCCAGATAAGCAACAACGAGACCTATAATTTTAGATTTTCCTGTAATTAAAGATCTTGCTAAAACATTTGGTCTATAGCCAAGTTTATCTGAAGCAAGTTTAACCTTAAGCGCAGTTTTTTTGGATAGACTAGCACCGGGTGTATAATATCGAGAAACAGCTGACTGGCTTACCCCAGCTTTTTTTGCAACATCAATTGAGGTTATATTATCTTTACTCATTAGCCAACCGTCCAACCTCCATCTATTAATAGCGAAGCACCTGTAACAAGAGATGATGCGTCTGAAGCAAGATAAACTACTGCACCCATTATATCTTCAACTTCACCTACTCTTCCTAATTTAATTTTATCTTTAATCCATTTTATTTTATTTGGATCATTAAAGGTTGGTGCTGTTAGTGGTGTTGAAATGAATGTTGGGCATATTGTATTAATCCGAACCCCATAAGGTCCAAATTCCATGGCCATTGATTTAGTAAAACCTTCAACTGCATGTTTTGAGGCACTGTAAACTGCTCTATCTATACCTCCTACATGTGCCATTTGAGAGGAGATGTTTATTAATGAACCAGTTTTATTCTCTTCAATAAGTTTTTTTGCAATCTCTTTTGTTATAAAATAAGCACCTTTAAGATTAACGTCTAAAACATTATTAAAGTCATCCTCATTTGTATCAACTGCAGGTGTATGTCTGGCAAGACCTGAACTATTGACCATTATGTCAAATGAAACTTGAGACCTTATTATATTCTCAACCTCATCAATTTTTGTTATATCAAGTTTAATAGTTTCAGCCTTATGTCCTTTACCTTCTAATGCAATTTTTAAGTCATTTAATAACTCAGTTCTTCTTGCTGCCAAAACAACTGATGCACCTGCATCAGCTAGTGCTACGGCGCATCCCAGACCTATGCCTGAAGATGATCCAATTATAATAGCCCTTTTATTATCAAGGCGAAATGATGGAGTAACTGGTAATTTCAAATTAAATGCTCCTTTTTTTTGCTTTGTTAAATTCTTTAACTCTTCCTAAAACATCAACATTAATTTGATTGTAAATATCTAAGATATCGACTAACACCCAATTTTCTCTAATTTTACCTTTTTCTAAACGCCAAAAATCTAGTGATCTTAATGTAACTACTTTATTGACTGGTGCTATGCCCATCCAACCATCATGAGTAAGTGTTTGTCTCATATTAGGCCAACCGGTAACTGCAACATATTCATTTTCTGCAAAGAAATGATATGAAATACCTTCACCCCATCCATCTCGTTTGTCATATGAAGTTAATTTACCCCTATCTGGCATGGCATTGAGAAATGGTATTTGATGCCAATTTCTAAAACCATCTATTCCTCTACTTGAACCTATACCAGCAGGCCCATACCAATTCATATTTGGATGCCAAAATTTTTCAAGCTCCATTAATTCAGGCCCACCTTCAGAAGGATGACGTTTCATTGCATTAGCCATATTGACTATGTGCTCTAGAGAGCTTCTACTTAGCTCAATATCTGTATCTATGTCAGCAATTCCATCCATAGTTGACGGACCTGGTATGCACCACTCTCTTCCAAGGCTTGGTGCCATTGGCCAAGCATTTGCCTGCATCATCAATTCAGGAATATCCCAAATAGCTTGTATTTCTGTAACTTTGTTTTCTTCAAACTTATAAAATTCGTGATACCGCATATGCGCTAAATGACCAGTTGCAGGTATTTCAAGAAAAGGGTTCATAAAAGTACCACAATAAATACCACAAGTCCCCACCCAATCATGATTTTTTTCAGTTGTTCCTGATATAACTATGTAATCTCTTCTTTCTAAATCAGGAAATGCATGATTAAGTTTTTGATAGCTCATTTTATAAAGGTTATCAGGTCCAGTAGTATCATTAATCGGGTATCCAATTTGTATAAGAGCATCATTTTTAACGATCTTCTCTAATTCTTTACGGACAGATATCTCTGTAAAGTCATACATAGACTTTCTCAAAGGTTCTAATAGTTTCTTAATTTTTAGAGGACTTTTCACTATTCAGCTGCTCTTCCATACCCAACATTTTTTTTACCATACCTTCGAACACGGACATTTGCTTGCTCAGCATGTCCAACAAAACCTTCAAGCATGCATAATCTAGAGCACTTCTCTCCAATCATTGTTGCCGCTTCATCAGTAAGAATTTTTTGATAACTATGAGTTTTTAAAAACTTACCCACCCAAAGACCTCCAGTATACCTTCCTGCCTTTTTTGTAGGTAGTGTGTGATTTGTACCAATTACCTTGTCTCCATTAGCAACATTTGTTCTAGGACCAAGAAAGAGAGCACCATAAGATTTCATATTATCTAGAAACCAATCATCTCGATCAGTCATTACCTGAACATGTTCAGACGCTATTTCATTTGAAATTTGAAGCATTTCGTCATAAGTATCGCATAAGATAACCTCACCATAATCATTCCAACTTTTTTTTGCAGTTTCTGCCGTTGGCAAAATTTCTAATATCCTATTAATTTCAGATAGGCATTCTTCTGCTAATCTCTTTGAATTAGTTACTAAAACTGCCGGCGAATTATAGCCATGTTCTGCTTGCCCTAATAAATCAGTTGCACATAATTCTGCATCTACGGTCTCGTCAGCGATCACCATGGTCTCAGTAGGACCTGCAAATAAGTCTATACCAACACTACCAAAAAGCTGTCTTTTAGCTTCTGCTACAAAAGCATTGCCAGGACCAACAAGCATATGTGCAGGATTGATTGTTTCAGTACCTAATGCCATTGCTCCTACAGCTTGGATTCCACCCAAACAATAAATTTCATTAGCGCCACCTAAGTGCATTGCAGTTACAATAGCAGGATGTGGAGATCCATTTTGAGGAGGAGCTGATGCTATAATTCTTTCCACACCCGCAACACTCGCTGTTATAACTGACATGTGAGCTGATGCTATCATTGGAAATTTCCCGCCTGGGACATAACATCCAACAGATTCAACTGGAATATTCTTATGTCCGAGTATTACTCCAGGCAAAGTTTCGACTTCAACATCTTTCATAGTCTCTTTTTGAATTTCAGCAAAATTTCTAATTTGTTCTTGTGCAAATTTAATATCATCTAAATCTTTTGGTGAAACTTGGCTAATACATTCCTTAATTTCATTATCAGATAACCTAAATGTCTTTGGGGAGTAATCATCAAATTTTTCAGAATAAGATCTAATTGCCTTATCTCCATTTTTTTTAATGTTTGATAAAATTTCTTCAACAGAACTTCGAACTTTTTTGTCGTCCTCAATTTTCTCTATTTCAGGTTTGCTCTTTTTCAAATACTCAATCATCTTTTTTTTCACCTACTTCATCATTATCTTTGTCAAATTTTTCCCAACCCATTCCATTAAATATATCAACACCTAGTTGTTTCATTACTGATGGAAAATCCACCATAACCCAATTATCTTGAATTTTACCTTCCGAAACTTTCCAAAAATCCATATATCTAATTTCAACTTTCTTCCCAGTAGGTTTAATTCCCATAAACTCACCAGAATGAATGGCTTCCTGCCTTCCAAAAGCTGCAGCCCATTCGCCCATGAACAAACGAGCTTCGTCAATGCAAACTTTGTCAGAAAAGGCTGATTGAAAAGGTTCTTGCCAATTTTTTTGAAACTCTCGTAAACCTTTTTTGGTTCCACATCCAAAATTGCCCATCCATCTAAAGTTGTCAGAAAAGAACTCCCCAATATCTT
>CESQ01201183.1_pt1 | contig 12606 bp, 12 predicted proteins | sample 361401 | NCBI WGS metagenome assembly CESQ01 (sample SAMEA2622119, study PRJEB7988) | marine metagenome | isolation source: saline water (ENVO:00002010), including | reverse complement strand
CCCTTTCTTGCTTTTCGTGTTGACCTTTGTGCAAGCCAATAGATACAGTCAAATGGTCTCCAATTTGTTGCTATAAACTGTTGTTTGTTTGTAGATTCTTCAATATAAATTTTCTTTTGAGTTTTAATATATCTGTTATCTGTCTTCAGAATTTTTTCTACAATTTCAGACGATGAAGTAGAATTAAATACAACTTGACTATTTCCAAATACATTAGTAATTTCATTTTGGAAAAATTCATCACTAGCACAATTCACAATAAATGAATCTGCCATGTTCAATCTTGTTCTTGCTTCAATATCATATGCTCTCATATAATAAACTCTATCAAGAATTGTTCCTCTGATTGTAATTTTGAACAATTCAGATCCAGTCATGACACCTATAAATCCAGAACCATCATTGAAAAGAAGTTTTGCTTCTAAAGTCGATGAAGTAACACTTTCAAAAATCTCAATACCTGTAATGAAATCGTAGATATCATCATTACCATCAGAGTTTTGAAGTTTTTGACCATTCCTGAAGACATTAACTTTTACACTAACATCACCTGTTTCACTTCTTCTAATAGTCATCTAATAATACCTCTCAAAGGGTTAAGAACAGATTGTAAACTAGATGCAATAGTAGTGCTACTACTACCACCACTACCAGTATTAAGGAACTGAGATCCACCACCATTTGCTTGTCCTGCAACAACTGCTAATGCCTGTTGTGCTGATTGAATTGCTTGAGTATTTACCCCATTCTGTTGAGCAACTGCTGCCATGACTTCTCTAATCATTTCTTGACTTCTTTCAATTAATTGCTTACGAGCATTATCTCTTGTTTTTGTTTGTTCTTGCAGTTGTCTCTGTTGCCTTGCTTGTTGGAACTGACTTGCAGGAGCAGTGCCAGCGGGACCCCTTCCACCACCAATTCTCATACCTTCAGCACTTGATGGAGTTTTAAATAATTCATCAAATAAGGTCTTTGCTTCAGGAGACATTACTTTACTTCTCCCTGTATCACGACTACCCTCACGAGAACCTTCACCTACATGTCCATGGAGACTATTACCACCAGCAGCATTATCACCAGGTGCTGCTAAGATTGGTGTACTACCCGCTTTAGGTCCAACATATTTAAAATGGGCACTTCCAGCATTATGATTGTAAACATATTCCCAACCAAAACGTCTGCCATTTGCTTTCAACCATTGATATCCTTCACCATTAATATCAAGTGCCTCTCCAAATAAGTGATGTGATTCTGGATGCCCACCAATAGCTGAATTTTTTGCTCTACTTCTACCAGAACTTGCAACATATGATGCTAAATCCATACCAGAAGCTTTCATCGCAGCAGCGAATTGTTGTGCTGCTGGTTCTGACAACACAATAGGTCTATTACTTTGATCTCTTGTACCCTCAATAGTAAATCCAGAACCTGTTTCGGGATGTGATGCGGGTTTAATAGTTCCCGATGCATTTTTACTTGATGATGTAGTTGGTTTTTCCTGAGAGTCAGCACCAAATCCAAGAAAATTCTTTAACCTACTAAAGTTATTTGTGAAGAAATTACCACCACCTCGAGGTCTACTTCCACCACTATTTTGACTAGATGATAGAGGACTAGATGCCATCCTCTTGACATCAAATCCACCAACATTCAATGCGTTGACTATTCCCTTACTATATCCATCAGTGGTATATCCTAATCTAATAGCATCAGGATCTGCATTTGGAGAATATGCCTTTGCTACTGCAGCAATACCATCCAAAGGATTGCCAAAAGCGTTATAGTTTTCGGGATGATTTGCTACATCATGCCATAATTTAATATTATCTTTTACTGCACGGGACAAATTATCGTATTTTGACCAACCATCTACAAAACCTAGTCTAGGAATAGTACCAAATCCTCTGTCACCAGTTTGACCAAAAGCATTAGTTCTATTCGTGCTATTGTAAACACTCATTATGTTAGGATTTAAATATCCTGTTTCATGCATTGCCTGAGCAGCAACAATCTCAGGGAATTTTGATCCTCCTGCTGCTTTTGCTAGATTATATACATGATCAAATGCGGCTTTCTGTGAAAGCATTAAACCTTTTGGTAAAGTTCCTCCTTGCATAAAACCAGGCATTTCAAATCCTAGATTTTTAGCTTCACCTAATCTTTTATTTGTTAGGTTTGGTTGTGTTTTTGTTCCAGGAGTATCAAAAGGAACGACGAAAGCTCCCCCATCGCTCTTTCTAGCAACGTACTCAGTTCCATGTCCGATGAACGAAGTGGAACTCCCTCCATCTAATGATACGGGATATCCTGATTGTGGTCCGTTAATCCATCCTCCTTGTGCGAATTTAGCGGGTACAAAACCGCCAGTAGATTTGAATAGGTTGAGTATGCCACTAAGGAAATTACTAGATTTTTCATCTAAATCAGCATCACCATTGAGGTTAACAGTGACATTCTCACCTAGAGTTATGTTACCTTTGAAGTTACCATCACTGTCAAACGATGCGTTCCCACTATTACCTAGGTCTATGTTTGTAGATACTACTTCAGACCCTCTATCATTTGGATCTGGTCCTCCACCTGATCCATCTTCCTTCAAGTATTGATAAAGTTTGTAACTACCATAAGCACCTGCTGCAATTAATCCAAGTGCTCCAGCTCTACCTAGGAGTCCTCTCCTACCTCTAATTAGATTATTATTTAAAAAAATTAATACATTACCAAAATCTGTAATGATACGAGTCGGATTACTCAACCAACGAAGACCTAATAATACAGTTCCAAGTCCAGTTAATCCTCTTACAAGTCCTCCTATTTTTTCCCACGGACTAGATTCATCTGATAGTAAAGTATACAGTCCTTCTATGGTATTGACAACCCCAAAAGATGAAACTTTAAAGATGAATGTTGCTAACTTTGAAAGTACTTCTATAAACCTTGATACTTTCTCTCTGTTTTCAGGATTACTTAACCACTCTAAAGCAGGTATAATAATTGCTGCTTTGATTAGTCCACTCAACATCTTGAACAGACCTTCTAACCAACTAGGTTTTTTAACTAAAGCAGCAGGACTAAATCCATCAAATTTCTTTTTCTTTTTTGTTTCAGTAAAATCTGCTTCAAAATTTTTTATCTGTGACTCTGCAATTTTTAATCTTTTAAGTTGAATACTCTTAAAATCTTGTGCAATTTTTCCAATAGAGTTTACAGTTGCACCCAAATTATTGATGGCAACAGTGTTGTTGTTTATTGTCTTTACAACTTCCATCTGACCACTCGGTGCCCTACCACGTGCATTTGTAGAGGGTTCCTTTACCTGTACGAATTTGTAAAAATTAATTTTTGAATTTTTCCGTATAGTTGCCATTATTTCATTCGTTCAAGTATGGAACTAGGAGATGCTGTAATTACCACGCCGCCACTATTTATTGATATCGCCTCAGGTATTGGAACGATTTTCTCAATAATAACGGGAATAGGAATAAACTCCATAGCTTGATCCATAGCAAATTGAGCAGACATTCCTCCTTCACTTAGTGCTTGTTGATGTGCTTTCTTTACTACACCCAGAACTCTAGGATCGATACCCATTTCTGACGCTATTTGTGTTATAGCAGTCATCTTATCAGCACCACTCATAAGACCAGTAACTGCCTTAAGAAGTCCACCCATACCATTTTGTTCTGCAATACCTGCAATCAAACCCATAGGATCTTGCCTAAATGAGTCTACTAATGCCATTCCCCTAGTAACTGCTGCACCAATTTCAGGATTAAAAGCACTTAAAGCACTTCCATAGTCACCATTCAGAATATTAGTAGCAATATTACCAATCTTAGGGTTGATAGTACTTAACGCACCCAAATAATTACCACCAAGAATGTCTTGAGCAATACTACCCACTTTAGAATTCATAATATTGTTAAATCCAGCACTCAAATTGTTAAATGCGTTAAGACCACTGTGGTACATATTTGCAACACCCTGACCAAAACCACTAAATCGTAAATTTTGCAACCATTGAGGTTGACTAATAGCATTAACAGTGTTGATATTAGCAAAAGCACCCAGTCCACCTATTCCAGCAGAAAGAGCACCCATAATATTACCTTGCGATAAAGCAGTACCAGCATTAATAACTGCCATTGGTATTTGCATACCAGGAATAAATGATAATGCAGTGCCTATTATGGGATTCTGTGCAAGACTACCAACAGTTTTAACAACACCACTAACAGCACTACCAATACCTTTGGCAACTCCACCTATTGCTCTACCAATACCTTTAACTAGACCTCCAATAAACATTTCTTGAGGTTCATGTAGTTCTCCACCATCTTCAAGACCTAAAAATCCTAATCCAAATAAACCTTTTTTCTTCTTCTGTTCAGTTTTTGTCTTTTTAGGTTTGTTCTTAGAGAAAAGACCAGACCACCAGTTAGTCTTTTTCTTTGGTTCTTCAAATATTTTCTGCAGATCTGTTTTTTTCTTTTCTCGGTTTCCTATGACAGTTATTTTGAGCGTCCCATCCTCGCCTGTAGAAAGACCACTATTGTTGGATGAAAATGTAATCTGATCTAGATAATTTAATGCTTTAGTAGCAGAATCTATTTTGTATGTTTTAGGACCAACAAAGATACTACCATATCCTAAGGTGGCTAGATTTGCCCAGAAGTTTATGGGTTTTTTCTTACTCTCTTCATTTATTATATTTTGATAATATTCTCTAGCTTTCGCAGAACCATCTCTTAAAAATCTTTCTTCAACTTTTTGCTGAGCTTTTTTATCAATAAGTTTTCCAAGGGGTTTATTGATAACTTCATCAACTAACGCATTTGCTGCCATATCTGCTGCAGTGAATGCAAGTCCACCAGCTACCCCTTTTGCAACACCTGCAGGACTAACTTTTACACTTTTTGCCTTTCCTAAAAGTTTTTGAAAGAAATTTAGTGATTTACCACCAGTTCCTTTAGTTACACCGCTACCCTTGAATAGATTACTAAAGAAATTACCTTTTACACCACCCTGACCTGTTGTTACCTTAGTGGGATCAGCTTTACCTTTGAATAGATTACTAAAGAAATTACCTTTTACACCACCAGTGCCTTTAGTTACTTTATTACCCTTGAATAAATTAGTAAAGAAATTACCTGTTTTAGCACCACCAGTTGTTACCTTGGTTTTACCCTTAAATAAATTAGTAAAGAAATTTCCTTTTTTACCACCACTAACAGTTATTTCAGTTTTTTTACCTAAGAATTTTCTAGTATTTCTAAAAAATTCTCTAATTCCTCTAAACGGTCCTGTTGATTTTCCTCCACTTGTTGTAATTTTAGGTCTAAAACGTGTACCAGGTCTACTTTTTCTTCCTCTACCTTTTGGACCTCTTTTATTTCCTCCAGTACCAGTCAATAAATCGATAAGTGAAAGAATATCACCAATAAGACTAAAAGGATTCATAAGGTATTTCAACCCTATAAAACCCTTCATTATAGTTCCAACAGCACCTAACCTTTGTATAAATGTACTATTAGGATCTGATAGAGCAGAAAATCCATCTAGAATGTTGTTAGTGAATCCTGATGCCCAACCGAATAATTTAGAAAAAACAAAGTGAGTTTTCTCTAAAAAATCTGCTAATTTTTTCTGATTATTTTCATCACTAACCCAGTCAAGTACTTCTTTAGTAATGGCAAGTTGACCCAGATATAAAAGAAATTGTCCAATTGGTGCTAAAAATTTCTCTATCCAACCAAGACTACCTGTAGCAATCTTTAGTGCTGCATTGGTTAACTTAGGTTTTTTCTTCTTTGCTTGTTTCTTATTCTCTATTAACTCTTCTTGAGCGAGGTCTGCCTCTCTTCTTTGTCTACGTCGTTCTGTTCGCTCTCGTAACTTATCATTTTTTATTTGAGCGATTGAAATATTTTCTATATCTTTAACAACACTTCCTATTCCAGAAATTGTGCTACCTAATCTATTCAATGCGAAGGTATGTTTTCTTGCAGCAGCAACTGATGGAGATACTACCTTTGAAACTCCAGGATTTACAAATTTGTATGCTTTTAATTTAGCCACCAGATGCTTGTTGCTCCTTCATTCTACGTTCCTCTTCTTTAAGGAATGATACTAACATATTCACATATATTTCTTTCTCCCAAGGCATTAGATTATCGATGTGCTCAATATTCCATTTATGATGATGCATTAAGGAGAAGTTACCTTCATAATAAGAACGGAGATCGGTGTGAAGGAGTGCTAGGCGAAAAAACTCGCTAATCCCTCCAGTACAACCTCACTCTCAACACCAGTATTAGGGTTAGTTACCTTTACTGTATGAGTTAATTTGGGCATAGTTTCAAAAAACTCTTGAATCATCATAAATTGCTTACTATTCAGTTGATCAAAAAATTCTACAAGTTCCTTCTGGGGAATATTAGAACAATCATAGACTTGATTAGCATCAGAAATTGTTTTTACACAACTTGCTGACATATTAAAGACCTGATCAACCTGACCACCTTCATCAGTGAAGTTCATAGAAACAAATGTTTCTAAACTTGGGTATCCCATTGTGATAGCAACTTCATCAGAAATCTTAAGGTCTTTTTTATGACCTCTAGTTTTCTTGACTTTAATTTCCTCTAGGGGAATTGAAACTTTCACTTCAGTTTCATTGTCATCAGGACAAGTCAAAGAAACATCAACACTCTCACCAACAGATTTTGTACGAATCTGCAAGAAAACATACTCAATATCAAATGTAGCAAGAGTTTCTACATCTGCAACGTCTGTACATTCCTTGATAATATTTTTGATTGCGTCAACAATAGTAGCTTGTTCTCCACTCTCAGTAGCTAAGAGAAGAATTTTCTCCTCTTTTACAAGAAATGGTCTAAAATTCACAGTTCTACCGTCTGAGGGTAGTTTCAATTTGTACTTAGGTACACTAATCTTAGGTAATGCCATAAAATTCACATCAGTACCTTTATTTAGGCGATACCAGTAACGTTCAATAATGAGGCAAGTACTGAAGAAAGAATTGATGTGTTGTTAGAAGTTCCTGTAGTCGTAACGTCGTCTATATTTGAACCAACAGTCAAACTCCTAATTGAATTTTGATCAAATTGATCAGCAGTGTAGAAACGATACCTTTCATAATAAAAACCAATATTTAAAGTCATTGTTTGGGCAGCGGAGTTATTTAACTGAACTGAACCAATATTATATGGATATAAATTTCTCAACTCCCAACAGGCAGTTAGTTGATATTTTCTTGCTAGTAGAGTATTAGCATCTCCATTCTCTCTGATAGCACGAAGTAAATCTGGATCATTAACTCCAATACCTCCACCACCTCTCTCCCATTTATAGATGTACATAAGTGGGCAAACATAATCACTATAGTATCTCGTATATTGTTCGCTATCACTTGCCATCAATGTTGTCCATCTCTCAAAGAAGTTTCTTGAATATTGAGAGCGTGGCATCCTAAAATTTATTGAAATCTGACTGTACGCTGTATTGGTTGCATACTTAAATGGTGATCCAACATAAGGAGTTTGTGACGTAGTAATCTGTTTACTAGGAAGATTTACCGTATCAGCATAATAATCAAGTAACCATGCCAAATCATTAGAATCCGTAGTAACATCGAATTTTGAATCTTGAATTGGTCCTACAAAACCTGCTGGCACTGCTGCATTACTAAGCATCATCGGTGGTGATATGAATCTTACCGAAAATAAATTTGTAAAACTAGGATGGTTGTCTTTGCCTTTAGTCTTAGACAAAAACTCTTGAAATGAATTATATCTCGCGAATCCTGGATTTTTAATCGCCATTAGATTTTAAGTTCTTTTTCTGTGATTAACTGAAATTCCCAACCATAATCTTTACAAAATTCAGTTGCTGCTTTCCACTTCGCTTTATTTACAGCGTAAGTCACAACTTCATTAATGTATTTTTTAGTATGTCGTTTTTGGGTTTTAGGTTCCTTAGTTTGCCTAAGTGGTTTGACTTCAGCAATGAATTTCTTATTTCCCACTTTAACGTAGAAATCAGGAAAATATCTATGCCGTCTACCATCAACAGGTGAAATATAAGGAATTATAATTTCCTCACTACCCCATTCTTGCACAGAAGGAGTAACATCACACCATTTCATAAATTTATACTCCCATGAGGAGCGATATATCACGTTTTTAGGATCACCTTTATATTTCCTTGGATTGGAAACTTGGTACTTACCTTGATATCTCATAAATACATAGAGGTCACGTAGTATTTAGGTAGAAAGTTGACAATTTATCGTTACCCATTACAAGCACCAGCAGTAGGAAGCACTTCCGTGGACAATCCTACGCAATCGATTGACTATGTAATGTTCCAAAGAACAAGAATACAGTATGACGATCAAAACGGTACTAGGTACTATGGTTTAAACATCCCTAATAATGGAGTTCAGTTGAAAAAGAATCCTGAAAAGGTATATATTGCAATGCCTCAGAATCTTTCAACTCAATATGCCCCAACATATCGTCAAATTGATACTGGTATCGTAGGTCAGGCAATTGTTAGAGGGTTGTCAGGTGCTGGCGATTTTGACCAGATGGCAGAGGATTTTCAGGACGCAGCAAAGAAAGCATTACCAGAATTTACACAGAATGCATTGTCTCAAGTTGCTACTGGTGCTGCACAGTTCTTAGGACTAGCGGGTCAAATTGACAAAAACGCTTTGATGGCATTGTCTCAAGGAAAGGTGTTTAACCCTTACAGTGAGCAATTATTCAGCAACATGCAGTTTAGAACTCACAATTTCTCATTTAAGTTTTTTGCTCGTAGTGAGCAAGAATCTAGGGAAATCAACAATATTATCAAATACATAAAACAAGGTGCTTTACCCATATACGGTACGGTAGAAGCTGGTCAAGAAAATTTTGGTGCTAGGTTCTTTGAAATTCCAGATAAATTTCAAATTAAATTTATCCGTATAAATGCTGATGGTTCAACAAGTGACAGTGAAGACCTCCATCATAAGATTCATACATCTGTATGTACTGGAATTGATGTGAATTACACTCCAGATGGTCAATATAATGCTGTTAAAAATGCTACTATAGGTGTAGGAGAAAATGCACCACTACAAGTTCCTGCAGTCGTAGTGAATTGTAGATTTACAGAAACTCAACTTGTAACTCAATCACAAATTCAAGAGGGATTTTAAAATGGCTGGTTATTTTTCTTATTTTCCTAATGTATTCGTTGGAGAGGGTGTCAGAGATGATGAGGCATTCAAATATCGGTTAGTTAAAAATATTTTCAGAAAAGTTAGGGCAAGACCTGATCTAAATCAATATACAACTCTTTTTGAATCATATTCAATTAAAAGTGGTGAAACTCCTCCTAACCTAGCATCAAAATTGTTTGACGATCCTAAGTTAGATTGGGCACTCTTACTAATTAATGACATTGTTGATGTATATGAAGAATGGCCAAAGAGTCAACAGCAGTTAGAGGATTATGTAGATGAGAAATATACTGCAGACAAAAGAGATCACGTTCACCATTGGGAAACTAATGAGATTTTACTTGATGATGGTACACCAGTTATCAAAGAAGGTATTGAGGTAACAGAAGATTGGAGAACTATAATGCCAAATGGTGATGTAAAAAGTGCCGAAGATTCAATATATCAAGTAACAAATTATGAGCACGAATATTTCCAAAATGAGGTAAAAAGACAAATTTTAATTCCTGTTAGCAACATGTTAGAAATCATGGTTGAGGAATTCGAAGAATTAGTTGCATATGAACCTCATTCCGAACTTGACAGTTCTAACAATAAGAAGACAGTATTGAACATTAGTTCTAGATTCTTGAATAATACAGGATCTGTTAGTTTTGCTAGTGCGGTTCGTTCTCAGTTGACCAATGGAACTAGCAGTACAGTTACATTTAATGATGGACCAACAATTGCAGGAAGCGTTGGTGTTGCAACTAGTTCAAGCACAGCAGCATCAACAACAACTGCTACCACCAGCACAACAAGTACAAGTAGTAGCAGCAGTAGTTCTTCGTCCTCTTCAAGTTCTTCTTCCAGTTCCTCTAGTTCTTCTAGTTCAAGTTCTAGCAGCTCTTCTGGATCTTCTGGATCCTCTGGTGGAGGATACTACGGTGGAGGATATTAATCCTAATCAAGAGTACATAAATTTAGACATAACAAAAGACGGACTTGAATTAATTTACAAGTCCGTCTGCGTTCATTTGGATAAATGGTCAGGTGGTGATGCTAATGAACAAGTTGCCTTAGGTCACTTAAAAAACAACTTGTTTCGTATTTTGCTAGAACGTCAATTTCCTCCAAAAAACCCTATGGATTGATTTTTTGGCGGAGTTTTTTTTACGCCTTTTTTGAAAACAAAAGTCGAATAATATATCACCCTCCATCAATATCACATCCAATTACTGCACCCGAAGCAATTCCCAATGGGATTGCCCACCAACGACCATCACCTTGTGACAGTGCTGCTCCAGCACCACCACCTAAAATACCACCAAGGATTGCACCTTCACTACACTCATTACCGTCAGGTGATGGTTCTCTTTGCCAAATTGGTGGTGATTTTGGTCTTACAGCACATGGTACTTCAACAGTGTCATACCATGAGTTGATGTAACCTGGATTCCTTGCTGTACCAGGAATATACTCCTCTCTATACTCTTGCTTTGTGCATACACTGGATGAAGAGTATCCATATTGATAACTATTTCTTGCAACACGAGGATATCTTACTGGAGTGGTGGACTTTGAAATTGTCAATCCTGTAGCACTTGATGGTCTTCCAACTAAACGTTCATACCAGTTTCTAGGTGGAGCATCTCTGTATGCCTCACGATTACTACGATCACCAATACTTTCTGCACCAACAGGGGCAGTCAAGAATGGCAGTAACAAAAGAGGGAGTGCTTTCATTTTTTTCCTTTTTAATATGTATATTATAGCATAAAAAAAGGGGGTGTGAACCCCCTTTGTGACAGTTTTTTATTTGGTCTCTAGAATTGCTTCTTTGATCACCGTCTTCAACTGTCTTAGTTTTTTCTTACCAAGACCTGCTCTAGAATCAATCTTAACTTTGACCCAGTACAGACCAATAAGAACTAATGTAAATGGAACTGCATCTGCCCATGAGATTTCATTCCATGCTTCCACGACATTTAATACTGCCATGTACTCACCTGGTCCTACCATTAGTCCTCACCTGCTAGTTTAGCAAAGTATGAAAGAGTATCCTCTGCATCTTCAACAGGAGACGAAGCGACTGCATTCTTCAAACCATTGATATCAGTATCATTGAAAGGTTTTGGTTCATACTCCTCAGTGTCAACACCAAGGTTAGGACGTGTAGGAGCAGTAGTTTTACCAAGCACCAAATTCAATCTTGCTGAGAGTTGCTCATAAGTTTTGAAGTTTTTGGTGTCCTCAAACTCTGCAAGAGAGTAACCCTCTTTCCAGATACCCTCTAGTTTGTCATCATCAAAATTACCTAGCACTTTAGGTGCAGCAAATTCAGACTTGTCGTAGTTCCAGTACCCATCAACCTTGCGGATCTTCAACTTGAAGTCAGCACCTTTCCAGAAGTTGAAAGGATCAACAGGAGACTCGTCTGCAAATGCGGGTTGCATTGCTTCAACAAGTTTATCAAAAATCTTCTTACCAAACTTGTAAAGGAAGACACGACCCTCGTTCTCAGGATGAACAGGATCTTGAACAACATAGATGTTGCTGTAGTAGGAAAGTTTACGTTTCTGAGCACGTGCGACTTCCTTATCGCTATCACGACCACTGTTCCACAGTTCGCGATTCAATTCACCAACAGGATCATCCTTACCAAGAGTGGTGAGAGAGTTCTCAATGTACCACTGTCCACCTGGACCTTTGAAGGCATGACTCCAGACCTTTGCCCAAGGCATATCTTCTCCGTCAGGAGCAGGAAGGAATCGGATGACTGCGTAACCGTTACCAGATTTATCTAGTTCAGGTTTCCAGAAACGCTCGTCGGCAGAAGAACCAGCAGCGGGCTGATTCAGTTTATCAATCTCTCTGGATAATTTTGCAAAGGTATCTCCCTTAGAAGATGCTTTTTTGAGAGAGGCAAATGACATTTAGTATTCTCCGTATTTGTAGTGTGTTTATTTGTTGCTACTGGGTAATCGTAGCATACTATTTAGGTCTAGTCAACACCTCGTTGTGCTGATGTATCGAGTGTTTTGATCATAGCATCCATGCACTCTCCGAGGTCTTTGTAACCAAACGCATTTGACAAGGCATTAATCCTTGCCTTCATGTCTGCTGCTTCTGTGTCCTCAGAGGCAGCAAGGCATAGTCTACCATAAAAAGTCTTTTGTTTGTCAATTAATGCTTTACAATCCTCAATATGATCTAGTCTTTGTGTTCTGCTCATCGTAGATAGTTGTGCTGTCATTGCAGCAACCTCTTGATAAGTATTAAAGATGTCTTGTAAATTATCTTGGACTTGTTCTGAATTAAAAAATTGACTCATCAGTTTAAAGCGGTAGGACTCCTTTGGATCTTTTCTTCATGTA
>CESQ01033471.1_pt1 | contig 12647 bp, 9 predicted proteins | sample 361401 | NCBI WGS metagenome assembly CESQ01 (sample SAMEA2622119, study PRJEB7988) | marine metagenome | isolation source: saline water (ENVO:00002010), including | reverse complement strand
AAGGCATTAATAATTTTATTGAAATAAGTGCTGAGCATTCTATAGGAATAGACGAGTTGAAGAAAAGCTTAATCAAGCTATTACCTGAGGAAACAGAAGAAAGAGAAGAGCAGGGTAAAAAAATAGCTGTACTTGGAAGGCCTAATGCGGGTAAATCTACTTTTATTAATAACTTTATTAAAGAAGACAGGTTGATAGTTTCTGAAGTAGCTGGAACTACAATCGATGCTATTCGAATACCTTTTTCAATAGATGGAAATGACTTCACTTTTATAGATACTGCCGGCATTAGAAAAGGGTATAAACAAAATCATAAAGTAGAATATTTTTCATATGTCAGAGCCATGCATGCTGTTGAAGAGAGTGATGTAATATTATTTTTAGTTGATTCTGAAGAAAGTTTAGTAGATCAAGATTTAAAATTAATAAATATAATTACCGAACAAGGAAAGCCGCTTTTAATAGGTTTAAATAAAGTTGATCTATTAACAAAATCTGAAAGATCTCAAATTTATGATACAAAAAGATTGCAATCAAATTTCTTACAAGACTTTATTAAGGTGGAAGTATCAGGAAAAAAGGGAATAGGATTTAAGAGATTATTTAGAATTCTTAATAGCATTATAAAAAAATCACAGACTAATTACACGACAGCTCTTCTAAACAAACATTTAAACAAATTCATAGAAAAGAGCGCACCGCCTTCAGTGTCCGGTAGGCAACTTAAATTAAGATATGTACATTTTGGAGGAACTAAGCCAACGACCTTAATTATTCACTCTAATCAAGATAAAAAAATTCCAAAGAATTATCAAAAATATTTAGAGAATTCATTTAGAGAAGCTTTAGGTTTAAAAAGCATTCAATTGAGGATAATTTTTAGAAAATCTGATAATCCATTTGATGGGAAAGTTAATAAATTAACTGAAAGACAAATAAAGAAGAAAAAAAGACTAATGAAACATGTTAAAAAATAAATAATTTACGCTTTACTATGCAAAATGTAGTATAACTACATAATAAAAGTAGAAAAAAGGTCGTTTTAAAAGCTTTTTTTCATTAGTTGACGCTATTTATATTTTCCTGAAGAATCCCGACTACAAGTACTCCATATATTCAAAAATAAATAGGATTTTATTTAAAGTATTACGTATAATTATTATGTAATTTTAATGTATAAGGGAACATTTGTTACTAATGAGTAATGACAATAGACCGGTCAATATAAATTTAATGAGGATAAAGCTGCCCGTAGCAGCTTTAGTATCAATAACACATAGACTTGCAGGAATGTATATTTTTTTTGTAACATTACCACTTTCAATATACTTATTTAATTTATCAATATTGAGTGAAACATCATTTACTAATTTAGTGAATTTACTATCAACAAATATATTAATAACAACATTTGTTTCTTTTTCATATCTGGTACTTTTTTATCATATATTGACTGGTGTTAGGCATTTAATTATGGACATGCATATCGGAGAATCACTTCGCGCAAGTCGAGCATCTTCAATATTTGTAATTACTATTTGGTTTTTAACTGTAATGTATATTTTAGCTTTGGTATTTTAAAGATGAAGGGTTCAACGTTATGGTATTTGCAAAGATTTAGTTCAATTCTGATTTTAGTCTATGTCACATATATTGCTTATTTTATTCTTGGATTTGAACAAATCTCATATATTACATGGATGCAATTCGTTGAGACTTATTTATTTAAAATATCTACTTCACTTACTTTTTTAATTATTTTAACTCATTCGTATATCGGTTTATGGACAGTTGGTACTGATTATCTAACCCCAAGAACCTTAGGCTTCTTAAGTATGAATCTTTCTGAAATAGCCAACTCATCAAGACTTATTTATAACGTTTTTTTTAGTGTTATGGGAATATTCTTATATATGTATTTACTTTTTTTGATTTGGATATAATTTATGACAAATACTATTAGTTCTAAAAATATTAAGACTCTAGAATTTGATGCTTTAATTATTGGCGGCGGTGGATCTGGAATGAGAACTTCTTTAGAGTTAGCTAAATCTGGATTAAAAACTGCTGTTGTCTCAAAAGTTTTTCCCACTAGATCTCATACTGTATCTGCTCAGGGTGGTATTACATGTGCAATCCAAAGCGAAGATCCAAATGATGATTGGAGGTGGCATATGTACGATACCGTAAAGGGCGCAGATTTTATTGGCGATCAAGATGCGATTGAATATATGTGTTCAGAAGGGCCTAAAGCTGTGTTTGAATTAGAGCATATGGGCCTACCTTTCTCTAGGTTCGATAATGGAAGAATTTATCAAAGGCCTTTTGGTGGCCAATCAAAAGATTTTGGAAATGGAGGTCAAGCTGCAAGAACTTGTGCAGCTGCTGACAGAACAGGCCATGCGTTGCTCCATACTTTATATCAAAATAATGTTAAGGAAGGCTCAAATTTTTTAAATGAATGGTTTGCTGTAGATTTAGTAAAAAACTCTATGAACGAAGTAACTGGTGTAATTGCTTTTTCAATTGAATCTGGTGAAGTTGCTCATTTAAAAGCACAGGCAACTGTCTTGGCAACAGGGGGCGCTGGAAGAATCTATGCATCAACTACTAATGCATTAATAAATACTGGTGACGGCCTTGGAATGAGTTTGCGATCTGGTTTTGCCGCTCAAGATATGGAAATGTGGCAATTTCATCCTACAGGCATATATGGAGCTGGCTCTTTAGTAACAGAAGGTTGCAGGGGTGAAGGAGGCTATTTAATAAATGGTGATGGCGAAAGGTTTATGGAAAGATATGCACCTAATGTTAAAGATTTAGCTGGTCGAGATGTTGTTGCAAGATCAATGGTTCTTGAAATACTTGAAGGTAGAGGATGCGGAGAAGATAAAGATCATGTTTATTTAAAACTTGACCATCTTGGTGCTGATGTTTTAAATTCAAAACTTCCGGGTATTTGTGAATTATCTAAAACTTTTGCTCATGTTGATCCTGTTTATCATCCAATTCCAGTTGTTCCTACATGTCATTATATGATGGGGGGAACTCCAACTAATATTCATGGTCAGGCGTTTACAAGAAGAAATTTTGAAGATGTTATTGTTCCTGGCCTATTTGCCGCTGGTGAAGCTGCATGCGTTTCTGTACATGGGGCTAATAGGCTTGGTGGTAACTCACTACTTGATTTAGTTGTTTTTGGAAGAGCAGCAGGCATGTTTATTGAAAAAGAACTTAGGTCTGGAGGTGGAGTAAATTCAGCTTCTAATTCAGATATTGATGAATCTTTAGAGAGGCTTAATAAATTAAATGAATCTAATGGAGGTTTTGATGTTGCCCCTGTTAAGAAAGAACTTCAAACATGTATGCAAAATTATTTTGGTGTATTCAGAAGAGGTGAGTTTATGGAAAAGGGAGTTGCTGAGCTAGAAGTTATAAGAGAAAAAGCTGAAAATCTTCATCTTAGTGATAAAAGTATTGCTTTTAATACAAGCAGAGTTGAAGCATTAGAATTACAAAATTTATTAGAGGTTGCAGAAGCTACCGCAATCTCAGCACTGAATAGAAATGAAAGTCGCGGAGCACATGCTCGTGATGATTTTCCTGAAAGAGATGATGATAATTGGTTGTGTCATTCTATTTTTGATCCCAATGATAAATCCTTATCAAAGAGGGTTGTAAATTTTGCTCCAGCTACTATGGATGCATTTCCACCAAAAGTAAGAGTGTATTAGGAATTTTTAATGTTAGAAATAAATTTATATAGATATAACCCTGAGAAGGATAAGTTTCCCTTCATGCAGCAATATCAAATTGAGAAGCCAAAAAAAGATATTATGGTTTTAGATCTCTTGCATTTAATAAAAGAAGAGGATAATTCTTTATCTTTTCGTAGATCATGTAGAGAAGGCGTTTGCGGATCGGATGGCATGAATATTAATGGAAAGAATGGATTAGCATGCATAACTCCTCTTTCGGATGTTTTAAAGGGTAATAAATTAGAAATTAGACCGCTTCCTGGCTTACCAGTTATTAGAGATTTAGTTGTTGATATGACAGAATTTTATAATCAGTATGAAAAAATTAAACCATTTTTACAGAATGATTCTGAGCCACCTGCACAAGAAAGACTTCAATCGCCAGAAGACAGAGATAAGCTAGATGGTTTATATGAATGCATTCTCTGCGCATGCTGTTCTACAAGCTGTCCTTCATTTTGGTGGAATCCTGACAAATTTGTTGGCCCAGCTGCCTTACTACAAGCCTACAGATTTTTAGCTGATACAAGAGATTTGGAAAAAGACAGCAGGTTAGATGCTTTATCAGATCCGTTTAGTGTTTATAGGTGTCATGGAATAATGAATTGTGTTGCTGCATGTCCTAAAGGTTTAAATCCAAATAAAGCTATTGGCGAAATAAAATCAATGCTTTTGAAAGGAAAAAATTCTAAAAATTTAATAGCATCAGATGGAGCAACAAGATAAAACGATGGCTAATGATATGGAAAAATATTGGAATGATTCACATACTTCTGCAGGCCATTCGTCTTATCTAGAAAGTTTATATGAATCTTATATAGAAAATCCTGCTAGTGTCTCCATAGAATGGAGAAACTTTTTTGATGATCTGCCTCACATTAATGGTTCAAATAAAGATATATCTCATCAAAGTGTTATAAATTCCTTCAAAAATTATAGAAGAGTTGCTTCAGCTGCATCAAATAAAAGTGAAAGTAATGACAAACAAGTTAAAGTAATACAGCTTATTCAAGCATATAGAAATAGTGGACATCAAGTAGCATCTATTGACCCACTAGGGATGATGGATAGGGAGCAAATTCCAGACTTAGACATTGAATACCATGGTTTATCAAAAGAAGATCTTCAGACTGTATTTAACACAGATACTTTAAGAATTGGCAAGGATGAAGCCAGTCTTCAAGAGATAATAAATTCTCTTCAGTCAATTTATTGTGGAGATTTAGGAGTTGAATATAACCATATAGTAGATATAGATGAAAGAAAATGGTTTCAAGAAAAGTTAGAGCTTAATCATGGAAAATTGGACTTTAAAGATGATGAAAAGAAGTATATTTTTAATCGCTTAAACTCTGCTGAAGGCCTAGCTAAATTTCTTGCAGCAAAATATCCAGGAATGAAGCGTTTTGGCATTGATGGATGTGAGTCATTAATACCATTGGTTGACGCATTAATTCAAAATTGCGGGATTTATGGCGCTAAACAAATATGTTTTGGTATGGCTCATAGGGGAAGGCTTAATTTATTAGTAAATGTTTTGGGTAAAACTCCTGCAGAACTATTTTCAGCTTTTGAAGAAGATTTTGAACTTTCAGGTTCAAGTACAGGCGATGTCAAATACCATTTAGGCTTTTCTTCAAATTTATTGACTCCAAAAGGTGAGGTGCATGTTTCTTTGTTCAATAATCCATCTCATCTTGAGATTGTAGATCCAGTTGTGCTTGGTTCTGTAAGAGCTAGACAAGATAGATTATATGATGAAAAAAGAGAGCAAGTTATTCCAATTTTAATTCATGGAGATGCATCATTTTCTGGTCAAGGTGTTGTTATGGAAAGCCTTCAAATGTCACAAACTAGAGGTTATGGAGTCGGAGGAACATTGCATGTAATAGTTAATAATCAAATTGGTTTTACTACTAGTTATAAATATGATGCAAGATCTACAGAATATTCAACTGATGTTGCTAAGATGATTAATGCCCCAATTATTCATGTAAATGGAGATAATCCTGAAATGGTAGTCCATGCTGCAAAAATAGCATGTGAGTATAGGCATAAATTTGGTAAAGACATAATCCTTGATTTATTTTGTTACAGAAGAAGAGGTCATAATGAAGCTGACGATCCTTCTGCAACTCAGCCATTAATGTATGAAAAAATAGCTAAACATCCTTCAGTTCTGAAAATCTACGAAGAAAAATTAATAGCAGAAAAAATTATTTCAAAATCTGACTCTTTAGAGTTTCAAAAAAAATATAGAGATTCATTAGAGGATGGTTCTTCTGTTGTTGGCAATCTTGCCATGAAGCCTAATGATGATTTATGGTTTGATTGGTCGCCTTACATGAATCAGAAATGGTGGGAAGAAACTAATACCAAGTTCGAAGTTGGAAAGTTTCTAGAACTATCTGAAGTTATCACCAGCGCTCCTGAAAATTTTGTTCTTGGTAGGCAGGTTAAAAAAGTTTTTGATGACAGGAAGCTTATGGCAAATGGTAAAGCGCCTATCAATTGGGGCTTTGCTGAATCTATGGCTTATGCAAGTTTACTTTCTGAAGGTTACCCAATCCGTTTAACCGGTCAAGATGTTAGAAGAGGGACTTTTTCTCATAGACATGCAGCAATTTATAATGCAAAAGACGGCATGGGTCACATACCATTAGTAAGTATTGCAAGGGAAAGTTCTACAAGAATGGATATTTATGATTCATTTTTATCTGAAGAAGCTGTCTTAGGTTTTGAATATGGATATTCTGCAACCTGGCCATCTGGATTGGTAATATGGGAGGCTCAATTTGGTGACTTTGTTAATGGCGCTCAAGTAGTTATTGATCAATTTATTGTATCTGCTGAACATAAATGGGAGAGATTATCAGGATTAGTAATGTTATTACCTCATGGCTTTGAAGGACAAGGTCCGGAACATAGCAGTGCAAGGGTCGAAAGATTTTTACAATTATGTGCTAGTGAAAATATTGAAGTATGCATTCCAAGTACACCTGCTCAAATTTTTCATTTATTACGAAGACAGGCTATAAGAAAAATGAGAAGACCTCTAGTGGTAATATCTCCAAAAAGCTTATTGAGAAATCCATTAGTCACATCCACAGTTTCTGAATTAACTAATGGAGAATTTAAGAGAGTCATAGACGATAGTTTGGAAGAAAAATCAAAAGTTAAAAGGGTGATAATGTGCTCGGGCAAGGTTTATTATGATTTGTTGCAAAAAAGAGAAGAAAATAAAATTAAAGACATTGCATTAGTTAGAATAGAGCAACTTTATTCATTTCCTTATGATGATCTAGAGAGTATTTTAGGAATTTATGATAATGCTAATGAATATGTTTGGTGTCAAGAAGAGCCAGCAAATCAAGGTGCTTGGTTTAGTCATAGACACAGACTCCAAAGAGTACTTGATAGATTTAATTCAAACCACGAAATTAATCTTATTAGCAGACCAGCTGCTGCGGCTCCAGCAGTTGGATTAATGAAATTACATTTAAAGCAACAAAATGAATTAGTTGTAAATGCTTTAATGTTAGAGCCTTCGGGAGAGAAAGAATGAGTATTGAGATTAAGTCGCCAACATTTCCAGAATCTGTAGCTGATGGCACTGTTGCAAATTGGGTAAAGAAAGAGGGCGAAAGCGTTCAGCAAGATGAAGTTATTGCTGAAATTGAAACAGATAAGGTTGTATTAGAAGTTGTTGCTCCAGTAAATGGAACTATTTCTAAGATTGTTAAAAAAGAAGGAGAAATTGTTAATAGCTCAGAATTAATAGCAGAATTTAATGAAGGTAAAATTGAAGATGTTAATGAAGTTGATTCTAACGAATCTCCTGCTGAATCTAAAATAGACGAATCCAAACCAAAGAAGTTAGGCCCTGCAGCAAAAAGAATCATTGCTGAAGAAGCTATTGATCCATCTACTGTAAAAAGCACTGGCAAAGATGGAAGAGTTACAAAAGCAGATTTAGTGAATCATTTAAATAATAAATCCACTGAAGATTTAAACAAGATTGAAAATACATCAGCAGATACAAATATTGCTTTTTCTGAATCAAGAGATGAGAAACGAGTTCCAATGTCTAGACTGCGAGCAACTATAGCCAATAGACTTTTAACTGTTAAACAAGAAACAGCTATGTTAACTACATTCAATGAGGTTGATATGCTGCCTATTAAAGAACTAAGAGCAAAATATGGCGCTGAGTTTGAAAAACAACATGGAGTTAAATTGGGTTTCATGGGCTTTTTTGTTATTGCTGCCATTCAAGCATTAAAAAAATTCCCTCTAGTTAATGCATCAATAGATCAAACTGATATCGTATATCACGGTTATCAAGACATTGGAGTTGCAGTTTCAACAGAAAGAGGTCTTGTTGTACCAGTAATTAGAGATGCTGACATGATGTCATTGCCTGATATAGAAAAATCTATTTTAGATTATTCTGTAAAAGCTAGAGACGGAAAGCTATCTATGGATGAAATGCAAGGAGGGACATTTACTATATCAAATGGTGGTGTTTTTGGATCATTGCTTTCAACTCCAATATTAAATGCTCCTCAGACAGCTATTTTAGGAATGCATAGTATTCAAGATAGACCAGTTGCGAAAGATAATGAAGTTGTTATAAGACCTATGATGTATTTAGCTATGAGTTATGATCACAGGCTTTTAGATGGAAAAGAAGCGGTAACTTTTTTAGTTTCAATCAAGGAGCAATTAGAGTCTCCTGAGAGATTATTACTTAATTTATAAGAGGAAGTGGATATGTATGATGTGGTGATTATTGGAGGCGGTCCAGCTGGATATGTTTCTGCAATAAGATGTGCTCAACTTGGACTTTCTGTTGCTTGTATTGAATCAATGTCTGACCAAGAAGGCAATCAAAGATTTGGCGGCACTTGTTTGAATGTAGGATGTATTCCTTCAAAAGCTTTATTAGATTCTTCACAAAGGTTTTACGAGGCCAATAATGAGCTTTCTAAGCATGGAATTGATACTGGGAAAGTAAATTTAGATATATCTGCAATGATGAAAAGAAAAGATAAAGTAGTTGATCAACTTGTTGGAGGAATAGGTGGCCTATTCAAAGCAAATAAAGTTACCCCTATTCAAGGTCACGGTAAGCTTCTTTCAAACAAAAAGGTAGAAGTAGCTAATGGTAATTCAACTGAAATAATAGAAGCTAAAAATATTATTTTAGCTACTGGCTCAAAACCAATAGAGATTAACTCAGCAAAGTTTAATGATACAAATATTGTTAATTCAACTGGAGCACTCGAGTTTTCAGCTGTTCCAGAAAAACTTGGTATTATTGGTGCTGGTGTTATAGGCCTTGAACTTGGAAGCGTATGGGCTCGTTTGGGTTCAAAAGTTACTATGCTCGAAGCAATGCCAGATTTCTTACCTATGTTAGACAAAAAAATAGGAAAAGAAGTTTTCAAAGAGTTTACAAAACAAGGATTAAAAATAAAATTAGGTTGCAAAGTAACTAAGGCAACATCTAGTAAAGCTAATGTAAATGTTGAATATGATGAAGCTGGAACTTCTAAAGATGAAGTTTTTGATAAATTAATAGTATGCGTAGGCAGAGCACCAAATACTGAAAATCTTTTATCTGATGACAGTGGAGTTGATATAGATGATAAAGGTTTTATAAAGGTAGATGATTATTGCATGACTAGTATTCCAGGAGTTTGGGCTGTTGGAGATGTAGTTCGAGGACCAATGCTTGCGCATAAAGGAAGCGAAGAAGGAGTTATGGTAGCTGAAAGGATTGCGGGCAAGCATACCGCAGTTAATTACGATCTAGTTCCCTCTGTTATATATACTCATCCTGAAGTAGCATGGGTTGGTAAAAATGAAGAAGAGCTAAAAGCTGAAGGTGTTGAATATAAAAGTGGCTCCTTTCCATTTTCTGCAAGTGGGAGAGCTTTAGCTACTGATGAATCAGTTGGTTCCGTTAAAGTTTTAGCAGACAAAGTTACCGATACTATTTTAGGAATTCATATTTTTGGACCATCAGCTGCCGAACTTGTTCAACAAGGCTTAATAGCAATGGAATTTGGTTCAAGTTCTGAAGATATAGGGCTAACAATGTTTAGTCACCCAACAGTATCAGAAGCATTACATGAGGCTGCTTTAGCTGCAAATAATCATGCAATCCATATAGGAAATAGAAAAAGATGAATCTTCACGAATATCAAGGCAAAGAACTATTTGCTAAATATGATTTGCCTGTTTCTTTAGGTAGAGTAATTTCTAATGCTGAGGATGCAGTTAATGCATGTCGTGATATTGGTGGAAATAAATGGGTTATTAAAGCTCAAGTTCATGCAGGCGGCAGAGGGAAAGCTGGAGGAGTTGAGTTAATTGATTCTCCTAATGAAGCTGTAGCTTTTGCACAAAAGTGGTTAGGTAAAAGATTAGTTACATATCAAACAGATACTGATGGTCAGCTTGTTAGCTCTATACTCATCGAGGAGTGCACAGATATTGCCAAAGAGTTATATTTAAGTGCAGTAATAGATCGAGGATCTCAAAGAGTTGTTTTTATTGCTTCTTCAGAAGGAGGTGTAAATATTGAAGAGGTTGCAAAAAGCTCGCCAGAGAAAGTTATATATGAATCAATAGACCCTTTAACAGGTGCTCAGCCTTTTCAAGCAAGAAAAATTTCAAAAGTTCTTGGATTAGATAAAACACAAACCAAGCAATTTTCTAAAATATTACCCAATTTAATGAATCTTTTTATTAATTGTGATTTAAGTCTATTAGAAATAAATCCGCTTGTTATCACCACAGGTGGAAATTTACATTGTTTAGATGCAAAAATTAATATCGATTCAAATGCAATATTTAGGCAACCAGAAATTGCTGCAATGCATGATCCTTCACAAGAAGACATTAGAGAGTCTGAAGCAGCAAAAAATGATCTTAGTTATGTCTCTTTAGATGGAAATATTGGCTGCATGGTTAATGGAGCAGGATTAGCAATGGGGACAATGGATACTATTAAATATTTTGGCGGCTCGCCTGCAAACTTTCTAGATGTTGGCGGAACTGCTACTCAAGAAAGAGTAGCAAAAGCATTTAAGCTTATTCTTGCAGATCCAGAAGTAAAAGTTGTTCTTGTTAATATCTTTGGAGGTATTGTTAGATGTGATCTTATAGCTGAGGGTGTTCTTGCAGCCATTGAGGAGGTTGGTGTATCTGTGCCAGTAGTTGTAAGACTTGAGGGTAATAATGCAGAAAAAGGTTCAGAAATATTGGCAAAAGCAAAAGTTAAGATTGAGAGTTTAAATAATCTAAAAGAAGCTGCAAAAAAAGCAGTGGAGCTAGCTTAATGAGTATATTAGTTAATAAAGATACCAGAGTTATAGTTCAAGGGTTTACAGGCTCTCAAGCAACACTACACTCACAACAATCTATTGATTATGGTACTAATATTGTTGGAGGAGTAACTCCTGGGAAGGGAGGTCAAATACATTTAGACAGGCCAGTTTTTGATACTATGGGAGAGGCTATTAATGATGTTAATCCAAATGCAGCTTTAATATTTGTTCCTGCACCATTTTGTAAAGATTCAATACTAGAAGCTGCTGAATCAGGAATTGAATTAATTATTTGTATCACCGAGGGAGTGCCCACGTTGGATATGTTAGTAGTTAAAAAAAGAGTCGATGAGCTTGGTGTTAGACTTATAGGCCCTAATTGTCCTGGAATTATAACTCCTGGAGAGGCAAAGCTTGGAATCATGCCAGGAAGTATTCATATGCCAGGCTCGGTTGGAATTATTTCTAGATCGGGAACCCTTACTTATGAAGCAGTTAAACAAACAACCGATCTTGGATTAGGACAAAGCAGTTGTATAGGAATTGGAGGAGATCCAATACCAGGATCTTCTTTTATAGACATTTTGAAGCTTTTTGAAGCTGATCAAGATACTAAGGCTATTGTTATGGTAGGAGAAATTGGGGGCTCTGCTGAAGAGGAAGCTGCTGAATTCATAAAATCAGAAGTAACAAAACCAGTTATTTCATACATAGCAGGACAAACAGCACCTGCAGGAAAAAGGATGGGTCACGCGGGCGCTATTATTGCTGGAGGTAAAGGTACAGCAGCTGATAAGATTCTAAAATTAGAAGAATGTGGAGTGAATATAGCTGAGAATCTTTTAGAAATAGGCACAAAAACTGCAGAAGTAATTAACTCATAACCCTAGTAAATTTTTTTGAGATCCACTGTAATCTTAAAATAATCAGAACAGCAAATATACTCAGACCACCAATCATTGCTATCCACATACCTGCAGCACCTAAAGGATTTCTAATACCATAATAAGTTAAGAAATAGCCTATAGGTATAGCTATAAGCCAGTAAACTATAAGAGTTATTACCATAGGAGCAAAAGTATCTTTATATCCTCTTAAAGCACCAATAGCACCTATTTGAGCTCCATCTGGTATTTGAAAGATTGCAGCAAAAATTAATAAGCTGCTAGCAACTACAACAACGGCTTCTTCCGAAGAAAACATTGAGCTTAATTGATCTTTAAATATTAAAATAATAATAGTATTTATTATTGCGATCATTGTGCATAAGAATACAGATGAGATTGAAGCAAATCTTGCATCAGACATTCTCTTTGCCCCAATAAGATTACCAACTCTTGTAGCAGCTGCAAGGCCAACTGATAAAGATATTACAAAAAAGAAACTTGCTATATTCATAGCAATTGCATGACCAGCAACAATCTCTGTGCCCAGCGGTGAAAGTATCATAGCAGCACCTGAAAACATAGCTAGCTCAATAAAGATACCTAAACCGATAGGGAACCCTAGTTTAAAAACTTCAACAAAAGTACTCATAGACGGAAAAGGAAGC
>CESQ01015500.1_pt1 | contig 12680 bp, 16 predicted proteins | sample 361401 | NCBI WGS metagenome assembly CESQ01 (sample SAMEA2622119, study PRJEB7988) | marine metagenome | isolation source: saline water (ENVO:00002010), including | reverse complement strand
GATAATTTAGATAATACAATTAATATGGTAAAAGAGCAGTTAGAAAATAGTAGTCCTGAAACATTTATTTATTTATATGGAGTAGGTCATGTTAAGTCTGGATTAATACATCACTTACCTAAAATAAAAAATGCAATATATTTAGATATAGGTGCAGGTATAGACGGTATCGCGGGAATATTAGATCCAGATAGACCTTATGCGTGTGATTGGATTAATTATAGAATGAAGAATTACAATTATGGAAATATAGATTTATTACAATATAATCAAAATCAAGATAAAAATATAATATATATATAAAAAATTTCCATTTTATATAAAAATATCTATTTTAATATTATTTATTTTTAATTATTGTTATTGATGGAATATCACCTATAGTTTTTATATCAAATTTATTCTTATATTTTTCTAATATTGGTTTAATTGGTGGTTTATTATATTTAATCATCCATTCTATATTATCACGATTTTCACTCCCTCCCTCCATTAGAATAATACCATCATCCTTTACTTTATTTACATAATTTTCAAACATATATTCATAAACATCTCCGTTGTTAGCAATATCAATATGTAATATATCAATAGATTTATCTTGATATTTTTTAAATACATTGTAAAAATCACCATAGTCAATAGTTACATTTTCATTTTGAGAGAATTGTTTCGTAATTTTATCTTTTATTGCGTGATTTCCATTAAATTCATCAAATATGTCATATGCATCAATAGAAGTTTTTGAAGAAGAAGAGTCTATAAATTTTGACAGAGAATATCCTTCTAGAATACCACATTCAACAATTTTTTGTGGATTGTTCATAAATGTAATAGTAGAAATAATGTCTCCAAAGTCGATCTTATTATTATAAGAAGAATTCATTTAAATATAATTAACATATTATATTTAAATGAATAAAAAAACTATTTTATTTTTTGGAGGTTCAGGTTCATTAGGTAATGAATTTATAACTAATTATGGGGAAACAAATAAAATTATTAATTTTTCTAGAGATGAATGTAAACACTGGAAAATGGAAATGAAATATAATAATATAACTAATATTATTGGAGATATAAGAAATAAAGATAGAGTTAAACAAAGTATTAAAAATGTAAATCCTCATATTATAATAATAGCATCAGCTTTAAAACATATAGATAGATGCGAGTATGCATCTACTGAATGTATAGCAACAAATATAACAGGAATTCAAAATATTTTGAATTCTATAAATGAATTAGATAATTTGTCTTGTGAAACAGTGGTTTTTATAAGTACGGATAAAGCGTGTAGTCCTGTAAATTTATATGGTATATGCAAAGCAGCATCAGAAAAAATAATGATTGAATGTGCGAAAAATAGTAATAGTATTAAATATGTAAATGTTCGTTATGGGAATGTTTTAAATTCTAGGGGGAGTATAATACCATTTTTGCATAATCAGGGTGAAGATAGTAAGATAAGTCATTTTACTTTAACAGATAATAGAATGACAAGATTTATAATGACTTTGAAAGAAAGTTGTAATTTGATAGAATACGCTATTTTACACGGTAATAATGGAGAAACAATAATACCAACAATTAAATCAATGTATATGAAAGATATATTTGAAATATTTTCAGACTTATACAAAAAACCTATAAAGATAGTAGGTTTAAGACCTGGTGAAAAATTATATGAATCATTAATTAATGGAACGCAACATTTATTAACATATATAAAAAATGATTATTATCATATCAGACCGCCATATAACAAAGAATTATTGAATACAGACCAGACAGATATAAACAGTAATTATAATTTATTAACAAAACAAGAATTGAACGAATTATTAATAAAATTACAACTTATAGATGTCCCAACAAATTAAAAATATCTACCGCAGATGACTAGTGGTTCAATAATTAATCTTGCTCTCGAGAAAGTAATAACTTAAAAAACAATGAAATTGGTTCTGCATATGAGTTGGGTTGTAAAATATTTAAAGATAATAAAATAAAATTAATCCTCTAGTTTTAAAAATACTTTTTTATTGTTTAATATAATATAAGGTAACTTTTTACCAGGATATGTTAGTGATCTAATCTTATTATATAATTCTATCTCTTTATTTATATATTCATTACTAATTTCTTGTTTAATATCCTTATAAGAATGATTTATAGAATTTTTATCTTTAATTAAACTTATTTTACAATTTTTGTTAATTATATTATTTAAATTTTTTTTAAATAAATTAAGTGCCAGTTCATTGCATTTTTTCATCAATGTGTATGATGTATCGTGTTCGTCTATTAAAACTTTTTGTGAATCTATGATAGGACCATCATCCAGTTTTTCAGTCATATAATGTATCGTAACTCCGTGATATTTTTCATTATTTTGAATTGTCCATGTGCAAGTATGTCTACCTTCATATTTTAATAAATAAGAATTATGTATATTAATTATTCCTCCCTTACTGTTAAACTTATCTATTACATCTTTTTTAATTACTCTCCAATATCCTAATGAAAAAATAATATCACAGGTTTCTACTACTTCATCAAAATTATCTATTATATTTAAATTTTTGAAATCAAAAAAATCTTTATCTTTAAACAAAAAGAAAAGAGAATCATGAGGTATAGTTATTATAATATATTTTATAAAATCTATATAATAATTTTTTTTGTCAACCAAAAAACCTATTTTCATTATAATTAATATAAATTTATTATTTAAGTAAAAATTATGAATTTATTTTCATATTAATTATTTCACTACAAGTATCTTTATTTGCTCTTTTTTTTATAAACTCTTCTATTTGTTCATTTTTTTCTGTAGTAGAAAATAATGCTTTATATAATCCATGTGGTCTTTTATAAGATATAATTTCATTCATTCTTGTATCACTAATTTTTTTATAAAAGGACATTGTAATTAAAATTCTAGTTGAATTTTCAGGGATATTGTCAATGATTTTATCAACACCATGATAAGCCTTTTCATTCGCAAGAAATACAATAGCTTTATTAAATAATGCTGGTACATTTTTTTGTATACTATGTAATGTATAGTTATCTGAATTCCATAATTGTAAATTTCCTCCATAATTTTCTTTCCAATCTTTTGATAAATATAAACATAATGTGATTACTTTTTCTCTTTTTGTTATTGGACAAATTTTGGCATCTAAATGAGGAATTGTTGTTTTTGATGAGTTTAGTTATAATAAATATCCTGGGGAAACATTGGCAGCGATTGAAGTTATTGGACTTAATCACAAATTTAAAAAAATACCCGGGGTTCCATTTAAAAGTTATTTTGTAAAAGAATAAAATATTTAATTTAAAAATTAAAATTAAATATTTTACCAGTATTTTAATTTAATGTATCCCATTCTTTAATACAATCTACTATATATTTAGTATCATCTTCTGTTAGCCACCAACCAACGGGAATACACATTACCTTTTCATAATATTCATCTAATATAGGTAATTTGCTTTTAAAATCGTTAACACAAGAATGTATATCATTTCTTCCATGGACTTGACTAACACAAATACTTTTATCAGTCATAAAATTAATAAAATCATCTCTATTTTTATCTTCAATCTTAAATGTGTATAACCAAAATGCGGAGTTAATATTACTGTCTATATTAAGAAGTGTGATTTTTTTAAGATTTTTTAATTCTTTATCATAATATTCTGCATTTTTTCTATGGATTTTTAAATTTTCAATAACAAATGGTAAATTAGATAATCCTATTGTTGCATTAACATCATTCATATGAAATTTAAAACCCCATTCTTTAATATCATCTTCTACTCTAAAATCTTTTTGATTATTTTTCCTTTCCCTGGAAATACCAAACCATCTTATTAATTTTCCTCTATCATATAATTCTTGTGTAGGCAGTATTAATAAACCACCATCAACAGTTGTTAAATGTTTTATTGCTTGAAAACTATGTATTACGATATTACCATGATTCCCTATTTTTTTCCCATCGTATTCGGCGCCAAATGCATGTGCGCCATCTTCAATTACTATAGGTCTGAATCCATATTTATTTTCGGCATAATCGCACACTTCTTTTAATTTGTTAAGATTTAATGGTGTTCCTCCCCAATGTACTATACATATGATTTTAGTTTTTTCTGAAAGTTTATTTTTTAAATCATCTAGATTAAGATTCATATTATTTGGATCAATATCAACCCATTTAATTTTTAAATTATTAGCTAAAATAGGCCAATTAGTAGCGGTACACGTCAAAGCAGTTGTCAATACTTCGTCACCATCTTCTAGACCTGGGAAATTTAACTCCTCGATAGGTTTCTTTAATAAGTGATATGCAAGATGTAAAGAACTAGTTCCACTATTTACTGTTAATAGATTTGAATTACCAATAAAATTACTTAATTCTTTTTCAAAATCAGTAACTTGAGAATATTGTGAAATCTTTCCAGATAATAAAACTTTTGTAACATCTTCACCAACAGTATTATTCATATATACTTTAAATAATGGATATTTAAAATTTTTCTGGTCCGCACGCTTACTCATTATAAATCAATTATTAAAATTATATTTAAATACATATTTATATATTTATATTTAAATACATATTTATATATTTATATATAATGAAAATACTCATAGTTTCTCCATATTATAATAATTCACATTTTATGGAAATTCAATTATTGTCATTCAAAAAATATTTAAAAAATTGTTCTTGGAAATTGTTAGTTTTAGATGATTCAAAAGAAAATACGATAAATGTATTAACAAATACGAAAGAAAATATAAAAGGAGAATGTTGTAAATATGAAGAAGTAGTGTATCATAAATTTCCACAAAACTTGCATACATATGGTAATAATTCTCAAAGACATATTGATGTTTTAAACTATATGATTCAAAATATTACACAAATATATAAAGAAGATTATGATTATATATTAAGTTTTGATGCTGATATGTGTTTTATAGAAGAGGTTGATGTAGAAAAAGAAGTTATGGGATATGATATTATAGGACCTAAGAGAACACAATGGTTATCTAATAAACAGGCATCAAATTCTCCTTACTATACACTATTTTGGGTTCATTGTTGTTATTTTAATTTAAAAACAATAAAAAATATTACAGATATGAAATTTGATACTATACCAAATACAACAACTGATACAGGTGCAATGATGGTAGAATTTTTATACAATAATCCTCAATATAAATTGAAATATCAACAATTCACAACCGGTTCTGAACGGATTAATGGTATATATAAATTTGAATTTCTCAATGATAATAAATATATTCATTATGGAACAGCAACCTTATGGATGATAGACATTAATAGATATAAAAATCTAACTTACAACCAAATTTTCGGTAAATTTAAAGAAATAGTAATAAATGGATTAACAACTGAACAGAAAAAAATAATAAAAAGGGAATATGAAGTTGGTGCCGCAAAAAAACAAGTGGAATATTGTATATCTTATATGAAAAATGTTGCTACAAAGAATGATCTTAAAAAATATAAGTTATTAGTTAATTAATTATTTGTATATAAATATAAAATATAATTTATTTATAATGAAAGATATAATAATAGATAGTTGGTTATTCTTTCCAACATTATACAAGGTCATTTCAAATGCTGATTATATTTCACCAAATACCCCAGTGCCCAAAGGCAAAAACCAAATTAATTTTGTTGAAAATTATAATTTTAAGTATAAACAAGAAATAACTGATGAAAAATACAATAATTGTTTTATTGTGTTTCCTCTTTTAAATATTGATACATTAGGCGATAATAGAAACAAAATATATAAACAATTATTAAAAATGTTTATTGAAAAAACAAATGCAAAAAAAATTATTATTATTGATGTGCACGATTTTCCATATTTACCAAAAAAAAATATATTAGATGAAATTAATTATGATTACATTTTAAAAAGAAATTATCATAAAAATATTGTTTATAATGATAAAGTAAAACCTTTTCATTTTGTAGATTGTTGTGGGAGTTTTGATTCTGTTTATTATTTAATAAATAATCAATTAGAATATAATAAAAATGAAATAGTCAAAAAAAACAATAAAATATGGTTTAGCGGAACATTATGGAATTGGCAAGATGATATATGGAATATGCATTGTAATAGACAAAAAATAATTAATGAAATAAAAAAATATAATATACTTGAAATTGTTCCAACACTACCACATAAACAATATTTGGAAAAAATAAATGAATATAAATATGCTTTAAATATTGGTGTTATGGTGAATGGGACAAGAATGTATGAAATTTTAGCTCAGAACATTATATTGTTCATATCAAATTGTGAAACAACTCCTGACCTAAAAAACCACGTTTTTCCATTTGAAGACGGCGATACTTTTTCAGAGTATAATTTTTTTTATTCTATTGACGATTTAATAAAGAAATATAATGAATTAGAGAATGATGATGAACTATATAAAAAAGTATTATCAAATCAAAAATATATTACTGAAAAATACTATAATTTTAAATATATAAATAAATTAATATATAAATATATTTTATAGTATTAGTTCATATGGACACAGAACAAGCCCTTATATATTGTAAAAATAACAACATAAAAGGTTGTTATGTCGAGTGTGGAGTGGCCGCCGGACGTCATCCTCGCATTGCCTGCAATACTATATTACATAATAATCTTGAAAAATGTAATATTTATATGTATGATACATATGAAGGATTGACCAAACCAGGGAAATATGATTATTCTACAAAAGATCCGTTACACCATTATTCAAATAAGCAAATTATGGATGAATGGCATAGTTTACAAACTGGACCCAATAGAGCAAATTGGTGTGCATGTCCATTAGAAGCCGTTAAAAAATATGTATATGCCACGAATTATCCAAGAGATAAATTATTTTTTATTAAAGGTGATGTTATGGAGACATTAAAAGACGAAACAACTCTTCCAAAGGAAAAAATAGCAATATTGAGGCTTGATACAGATTGGTATGAATCCAGTAAATATGAATTAGAACAATTATATCATAGAGTTGTTGATGGTGGTGTAATAATATTAGATGATTATTTTCAATGGGACGGGCAACGTAGGGCAACAGATGAGTTTTTAAAAGAAAAAAATATTAAAAAGATAATTAATAGAAACAATAGACAAACAGGATGGTTTATTAAATAAATTTTCTTGCCTATTTTTATTGATGATAAATATAATATCATCAATAAACAAACTTGATATTTATTAATAAATTTTCTTACTTATTTTTATTGATACAAAATACAATATCATCGTATCTATTTTTATTTCTTCGTAAATCATATATTTCTATATATTGTTTCAAATGTTCAGGTGTTGCTGATTTCAATGTTGAAATAAATTGCATTTGTTGAATATCTTCTATCATAAGTATTCCATTATTTTTCATTAAGGGTGAGTATAATTTTATAAATGCAACTTGATGTTCTAATGTGTGTGACCCATCATCTAACATAAAGTCAAATTTTATTTCTTTATCTAAAAATGTTTTTTTTACATATTCTTCTTCATATGCGTTATTTATACAATCTAATATAATTCTATTATTATTTTTGATTTCCGGAATTTTAACAACATCCTGAATATCACAACCATATATAGTCGCTTTTTTAAAATAATCATACCACAATTTTATACTACCCCCTTGAGCTATACCTATTTCTAGTACATTTTCTGCACTTTCTCTTATAGGTGATAATATTTTTTCATATAATGGCAAATAACTATGTACGCCATTTTTGTCTGTATATTGTCTCTGTAGATATTCTAAATTCATATATTTATATCAATACTATTTGTTTATATCAAAAAAATATTATTTATATATATAAAAATATATATATAAAAAATATTATTTATATATATAAAAATAATAAATTATTTTGTATATATGAATTTAAACTTATTTCAAGAAAATAAAGAGTATTTTGACCATATGATTTCTTTAGGTCAGGATTGTAGTGTTTCTGGTTCGTTAAGAACATTAGGATATAAACAAAATACATTTCCATTTGATTGGAATGTTACGTTTTTAAGCTTTGTTAAAAATGCATTTAATACAAAAACTAGAAAATTTTTTAGATTTTAAATATGTAAAATCGGGTAATGGTCATATGAAAAATCCCGATTCCACAATTTATTTTTATCATGATACTGAATATGATGAATTAATGAATAATTCAAAAAAAAAGAAGAATTTGAAATAAAGTTTAAACGCCGCACTAATAGAATGATATCTCTTCTAAGTAAACCTAGTAAAATATTATTTATAATAAAAAATCATAAAGATACAATTAAAGATGTAATAGAATTACGGGATATTATAAAACAATCCTTTCCTATGATTCAATTTAAAATTTTATTGATTAATAACATTGATGAACATGAAAAAGCAGATAATATAATACATGTTAAAATAGACAGGAGTGGATTTTTAAAAGAACACGGCGAATTTGAAGATGTCTTTCAGCATAGCAATCAACAATATGCTTATTTAATTGTGAAAAATATAATTGAGAATAATTTTATATCAAATAAATATCCTCAACCAAGAAATAGGGATGAAGATATATAATTTTATGTTTTAAAATACCAAGACCAATATAATATATGGTCGTTGCCATAGCACCTAGCAGCTTGATTTTGACTATTGCTATTGTATAATTTTAAATTATGTTTATTCGCAAATTCTCCGACAGCTTTTTGCACTGGAGGATGATAGTAATCATCGCCTGAAAAAATCCCCTCGGTTTTCATTTTAGGATACCATAATTTTATATCTTCAGATACTTGTGGATAATTATGTCCGGCATCAATAAAAATTAAATCAAAATAATTATCATCAAATTTATTAACAATATCTGTCGTAAATCCCTTATGTATATGTACCCGATTTTCTTGTTTATATATTTCATTTAATCGAGTGTAAATTATTTCACCCTGATTTTTCATTAATTCATAAGACCCGTCTTTATTTTCTTCATAATTTATAAACGCATCCACGCCGTGGTATTCTTTAATATTTAAATGATTAAAAAAAACTGGGATTCCTTCACCTCTCAAGATACCTAACTCTGCTACCTTAATAGGTTTATTGTTAAAATGTGTTTTTATATCATTTATAATGTATTTAATACTCATATTATAAATTATTATTTTCAACAATCTTTAAGTTTCTATATTTATGTATATTATATTTTTATTATTCCAACCATTTTTTATTTTCTAACGTCCATTCTACCGTTTTACGTAAAGATTCTTCAAAATTTAATGGTAATGAAAATCCCATACTAAATAATTTATTCCCATCTAATCCATAACGTAAATCATGACCAGGGCGATCACTATGAAAATCAACCATTTCATAATCTAGCTCTTTATTCATAAATTTTGCGATATATTGAGCCATTTCTAAGTTACTTACTTCTTTTTCACCTGAAATATTATATTTTTCCCCAATATCTCCATTATTAATTAAAAATAAAATAGCGGCTGCTATATTTCTTCCATGAATATAAAATCGTGTTCCAGATGTTTTTTTATCAGGATAAGAATGAATATGTATTTTTTCATTATTAAGCATTTTTTTAATACATAATGGTATAAACTTTTCAACATGTTGTCTTTCACCAAAAGCATTCATTACATTAACAATCATTAAAGGTGTTTTGTATGTGTTTTCATAAGCAATACATATTTGTTCTGCTGCTGACTTTGAGGCCGAATATGGATTTGTTGGTTTATGTCTATCCCATTCTTTAAATAATGTATCGTTTAAAGCAGGTCCAAAAACCTCATCTGTACTAAAATAAAAAAATATTTCCAAGTTAGGTAATGTTCTTGAATATTCAAGCAAGTTTAATGTGCTGTTTATATTATTATCTAAAAATAATTTAGGATCTTTAATGCTATTATCAACATGTGTTTCTGCTGCCATATGAACTATATACTTTACATTTTTACCAATCTCTTTTTGTATTCCTTCGGGGATTGGATTAATTAAGTCATTAGTAAACACTTTAACTCTATCATCGTTTAAACATCCTGTATCTCTCAATCTTTCAAATCCATTACTAGCATATGATAACTTGTCTATAATTATTATATTCCAATCTGTATTTATATAAACGTGTTCAACAAAATGATGTCCTATAAATCCACAACCTCCTGTAATTAATATGGTTTTACTCATATAATATAATATATGCTATATATATTTAAATAAAAAATGTTACTATTTACATATGAAATGTTGTATATTTATGCCAACAACAATAAATATTGATACTAATTCATCTTTATATAAATCATCCCAATTAACAGAGAACGGTCTCCGTTATAAACAACATTTTGAGGGAATACAAAAAATATATCAATTTAACATAGATAAAAAAATTGATATTTATATTGCAGATAATAGTGATTTTTTTGACAAAGAAACCGAATTGAAAGAATATATAAGTAAAACATCAATAGTAATAATTAAAAATATTCCAAACAATTACGGATGTAAAAATAAAGGAGGCGGGTTAATTGAAAATTGGCTACACAATAAGCATATATTAAGTCGGTATGACTGGTTTATTCATTTTGAACCAAGACAATTATTACAAAGCAATCAATTTATAGATAGTTTTTTAGAAAATCCAATAAATTTATTTACTATGGGGACTAATATGAGACATTTCAATACCGGATTATTTTGTATAAAATGTAAAATATTATTTGATTTTATTAATGAATATACGCCAGAAAAATTAGTCAATAATAATTTAGGTATAGAGTATGCTATTTATAATTTTATTATAAATAATAATATTGATTATAAAACAATAGATAAAATGGACTTAATATGGTTTCCAACGAATGAACGACCTATTAACATGTAACTCTTAGTATTTTATTTAAATTTATTTAAATATAATATATTAATAACTATTTATCAATTCTACAAGTCGTTCACTACATTTATCTGGACTCAGATGTTCTAATATGTATTCTCTTGGTTTATAAGTATCTATTTTACTCATAAACTTATTATATGTGTCTTCAAATTCTTCTTCTCTATAAAAGAATTCTCCACATCGTTCGTCCCAATATGAAATATTAGAACACGGAATATTAGAATAATTACCTCCTTCTTCTTGTGACATCAATTCTACATTCCACACTATTAATGGAACATTACATGATAAAGCTTCTTCTATAGCAAATCCTTGACTTTCGTGAGCATCTACTATTATACCATACTTGGCATTTTTTAAACAACTAATATAATCTTCTTCTTTGTATTTATTTACATAATCAAATATTTTATATGAAATTTTCTTATTGTTTAAAAAATCTTTTATAAAATTTAATTCTGATGATTTTCGTCTTTTAAAATAAATAAACACCTCTGATTTATTTGCATTATTTGTCGGTTTAAATCGTTCTATTTCAACTGGAAATGGTTGAGTTTTAATCGGTAAGCATGATTCTGCATTCATATTTTTCCATAAATTAGATACCCAATCTGATGGTTGAATATAGACCGCGTTATCATGGCTATTTTTTATAGAAAGTAATTTGTTATTAGGAAAAACAGAAAAATGTGGACCAAATATAAATTTTTTATTAAGATATAATGATGTATCTATTGGATTAGCAGGTGAATATATGATATCATAGTTATTGATATCTGTTATATCACCAAATTTATAATCATAATTTAAATACTTTAACATTTGTATTAAACCTATCTTATTCTTATGATGCAAACTATCAAATATAAGAACTTTTGGAGACATTATATAAATATTATAAATTAATACCTAAATAAAAACCACAAAATTAATATAATGTTAATATCATTTTCAGAATTAATAGCTAAATACAAAATAAATGTTACTGGAATACTACATATTGGCGCTCATCATTGTGAAGAAATGCAGTCATATTTACATAACCATGTTTCACATTTAAATATATATTGGATTGAAGCAATTCCAGCAAAGGTTGAACTAATGAAATCAAAAGGCATAAAACAAATTTATCAAGGTGTTATTGATGAAATAAATGATAAAGAAGTTATATTTAATATCACTAATAATGGAGAAAGCTCATCTATATTAGAATTTGGAACACATGAAAAGAACCATCCACATGTAAAAATAATTGATAATATTCATACAAAGACAATACGCGCTGATACATTAATAGAAAATAATAATATTCCTATTGAAAAATTAAATTTTTTAAATTTAGATATTCAAGGTGTAGAATTAAGAGCGTTAAAAAGTATGGAAAAGTATTTGCATAATATAGATTATATTTATACCGAGGTTAATACTGAAGAAGTATATAAAAATTGTGATAAAATGCAAGATATTACTGATTATCTTTCATCGTTTAACTTCAAATTAGCTGATGCGCGGGTATACAAAAAATTTGGATGGGGTGATGCGTTTTATATTAAACAATAACATCCCTATATTTCAATTTCATCCCAAATTGGTGGACATAAATCTTTAATATTTTTCACACCATCCGCCGACCCAAACCATATATTTGGTCTACAAACAATTTTATTTATATTATTATTCAGATAC
>CESQ01003934.1_pt1 | contig 12682 bp, 8 predicted proteins | sample 361401 | NCBI WGS metagenome assembly CESQ01 (sample SAMEA2622119, study PRJEB7988) | marine metagenome | isolation source: saline water (ENVO:00002010), including | reverse complement strand
TGTATATATTATTTTGCTTTTAGGAAAAATTGTTTTGATAAAACCCAAATGTAAAAAATTATAAGGCATTTTATCTGTAAAAATACTTTTGACTTCTGGGTTTGTATCTTGAACTTGGTTAATATATATTTTTTCAAGTATTTCAATGTTATCGATTTTCAGTTTTTTAGCTGCAGAGGGTCCAATTATCCCATCTTTTTTAATTTGAAGGGCCATTGAGCTTATATATGGAAGCTCACCCATCGAATCAATATTTGGTTCATTAGTTATTATGCTCTCTACAAGAGTTGTTGCTGATCTTGGCATTCCAATGATAAATATAGGTGAAAATGGCATTTGATTTTTATAATTTATATCTAAAGGGTAATCATTTAATATAGACTTTGCAGTTTTAACTACTTCTTTAATGTTATAGCCACTTTTAGAGCGTAATAAATCATTTCCAATTTTAAAAAAATTAAAAGCCTCATTATACCTTTCATTGCTTTCAAAAAGAGTACCAAGTCCAAAGGCTATTTCAACTTTGTCATCATCATCCGTAGATTCTTCAGATATTTTTTTACTCATTAATTCAACCAATGGATCATTAATTTTTAATTTTTTAGTCAAACAAACATGTCTAAAGACTTTTGGATTAAAGGGTTTTAAATCTAGTGCCTTTTTATAATACTTATATGCATTATCTCTATCACCGCTTTCCCCATAAATAATTGCAATATTATTATATGCCTCAGGATCATCTGGGTTGATTTCCTTAGCTTTATTATAACTTTCTATGGCTTTCTTACTATTTCTTAGACTTTGATATAATGCGCCAATATTTATATATAGCATATAATGATCAGGATTGATTTGAAGTGCTTTATTGTAGCATTGAAGGGCCATACTATATTTATAAATTTTTTGATACGCTAAGCCTAAGTTTACATGAGCATCAAAAAAATCAGGATTTAAGTCATTTATTTTTTGAAAAATTGTTATGCTTTCTAATATTTTGTTGTTTGCGGCAAGGGATGCTCCATAAGTATTTAATATTGTAATATTGTCAGGATGAGTTTTTAAACATCTTTCATAATATTCAAGCGCCTCTATAGTTTTTTTCGTTTTATTAAGAAGTATGCCTTTTAGATAATAAGATTTAAATCTCTCTTCATCATTGGATAATGAAATTGCAATATCAACCATTTTTATTGCTTTATTGAAATCACCAACAATTTCATAAAATTTACTTGATGTTATATAGTATTGGGGTAGAGGGTAATTTGTTTTAATTAATTCTTCGATATATTTTTTTGCTTCTTTTAGTCTATTTTGTTCAATTAATATTACAGATAGATTATGGTTTGCGTCAGGATGATCATGTCTGTTATCAAGTATTTTTAAATATAATTCCTCAGCTAGTAATGCTTTACCTTCATTTTGAAGTTTATTTGCCGCAATTAATATTTCATTTAAATTCTTTTTTTCTAATTTTTTTTGCAATATATTTTCCATATTTCTCGGAGCCTTATATCTAGCTCATGAGCAAAACTTTTACCATTGATTAAATTTGAATTAAGAAAATTTTCTCTAACTTTAAACTTATTAGCCTCATTAATATTCTTTGAAAAGTTTATAACAAAATTTAAATATTCTTCTTTGTTATTAACAATATATTCAGATAGTTTACAATTCATTAGGATATTTTGGCTATTCCGAGCAAGTGAATTGTTTCCCCTCATAGTAACGACTGGAACTCCCATATATAAGGCCTCACAAGTAGTTGTTCCACCAGGATATGGAAAAGGATCTAGCGCAAGATCTATTTTGTTATAACATTTCAAGTAATCAATCCTTGTTGACTCATTTTCAAAAACGATTTGATCATGCCTAACATTTTTTTTGATAAAGAAATCTTTTATTTCTTCTTTTAAGTCGCTATTTCTATAATTCTTAAATTTAAGCAGAAGCTTACTTTGAGGTAATTCATTTAATATCTTAGACCATAAAGTTAAAACTTCATCATTTAGTTTTTTTACATTATTAAAACATCCAAGAGTTAATTCATTATTTTTTTTATCGATTATATCTATATCGACATCGATCATAGGTTTGGAGAAACAATAATAACTATTTTTCATTCTAATAGGTTTTTCAATGAAAAGTGTTTCTTCCTCTTCAGGAATAGATATTTCATCAGAAAGTATGTAATCGATCTCTTTTAAACCAGTCGTTTTTGAATAGCCTAGCCAAGATATTTGTATAGGCGAAGGTTTTTTTTGCAGAATATTAAGTGAATTTCTGGCGGTATGACCAGACAAATCAAATAAAATATCAATCTTATCTTTTTTAATAATATCTAATACTTTTTGATCGCTTAAATGAAAAATATTTCTCCAGACATGAAAATCTTCTCTTAAAGATTCGGTATAAATATCGGAGTAGTTGTAGTTATTATAGGCAAAAATTTTATAATTTTTATTTTTAAGATTTTTAACAGGATTTTTAAGAAAATAGGATACAGGGTGATTATAGAAATCACCTGAAACAAAACCAATATTAATTTTTTTATCAGGATCTAAAGTGTTCTCATGATGAAAAACTTGATTGTCGTCTTTATTAAAATTTGCATATTTGACAGTTGTTTTGAATTTATCATCTTCGCTTCTATCTAATAAATAATTATAACATAGAATATAATTTGAAATACTATTTTGAATTTTTGGTGATTTTTTTATAGAACTTTTGAAATATTTTATTGCAACCTCAGGTTTACGAAATACACAGAAAATTTCTGCCAACCCATTATTAGCGCTAGAATCTTCTGGGTCTAATTTTAATGCTTTTTTATAATATGAAATAGCTTTTTTATATTCATATAATTTTGAAAATACATGACCGTAAGATGTGTAAATATCCTTTCTATGCTCTTGATTAAGAAGAGTCTTATCTTCATTTATTTTATCTAAAGTTATTAGAGCATTTTTAAAGTCGCCATTCTCAAAATAAGACAAAGCTAGATTACTATGAATTTCTATTGCATCTTTTTTATATTTAAGAGCTTTATTTAAATAAAAAATAGATTCTTTATTTTTTCCTAAATGCCTTAATGTATTGCCTAGGTTGTTATTTATAACAGCATTATTATCATCTAATTCTAAAGCTTTTCTAAAATTAATTTCTGCCGTCAAATGATCATTAATTGATGCATAAGCTGTTCCTAAAGTATCAAGTGCAGGAGCATGATTTGAATTAATTTCTACTGCCTTTTTTGCCTTAGTTAATGACTTATTGAAATCATTTTTTTTTCTCAATATATCCGAGTAAATTCTATATGCTTCGCCATAATTTTCATTAAAAAATAAAGATTTTTTTATTGCCCCTTCAGCCTGATCAAGTTTATTAATAAGATTTAAATAAATTGCCAAAAACAACCATGAAGTTGAGCCATTAGGGTATTCATTAGTCATTTTGTTAACAGACTGTGCTAAGCTCTCTATATTATTTGTATTAATATTATTAAGAGCTTCATTTATTAGGTTAATATTGGGTTCCTGATTTGAGGCATTTATACTTTTATTCATTTTATCTTTTTTTGACCCAGAAAATATACATAGAAGTAAATATATTCTTATGTTTCTTTTCTAGGTTATCCCAATTCTCTAGATTTGCTCCAAATTTATCATCAGGAAAATTAGCCAAGTATGCGTTTTTTAAATTTTGATATTTATTATCAAATTCGATAAATCTAAGCCCACAGCTATCAAGTAAGTCACCTACCTCAGGTAAAGTATAAGTTTTTTCTTGAGGATGAAACAATAAATCTCGAAATTCATTTATAGAATAAAAATCTAATGAACTCTCAAGATCATCAATGTATTCATCATCAATTTTTATTTCTTTATTTTTTATTTTTTCTCTTAAAAACCGAATATCTTCCTCATTATTTTTCAAATTATTATCTTTAATAAAATCCCTAACAAATTCTAAGCCAATTCTTGCATATGTGCTATATAGAGCAAGCTTCATTACCCCTTCATCATTTAGAATATCAACAAGTGACTTAAGTCCTTTATGTGGCTTTTCCATATGATGCAAAACTCCACAGCTAGAAATAATATCAAATCTTTTATCAATATCGCTTACATTAAGAATATCGCATTGTTTAAAAGTTATATTATTTATTTCGTCTTCTTGAGCTTTTATTGAGCCATATGCAAGGCTGCTTAAACTCAAATCGATAGCTAAAACATTAGATTTACTATGAATACATGCCATTCCAATGGCTTCTCTTCCTGTTCCACACCCTGCAATTAAAATCTCTTTTTCATTATTTTTATCTACATCTTTTAATTCTGGACTAAAAAATGGACTTCCTCGTTCAATTTGATTTGTAGACTCTTTGTAAAACTTACTTGAAAAAAGTGGATAAGGGTATTGTTCATATTGATCTCGAACCTTGTTTGAAACATCATCAGTAATATTCCCGATCACATCTATATTTTTTGCTTCATTGATAATATTTAATGGTTCTTCAACATTTTTATATAGGATCTTTTTAATCCCTGAGAGTTTGTCCTTATTTTTTTCTAGAAAATCTAATGCCATTTTATTATTTTTGATTGATAAATAGCATGAAATTATTAATACTTTTGAAAGACAGTCTTCTTGTCCAATTTTTTTCTTAATTTCTTTTATTATTAATTGCTCTTCTTGAGAAATTAACCATACATATCCATTTAGTTCCATTTGAATAGATAAGGCGCATAAGATTTCATTTAGTTCATTTGGAAATTCTCTAGTTTCATCATTTAGCAAAAAGAGTAAATATTTTCTATATTTTGTATAAATATTCTCTAAATATTTATTAGAAATTAAATTATTAGAGATATAAAGTTTCATTATTTCCGAATGTAGAATTTTTGAGAAATCTTTATTTTCAAATAATTTTTCATCATGATTTATAATATTTGAAATGTCTCGCGTTAATAAGTTTTCATAATCTTTTCCAAGATGCTCTTTTAATAATTCCTTTGTATTAAATTCTGCTAATACCAGTTTAAAAAAATTAGCATTTAATATGGGTCTTTCTGAATTACCCTTAAATATAAATTTAAGTATTTCTAATACTTTAGTTATATCTTTAGGGTATTCATCTTTTTTTAGTTTGTTGATTGAATTTAAAAGAGTAACTAAAGGAGCTAAACTAAATCTTTGATTAGGCTCTAAAGCCATACTTGAATACTCAATTGCTTCAGCAAATCTATTTTCTAAAAATAAATATGTACTTAAGTTAGCTAGAATTGAAACATTTTTATCTATTTTTAAACTTGCTTCTAGATATTCTATGGCTACTTCTTTCTTATTATGTGTCCAAAGTAAATTTGCAAGATTATTATATGCCATTATCGTGGGTTTTAATTTGATTGAATTGTTGTAACTATCTAAAGCACTCTGCGCATTATTATTGAGTTGGTGACTGAAACCTAAATTAAAGTGTATAATATGATTTAACTCATCTAACTTGAGCGCTTCATTAAAGAAATGTATAGCTTGATCAAGTCTTTTTTTTTCAAGATTTATAATACCCAAAGATGTTAGGGAGTCTAAACAATTTGGATTTTGTAAAATAATCTTTGCAAACAAACTCTCTGCCTCAGAGAATTTTTTTTCACTAAGTTTCTGTTTTGCAATATTTCTAATTTCATTTTCATTAAAAGACATATTGTTTACTTTATTGCTTAATTTCATCATCAATTGAAGGAAAATGAAACCATCCAGTAATAATATATTTCTTATCTTTTACAATTTGACCTCTATGAGCATGAGTCCATTCAGCAGGCCAGATTAGAGTTTTACCTTTTTTTGGCTCAACACTTATGTCAAAGTGTTTAAAATCAGTACTACCGCCATCTTTTACATCGTTTAGATAAGTCATCCATGCAAAAACTCTATGGGCACTTGAAATAGAGTCTCTTTCGGTGTGCCATTTTTTGAAATGACCACTTTTATTATATTTTTGAATATTGAAAGGACCTATATACATTTCACCCCACTTATCTTTTAGGAAAGACCAATCATTAATATAATCCCAATAACAATTTTGAAGCATCTGAAAATAATCTATAAAAAAACTTAAACTACTAGATGACAGCTCTTTTGGCATTATAGTTAAATCAACAGACTCTTTTTTTTCTTTATCTACTTTTCCATGACCCGATATGCCAATTTCATGTCTTTTTGGGTTGTTTTCAAAAAAATCTATGATTTCATCCATTGTATCTTGATTTTCCATTTGCCAACACCCGATAAAGTGATTGTTTTTTTTAGATCTTAATTCTATTTTTTTCATCAGTTTTAATCCTTTAGAACTTGAATGTTGCCTCTAGATTTTTCCATTGTAAAACTAATGACTCCAGCATTTTCTCTCATTAATTTCATTCCTTCATTATTTCTACCCATTCTAAAATAAGCTATAGATAGATTCTGATAAGCATCTGGATTTTCGGGTTCTATTTCTAAAGATTTTAATATCAATTTTTCAGCCTTATAAAGTTGACCTTCTAATATATAAATAGCTCCTAGGCCTCTATATCCAATTGCATTATCAATATCTAATTCTATCATTTTTTTATAAATATTTTTAGACTCATTAATTTTATTAAGTTCTTTATATGTTTTAGCAAGATTTTGGTTTGCTGAATAAGACTCAGGATAAATCTCAATAGCTTTTTCAAATTCTAATGAAGCCTCAATTAGCTTTTTTTGTTCTAGTAGAGTATTTCCACAATTAAAATGAATATCAAAATTGTTTGGTAAAGTTTTTTTTGCTATTGAGTACAAAACCAAAGCTTTTTCGTATTCTTTTTTTTCTCGATATAATGAACCAAGAGCCAAAATAACCTCAATATCTTGATTGTTAAGTTTATATGCTATTTCAAATGACTTTACAGATTCATCTATATAATCTTTTTTTAAATAAACCGATCCTAATAACTTCCAGCCCAGGGGATCATGTTTATAGTTTTTTGTATATTCCTCAATTTTATCAATAATTGATTTAGCAATATGATCATCATTTATGTCATTATATAGCTCAATTAAATGATTTTGATTTTTCTTATATTCTAGCTTTTCTAAGATTGTGTTTTTAAATTCATTTTTAAAATTCATGATGTTATTATTTATGAACTCATTGGCTTTATCAATTTGGTTATTTATTAAATAAACATCAATAATTGAAGTAAAATACTTTTCAGATTTATTTAATTTAAAAGCCTTTAGGAAGTTATTTATAGCTTTTTCATAATCATTTTTTGAAGAATAAATTATGCCCAAATTATAAATTGCTTGGTAACTTTTTTTGTCTAATGAGATTATTTTTTTAAATAAAATCTTAGCTTCATCAAGGTTACCTGATTTAAAATTAGAAATGGCGTCTTCCATTATTTTATTAAGTTCTTGTTTCACTAAATTACTCATATATAATTTTAAAGAAATTATTAAATTAAAATTGCACTACATTAAAGATGATTTTAGCATCTAAGTTTACTAAACTAAATAATATTGATTAAATTATTACTTATAGATGAATTTTTTGTTTAAATTTAAGAAAAATACAAGTTTACCAATTATATTATCTTTTCCCCATTCTGGAAGAAATTACAAAAATACCTTTATGGAGCAATCAAATGTAGATTATTTTGAACTTCGTGATTCTGAGGATGCATTTTTAGATGAGATATATTCTAGAGTAATAGAAAAAAAATTTAGTTATATTTTTTCTGATATTCCTAGGTGTTTCATAGATTTAAATAGAACTAGAAACGAGATGACATACGATAATTTTTTAGAAACACCAAAAAAATATTTATTTAACGAAACATCACTTGCAAAAAATGGCTATGGAGTAATTCATACAAACTCAAATAGAGGAAATAAAATCTATAAAAATAAATTAAGCTCAAACACATACGAGGAAAGATTAATTAAATATTATGATCCATGGTATGAAAGATTATCTTTGATAATAAATGACTTAAAACAAATACATAAGAATATATTATTGATCGATTGTCATTCAATGCCCTCATTTTCTCATGGGCTAGAAAAAAAAGATAGTTTTGATTTTGTAATTGGAGATTTTCATGGGAAAACATGCTCGAGGGAAATTAAGAATTTTATATATAACTATTTTGAGAAAAGTAACTACACTTTTTCTTTTAATTATCCCTATGCAGGTCAAAATATTATAAAAAATTTTTCAAGCTTAGATTATGGCATTTCAGCCATACAGTTAGAAGTTAATAAAAGATTATATATGAATGAGAAAGAGGTTACTACTTATAGTGATAACACTATAATTATTAATTTTTTATATGATTTCATAGAGCAATTGAAGGATTTTATGGCGAGCCTTAATGAGAATAAGATGGCTGCAGAATAAGTATATGATTAATAGTCAATATATCTAATTATATTTAGCTAATATACTCAAAAAAATTAAATGTTTTAACTCTAATTTATATTAGGTTATTATCCAATTTAAGGATTTATATGTCATATTTTACCCCTTTTGCGAGATTTGTTTTTGGAGGTGCTTCTCGATTTAGAGCGCTTTTAAACGAAATGCCTAAGACAATAAAAGTTAATTCAGAAGATTCACCAGTGTTTGCTGCCGATAATATGATTACTATTTCCAAAATTACTGGTTTTTTGAAGGAAGATAAATTTGCTGATCTCGCTAATAAGCATTTTCATGATGACCAACTTCATTCATCAATTATTTGGCGGATTCATATTCTTGCGTGGGCAATGGGCAGTTGTAAGAATCTTGACGGCGATATGATAGAATTTGGTTGTTATGATGCTAAAGTTGCAGAGTTTCTTATAGAATACAACGATTTAAGTGAAGTAGATAAAACTTTTTACTTATATGACATTTTTGATAATCCTCCAACTGAAAGAGGTGAAAAACATTCGCCAGAATTATTTGATGAAGTTTCAAGTCGATTATCGAAATATAATTTCGTAAAAATCGTTAAAGGATTACTGCCAGAATCATTCAAAAAAGATATACCTGATAAACTGTCTTTTGTTCACATGGATTTAAATTCAGCAGAGACAGAAATAGCTCTTCTTGAGTTATTTTTTGATAAACTTGTTGCAGGAGGAATCTTAATACTGGATGATTATGCAACTATGGGCTACGAAAAACAATACTTTAGTGAGAAAGAATTTTTCAAGAATAGAAATTATTCTGTTGTCGAATTACCGACTGGTCAGGGAATCGTTATTAAGAGGTAGGTTTAGAAACTTATCTATTTTATTCCACATTTTTTCTCTATGTATGTCTTTTTCCATAAAAAGTTCATGCTCACAGGCTTCAAAGTTGATAATTTGAGCATTTTTTAATCTTTTAGACATCTCAGTGATATGCTTTGATGAGACAACTCTATCATTAATGCTATTTATGAATAATATTTGATTATTTATGCTTTCAGCCCAGCCATTTTTTCTTAATTCTAATAATCTTCTTTTCACCGCAATTGCGAATGCTACTGTAATACCCCATAACCTGATATCTTTGTTCTTTCTTACTAACATAAGGGTTCTCATGTACCTTTTTTTGTCAGTAGATAAATCATTTTTATCAAAAGGTACTTCCTTGCCCATATTGGGTCTAGATCCAAACATGAAGAATTCTCTAGGTAAAATCAATTCACTAATATTAATAAGAGGAAATAAAATTAATTCATTTTTAAAACCCAACATTGGAGCTGATAAAATAACTTTATCAAATTTGTTTCCATTTTTTTTTAAAGAAGAGAGCATTATGCATCCTCCCATAGAATGGCCGATAGCAATAATTGGAGGCTCAAACAGTTTATTTATAATTTTATCTATAAGAAATTGTAAATCTTCATCATGTATTTTGAAATCTTCAATATATTGCTTGTGATTGTCCTCAATCATTTTTTCCGACATTCCTTGTCCTCTCCAATCATAAGCAATAACATTAAAATTTCTGTTAATAAATTCTTGTATTGTTTCATAATACTTCTCAATAAATTCATTATGACCCTGTTGAAGCAATATTGTTCCCCTGCATTTTTTTTCTATACCTGATATCTTCCAAAATGCTAATCGAACTTTTTTACCATCCGGCATAGGAATAAAAATACAATTAATACCTTTTGGTGCTTTATAGTTTTCTAATTCGATATAAGGCGCTTTTTCAAATTCTAACATTTTATTAGCATTGAATATTTGATTTTATTATTTATCATGACAAACGAGAGTACTAAATGTCCTGGGAAAAAGAAATAGAAGAGATAAGAAAAAGAGAGCAATTAGCTTTACAGCATGGTGGTAAAGAAGCTGTAAACATACAACATGCTAAAGGAAGACAAACTCTAAGGGAAAGAATTGATTTTATTTTAGATAAGGGATCATTTAATGAAGTTGGCAAAATAGCTGGATCATCAACTTATGATGATGATGGTAATTTGATTAATTTTAGCCCAGCTAATTTTCTTCTAGGGTTTGGGAAAATTAATAATAGAGATATTATAATAGGAGGAGAGGACTTTACTCTGAAAGGGGGCTCGCCCAACCCAGCAGGTTTAAGAAAAAGCATATATACTGAAGAGTTAGCGCTTAAATATAAAATACCTTTAATAAGACTTCATGAAGGTGGAGGAGGGTCGGTTACAGGCTCAGGAGGATCAGCAAAAAAACCAACTATCCCAAATAGTGAGCCAGTCTTTTCAAAAAATAGATTTCAAACTCTTGCTCAATGTCTAGGAATTGTACCCGTTGCCACAGCGGCATTAGGTCCTGTTGCAGGTTTACCAGCAGCAAGATTGGTTGCATCTCATTTTTCTGTGATGACAAAAAATGCTCAAGTAATAATTGCTGGTCCTGCAGTAGTAAAAAGAGCTTTAGGAATAGATATAAATAAAGAAGATCTTGGCGGTCCTGAGGTTCACCTTAAATCAGGAGTTGTTGATAATTTAGCTGAAAATGAAGAAGATGCCTTACTTCAAATAAAACAATTTCTCTCATATTTGCCAGATAATTTTATGTGCTTACCAGATTCTATATCACCTAAGGATAAAGCTAATAGGTTAGAAAAAGATTTATCATCAATAATTCCAATCAATAGAAGAAAGACTTATGATATGAGAAAAATTCTTAAGTTTGTGGTTGATAAGGATAGTTTTTTTGAAATAAGTAAAATGTATGGTTCAAGTCTTATTACTGGTTTAGCTCGATTAAATGGTCATTCTGTAGCTGTTTTAGCAAATGACTGCATGTTTTATGCTGGCGCTATGACTTCAGATGCCTCTTTAAAGTTAAGAAAATTTATAGATTTTGTTAATACATTTAATATTCCTGTCATCAGTTTTGTCGATGAGCCAGGTTTTATGATTGGACCTGACTCCGAGCAAGCAGGAACTATTCGACATGGTACAGCAGCTATTTCATCTTTAATGCAATCGGTAGTTCCTTGGGCAAGTGTTATAGTGAGAAAGGTATATGGTGTTGCAGGTGCAGCACATTTTGCTCCGGACAGCTATACTTTATCTTGGCCCAGTGCAGAAAGTGGAGCTCTTCCAGTTGAAGGCGGGGTTGCAATAGCATTTAAGAAAGAAATTGAAAATTCTGAAAATCCTGAAGAAAAAAGAAAAGAATTGGAAAATTTGTTATCTAAAAGATCATCACCTTTTCCAAGGGCGGAGAATTTTTCCGTTCATGAGTTAATCGACCCTAAAGAAACAAGACCTAAATTGATTTCATGGATTGATCTAGCTATAAAATCTCAAACACCAAATATTGAGCCTTATAAAACAACTATGCTTCCTTAGTTAAATTCTACCAAAGTCATCCTCTAATCTTTCAATATCATCTTCTGATATTTTTTCCCCAATTTGTATTTCAACTAATGTTAGAAGACCTTTTCCTATATTTTCAAGTCTATGTAAATCGCCTTGAGGAATAAATATATTATCATTTTTTTCTAATTTAAATTTTGAGTCTTCTAAATATACCATTCCGGAGCCATCAATAACTTGCCAATATTCAGATCTATTCTTATGTCGTTGAAGGGATTGTTTTTTTCCAGATTTAATGTTCATTTCCTTTATTTGGTAGCCTGTGCCTTTTGCGATAATATGAAAGCTGCCCCAAGGTCTATGTTCAGTTTCAGATAAATGATTTTTAGTTAAATTTGAGCTACTTTCTAGTTTATGGATTCCTCCAATTCCAAATTTTAAATCAATTCCTAAAGTTTTGCATGTCTGTGCTTCACGAATCTTATCTTCTTGGCTTCTATCGCCGCCATTACAATAACAAATATTTTTATCGTTATGTGATTTATGGAAATCTATAATTGCGTTATTACTGCTATCATCGTCATCCTTTTGTTGTATTATCACCTCCGACACACTTTCGAATTCTTCCAATATTTGTGCTCTTTGCGCCTCAATCATAAACGGTTTACCTTTTTTTCGAACTAACCATTTATCACTGTTAAGAAGAATTATTACTTTATCTGCAATTCTTTTCGCATCTTTTATCATTGCTAAATGACCAATATGTACTGGATCAAAGCCCCCGCTTAGTAATGCATAATCATACTCTTTTGACATAACAACTTTTCCTATTCTTGTTTAATAAAAAGTTATATTAAACTAAAATA
>CESQ01105812.1_pt1 | contig 12776 bp, 16 predicted proteins | sample 361401 | NCBI WGS metagenome assembly CESQ01 (sample SAMEA2622119, study PRJEB7988) | marine metagenome | isolation source: saline water (ENVO:00002010), including | reverse complement strand
GACTAATAACAGTATTTGATATTTCAATACCAAAATTTTCTAAAGATGTTTTAGATACATCTACAGTTTGTTCAGCGGTTTTTGTTGAGCATGCAGATTGCATGATTATTATAGCAATAAACAGCGATGCCCTTAAAGATGATCTCATAATAGACTTGTAATTTCTTCAGATAATGGTTTGACTCTAGAATCAAAAAATGCAACAAGCTCACCATTTTCATCTATTAAATATTTACAGAAATTCCAGCTAGGTTTTTGATCATTCCATCCATTTAGTTTTGAATCACTCAACCAAGTATAAACTGGACTTTGATTACGCCCTCTAGTTGTAATTTTTTCAAACATTTCAAAAGTTACTCCAAAAACAGTTTCACAAAATTCTGATATAGACTCATTACTGCCTGATTCTTGGAATAAGAAGTCATTAGCAGGGAATCCTAATACAGCAACTTTATCTCCGTATAAATCAGTGAGTTTTTGCATACCTTCATATTGATAGGTATAGCCACATTTTGTAGCAACATTTACAATCAAAACTTTCTTGCCTTTATATTTACTAAATGCTATTTCATCTCCATCAATGCTCATAGCTTTAAGTTCATAGAAACTTTCTTTCGAAGGGTTCTTAATAGAATTTTTAGCAATTTTCTTGTACGAAAATCCGCTCAAAAGTAGTACGATTGTAAAACCAATGAGTGTGACTAAAAAATAATGCGTTGGTATTAATATTTTTATCATAATTCTCCTTAAAATTCTTCATATTCTAACATGTATTTTTTGAAAAAAGAAGAATTATCTGATACAGCAAAATGGATTGCAGACCATTTTGAAGAAATCTTTATATGGTTTTGTGTAGCATGTGTTATTATATCTATTTTATTTATAGCTAAATTATATTTTAATCGATACAAGTCATGAGAATTCTATTAACAACGCTTCTATTCTTAGCCCTTTTTTCTTGTGAAAAGGAGAAAGAGATAGTTCCAGAAAAAAAACCAATTGTTGCTTCTGAAAAAGCAAAAAAAACAGTACAAGAACCGGTTGAAGTAAGAAATGGAATCGTATTTCGTGATGCTCAAGGGAATTTATTATCTGAATCTGAGAAAGATAGTATAGTAGAAAATACAAGCCAATTACAAGCTTTGAGACGATTTGATAATGATTCTAATAATACAGAGTATATTCTTTTTGAAAATTATGAAGATCTAAGAGGTTTTATTCCAGATAATGCAATTGATAATTTAATTGAAGAAGCAAAGCTCATGAGATCTGGAGGCAGAGGCGCTGTATTAAATAAGAGAATCATTGATGAATGGAAAGATAAAAAACTTCCTAAAGGCGCATTAAATATGTTAGATGGATCAGTAAAATCTTTTAAAGACTTTGAAGGCAGTATCTTGGTAGTAAATCTGTGGTATATTAATTGTGGACCTTGTATTGCAGAAATGCCTTACCTAAATAACGTGGTTAACAGATATAAAGATGAAGATATTACCTTTTTAGCACTTAGCTTCGACAGTATTCCAGATATTACCAATTTTTTAGAAAGAACAGATTTTATATATGAACAAGGATCGATAGATAGGAACTTTAGCGCTTCTTTAAGTCCTGTAGCTCCAGCACACTTTATTGTTGATAAAAATGGTATCATTAGAGATATACTTATTGGAGCACCTCGCAATACTCCAGAGATTTATAATCGTCTAGTTTCTGTAATTGAAAAAAATAAAAAATAAATTTTTAATCACTCTTTCGTGTAGTAATTTTATCCCATGAAGAAAATTGTTATTACTTTACTTTTATTTTTCTCTACAATTCTCTATTCACAAAATCATTTAGTAATGGCAGGGAAAAGTGCCACAACAGTCTCATTTGGATATGATCAAAATGTAGACTTTTTTGGAGAAGGTAAATTTGCTAGACCTAGCTATGGCAATAACATCAATATTGGATATGTTTATGATGGGATGGTTGGTATAGACTTTTCATATGGATATTCTTCCTATGACCGCAAGAAAACTTATACTTTTGATTTAACAGGAGAGCAGTCTAATCCTGACGGCGATCCTAAGTTTAATTTTGTAGAATCATTTAGAAGTGATAATCCAGATGTAAGCGACAAAGGTTTTTCTCTTGGGTTAACTTACTATTTCAATTCAATACAGTTTAATCTTCCAGTAAATCTTTCTGCTGGTTTCAGATATGGCAGCGCAAATTTTAATAATGATGCTCTTGATAGCCTGGAACAAGATTTTTATGGAAAATCTTATGCGCTTCAATTTGGAGTAAGCAAAGAATTTGAAACAAGTGCACAATTTGTAATGATTCCAAGATTAATGATTGATATCATAAACGAAAAAAATATTTATAATTCTATTTCTGAGGAAGACGGTACTGCTTCTTTTAAGGCTTCACATGTTTATGCAGAATTTGCATTACCATTTATTTTCGATCCAGGCGTAGTTACCAACGTTAATTCTTTATCGCAATTTTTTGTTGAACCAGTTATAGCTAATAAATATGGATCTACTCATCTTGGCGTAAGATTTGGATTTTTATTTAATTAAATAGGTCAATTTTGTCTCCTCAATTTAAAATTCATAAAGATATTGCTAAAGCAGAAACACTTCCATCTTCTTTTTATAAGGATGAGGACGTTTTTAATCAGGTAAGAGAAAAGATATTTTTACGATCATGGCAATGGCTTGGTGACAACTCTGCTTTAAAACTTACAAACTCTCTTCAGCCATTAACCTTATTAGACGGTTTTTTAACAGAGCCAATATTGTTGACGAGAGATAAAGAAGGAAGTATTAATTGTATGAGCAATGTTTGTACTCACAGAGCACACATTCTAGCTCTAGGACCTGGTAAAGCAAAAAATATTATATGTGCATATCATGGAAGATCTTTTGATTTAAAAGGAAATTTTAAATCAATGCCAGAATTTAAAGAAACAGAAAATTTCCCTAGAGAATGTGATAATTTATATAAATTCCCTCTTGCAGAATGGGGACCATTTTTATTTGCTGGGCTAAATCCTTCATTTGATTTTAGCGAAGTTCTTGACTCAATGAATGAGAGAGTTGGCTTTCTTCCATTGGAGCAGTTTTCATTTGATAGTAGTTTATCAAAAGACTATCTAGTTCAAGCGCATTGGGCATTATATTGTGATAATTATTTAGAGGGATTTCATATTCCTTTTGTACATGAAGGATTAAATAGGGTATTGGATTATGGTAGCTATACAACCGAATTACATAAATACTCAAATCTTCAAATTGGCTATTCTGATGATGCAAATGAGACATTTGATTTACCTAAAGATCATATCGATTATGGTAAGCAAGTAGCAGCATATTATTATTGGGTTTTCCCAAATATGATGTTCAACTTCTATCCTTGGGGACTATCAGTGAATGTCGTAAAGCCAATTAGCATTAATCGTACAAAAGTTTCTTTTCTAACATACGTTTATGATGATACTAAGCTTCATAAAGGCGCAGGAAATGATATTGATAAAGTTGAAAGGGAAGACGAGTTTATTGTAGAGAATGAAAGTAAAGGAATCCAGTCTTCATTCTATCAGTCTGGAAGATTTTCTCCTACTAGAGAAAAAGGCGTACATCATTTTCAAAGATTAATTGCAGAATTCCTAGATAAGTAAAGACGGGAGATCTTTCTAACTAATTTGTGCATTGAGAGGTATTAACTTAATGCTTGATTTTGGACTATACTAACTGAATAAGAAAATTCCCCCGCCCAACTAACTCATATTGACATATGAAATATAATATAACTTTTTTGATAAAAACAAGAAAAACCGACTGGTCGGTTTATTTAATTATAATTTTAATCTAATATTGACGTATTTACAGGGGAAAATTTAGGTGCAGCCCGTAGGGGGATCGAACCCCTGTTGCATGGATGAAAACCATGAGTCCTAACCACTAGACGAACGGGCCAAAAATGTAGCAAAATATAGAGCTAAGATACTATTTTTACAACAGTCTTTGTTTATTAACTCTTTATATCTAATACATCTAAGAGTTGACCATTTTGATGCATTTCTACTGCAATATCACATCCTCCAATTAGCTTTCCTTCAACAAATAGCTGAGGGAATGTAGGCCAACCTGAGAGTTCTGATAGCGCTACTTTCATTTCAGGATCCTCTAGAATATTGACATCTTTAAACTCAACTCCATAATGATTTAGCAAGTTTACGACTGTTTTAGAGAAACCGCAGACAGGCATGTCCTTGGTTCCTTTAAGAAATAATACAATTCCATTTTCATCTATAACTTTTTTGAATTCTTCTTTAAAGTTCATAGTTTAATTTATCAATTAAATTTTAAAATTAAAGAGGTAAAAAGTAGAATGAGAATATTTTCTTGGAATGTGAATGGTGTAAGAGCTATTGAAAAGAAAGGTTTCTTAGATTGGGTAGATCAAATTGCTCCCGATATCTTATGTATTCAGGAAACAAAAGCTCATTTTGAACAATTACCTGATACATTAAAAGATATCGATGGTTATCATGGTTATTGGCATTCTGGCGAAAGAAAAGGATATAGCGGTGTAGCTACTTTTTCAAAAAAAGAACCTTTGCATGTACAATATGGTCTTGGAATTGAAAAATATGATAAAGAAGGGCGAGTATTAATCACTGAGTTTGAGGATTTCTTGTTATATAATATTTATTTTCCAAATGGCCAAAAAGATGAACACCGTTTACAGTATAAGTTAGATTTCTATGATGATTTATTAGAAATTTTAAATGAGCAAGTTGCTTCAGGTGTAAATGTTCTTGTTGGAGGAGATTGGAATACCGCGCATGAAGAGATTGATCTAGCAAATCCAAAAGCCAATAAGAATAATTCTGGATTTATGCCAGTAGAGAGAGCGCAAATTGATACTTATATTGAAAATGGTTATGTAGATACCTTCAGATTATTTCATGATGAACCAGAACGTTATTCTTGGTGGACATATAGATTTGGTGCACGTCAGCGCAATATTGGATGGAGAATAGATAATTTTTTTGCAAACCAAGATTTTATAGAAAATATTGTAGATGCAGATATACATGAAGATGTAATGGGGTCAGACCATTGCCCCGTATCAATTGAATTAATTGATAATTTCTAAAATTGAAAAGTATAGACTAGCTGTATGACCTACTCTTTCGCCATCTAGACTATCTGGAAATTGAAAAACAATGGAGTTTTTAATAATTCGATCATAAGGATCAAAATCATACCTCTTCAACTGCGAGTCAAATTCTTTAATATTTCTCCATTGTACATGTTTATTGATAAACCCATTCTCAAATTCATCATTTAAACTATCAATCGTTTCAGAGCAGCGTTTATTGAATATTGACTCATAGACTCTAATAAAAAAAGGAGTCTTTTCTGGCTCATAATATACAGGAGTAGCTACAGTATTGAATGTAATCTTACTATTATATATAAAAGATTGATTGGTGAACATCACTACACTCCCTCCCATACTATGTCCTACAATCTGCCAGTCATCTACTTCTGGATATTTTTTGATCAGATGCTCCAATTCAATAGAAAATTCTTTAGCAACTGAACTAGGACATTCGTTCCAATCATATTTATAAAAGAAAGTTTTTATGTCTTCTTTTACCAACAAATTGAACGGTTGAACCCATTCATGATGAATATCTGGCCAATAAGCTGGATAGAATCCATGTATACCTACTACTGCAATTTTTTTATTATTATGATGGATAATATTCATTCCATTAGGAATTTTTTTTAATTCTCTATATGAATTAAATTTATCTTGAGCAGTAGATATACTGAAGAATAACGATAAAATTATTACAATAATTAGTCTTTGATTTCTCATTGTATAATATTGAAATTGCTAAAATGAACACTAAGATACAATTAGTAAAAACAGAAGAAGATTATAATCGAGTTCTTACAATTAGAAGAACAGTATTTATTGAGGAACAAAATGTACCAGAAAGCTTAGAAATTGAGAATGAGGATAAATCTTTTCATGTATTGGCTCTTTCTGATGATATGCCAGTAGGGACAGGACGATGGAGAAAAACATCAGAAGGTTATAAGTTAGAACGTTTTGCTGTATTAAAAGAATTTAGAAAAAAAGGAATTGGCAGAGATATTGTAAAGTTTATTTTGGATCATATTCCATCAGAAGATATGATATATTTACATGCTCAAGAAAGTGTGATAAAATTTTATAAAGATTTAGGATTTACAATTATTGGCAGTACATTTATCGAAGCTGACATAGTTCATGCAAAAATGGTTTATAAAACAGTATTTAGATAGGAAATGGTTACAACAATAATGAATTCACTATTTAGCTTATCACTTTTAGTGAGTGGTGGTCATATAGTAAGTACTAATTTAGAATTACATCATTATAGCGATGATGACTACAAAGAGATTTTTTATCTAAAAAATAGAGTCTCAATTTCTAAAAATTGCACTATACATTCTGAAGTAGAAGATATTAAAAAAATAATGCGTCATCGGCCTAATGGTGAACAAAAAGCAGTTTATAAAGTAACCAAAAATGATACACTTGAAAAAGTGGAAAAAAAGAAAATACCAATCAATCAAGATATTGAATAAAAGATGAACCAATCTTCACATATACGTCTATTTAAACTTATCTTAACATATTGGCCTTTACTGGTGGCATCTGGTATAGCAGCAATAGTGTTTGTCTTATTTAATAGTGCATCTATCTGGATTACTGCAACAATGATTAACAATGTTTTAATTGATTTCAATGATATGGTTGCAGAGAACGCACGATTATTAGCATTAGATAGTTGGTCTGCTAATGATCAACTAAAGTTATTTTCAAATAAGCTACTTTTAAGAGAATCAGCTATTGAGACGGTTTCATCGGTATGTATTGCTCTGGTCATAGTATTTACCTTCAAGAATATTGCATTATATATTAAGAATATTACACTATCTATTATTCAGTTTAAGCTTATTAGAGATTTAAGAAACACGCTATATAAACATCTTCATTATTTATCTCTTTCCTATTTCAATAAGAAAAAATCTGGTGAATTAACTGCTATTCTTGTAAGCGATATTGATAATATGAAAAATTCATTAGGTACCACTTTTCAAAAATTATTTGTAGAGCCAATTAATATTCTAACATTTTTAACATTACTTTTTATTATTAGCCCAAAGTTGACAGCTATTGCACTAACCATTGTTCCATTGAGCGGTATTGTCGTTTTTGGTATTGCTCGAAGTATTAGAAGAAAAGCAACAAGAACACAAGCGCAATTGGCAGGTATTACATCAATCATATCTGAAACACTGAGCTCAATAAGAATTGTTAAAGCATTTGCTATGAAAGCTTATGAGGTAAAGAAATTTTCTATTGAAACACAGCAGTATTATAAATTAATGCTTAAGAAAGATATATTAAGATTATTTTCTTCTCCAATAACAGAGGTTATTGGAGCATCGATTGCTGCATTATTACTATGGGTTGGAGCTCGTGAAGTATTAGAATTGCAATCTATTACATCAGAAGATTTTATACGCTTTATATTATTGTTATTTAGTTTATTTCAGCCAATGAGGAAACTCAGCAATGTTTTTAATGAGCTACAAAATGGATTGGCATCAGCAGATCGAGTTTTTTCTATTTTGGATACTAAGTCTGATATTGTAAATGGATTAGACCCTATTAAAATTGATAGCTTAAATAAAAATATTGTATTTGAAGATGTTTGTTTTCATTACGGGGATGAAGAAGAGCAGGTATTAAATAATATTAATTTTTCTATTGATTCAGGTGAAATCATTGCACTTGTTGGGCCTAGCGGCGCAGGGAAATCTACCTTAGTTGATTTAATTCCTAGGTTTTATGACACTATCACAGGCTCTATTTTAATAGATGGTAAAAATGTTAAAGATATAGATATTAATTCATTACGATCATTGATGGGTATCGTCACTCAAGAGACATTTCTATTTAATGACACTATAAGAGCTAATATTTCTTATGGCGCGGAATCAATAGCAGACAATATTGTAAAAGATGCTGCAATTGCAGCTAATGCACATGATTTTATTAAAAAACTTCCTGATGGATATGATACTATTATTGGTGAGAGAGGGATTTCTTTATCAGGCGGACAAAGACAGCGTATTGCTATAGCACGCGCTATAGTAAAAAACCCACCAATTCTCATTTTAGATGAAGCCACATCTTCTTTGGATACTGAATCAGAAAAAAATGTTCAAGAAGCAATTGAAAAATTAATGCGCAATCGTACGGTGATTGTTATAGCGCATAGATTGTCTACAGTGCATAACGCTGATAAGATTCTTGTGCTTGATAATGGGAAGATTATTGATGAAGGTAGTCATGAAGAATTAATTAATAGAGACGGGCTATATAAAGAGTTACACAATATGCAATTTCAAACTTAAATTTGGTTATCATTATGGGGAAATTAAAAGAAAATTTAGCAAAAAAGATACCTGACTGGAGATATAATTATCGACAGCTTCTTGATGAGAAAGGCGATCATGTTACAAGCACAGTAACAATAGAGAAGGCTTTTTCTGGGATGCGCGGTGTGAAGGGCATGATTTGTGACACATCATCTGTTACTGCAAATGCTGGATTGCATGTTCGCGGTCATCATATACTTGATTTAGTTCATATTAAACCCGAAGAGGTTTTCTATTTGTTGCTTGTTGGGGAATTGCCTAATAAGGATGAATTAGAAGATGTCCAAAGATGTTTGCACTCTAAAAGCGAAGTTCCACAATATGTATGGGATGTATTAAACAGTATGCCAAAAGATTCACATCCAATGGCAATGTTCAATACCGCAATTTTATCAATGCAAAAAGAAAGTAAATTTGCAGAGGCTTACGATTTAGTGGTTTCAAAAAGTGATTACTGGGAAACTACTCTTGAAGATGGCGTAAATATTATTGCTAAACTTCCTGCTATTGCAGCAGCAATTTATCGATTACGATTTGATAAAGGAGATAGATTAGAGCATGCAGGCTCTCAAGATTGGTCTGAAAGTTTCTTACAAATGATGGGTTTTGATCATTCAGAAGATATGTTAAAGATGATGCAATTGTATTTAATGTTGCATTGCGATCATGAAGGTGGGAATGTCAGTACATTCAGTGCATTAACTGTTAATTCTGCTCTCTCTGATCCTTATTATGCTTTATCTGCAGGTTTGAATGGGCTAGCTGGGCCATTGCATGGGTTAGCTAATCAAAATAATTTAAAATTTGTACTAGATATTGTAGATCATTTTAAGGGCGTACCAAGCGATGCAGACTTAAAAGCATTTGCTTGGGATAGACTAAATTCAGGAAAGGTAATTCCTGGTTATGGTCACGCAGTCTTAAGATGTCCTGATCCAAGATTTACAGCATTTATGAATTTTGGTAAAGATAATATTAGAGACAGTGAAGTATTTGATGTAGTAACGAAGCTATTTAATATTATTCCAGATGTATTAAAAGAGCATGGAAAGGCTAAAAACCCATGGCCAAATGTTGATGCAGCTTCTGGGTCATTACTTCACCATTATGGACTAAAAGAATTTCAATTTTATACAGTATTATTCAGCATGTCTCGATCATTAGGAATTATATCTCAATTAGTATTAGCTCGTGCAATGGGGTTACCATTAACACGACCAAAATCTTTGACTTTTGAAGCTTTGAATCAGTTATAAGCATTTATGCTTAAAAAAGATAAAGTTCATTTTATTATCAATAAGCTTGATGAACTTTATCCTAAAGTTTCACCTCCATTAACTCATTCTAATAACTATACACTCCTTATTGCTGTATTATTATCAGCAAACACTACTGATAAATCTGTAAATAAGGTGACACCCATTCTTTTTCGAAAAGCAGATAGCCCAAAAAAGATGATAAAATTAGATTATGAAACAATTTATAAGATTATCAAGCCATGCGGATTAGGTCCAGCAAAATCAAAAGCAATCCTAGAATTATCTCAAATGCTTATTGATAAGCATAATGGAAAAGTCCCAAATAATTTTGCAGATTTAGAATCTTTCCCTGGGGTAGGTCATAAAACAGCTTCCGTTATAATGTCACAAGCATTTGGATTTCCTGCATTTGCAGTTGATACACATGTCCATCGCTTAATGTATAGGTGGGGATTATCTTCCGGAAAGAGTGTAAAACAAACAGAGAAAGATGCTAAACGGTTATTCCCAAAGGAAAAATGGAGCAAACTTCATCTTCAAATCATATTTTATGGAAGAGAATATTGTCCAGCAAAAAATTTTAATCCAAATATCTGTCCAATAACTTCAGTAGTTGGAAGAAAATCTTTATTTAGATAAATTATCTATTCAAATGGCAAACAATAATATATATCTTACTAAAGTTTTTACTTTTGCTGCAGCCCATCAGTATGGAAATAGTAAATGGTCTGATGAGAAGAATTTAGAAGTATTTGGAAAAGACGTAAGAGTTCATGGGCATAATTATCAACTCCATGTAACTGTTACGGGAGATGTAGACCCAGATACAGGATTTTTAGTTGATCTTGGTCATTTAAAATCAATTGTCAAAGAGCATGTCATATTAGTGTTAGACCACTCTCAATTTGAAAAAGATATTCCTTGGTTCGAAGGAAAGCAGCCTTCAACAGAAAATCTTGTAGTTTTTATTTGGGAAGTTATTACAAAACATCTAAAAGGATGTTCTTTGTATCGTATACGTTTAGTAGAAACTCCAACAATCTATACAGACTATTATGGAGAAGACAATGAATGAATTTCAAGAAAGATTTTATTTAATTTTAACAGGAATATTTATTGCATCGCTTGTAGCATGCAATCTTATCTTTCAAAAATTCTTTACTTGGAATTTTCTTGGTATGACATTCGAACTTTCTGTAGGGATTATTGCATACCCTGTAACGTTTTTAGTAACAGACTTAATTTCTGAGCTCTATGGACAAAAACGAGCAAATCAAGTGGTTGTAGCTGGATTTTTTGCAAGCATTTTTACAACACTGTTAATAATAGTTTCAATGAATGCTACTGCAGCAGAATGGTCACCAATAGATAGCGAAACATTTACAAAAGTATTTGGACTAACAGGTCCAGCATTTTTTGCTTCAATGGTTGCATATTTAACTGCTCAATTAATTGATGTTAGAATATTTCATTTTTGGAAGCGCCTTACGAAGGGGAAGTGTTTATGGCTTAGAAATAATGCATCTACGATGTTCTCTCAATTAGTAGACACATCAGTTATTTTAATTATTCTTTGTTCAGCTGGAGTAATTGACTGGGAACGTTTTTATGGCCTCTGGATGATGGGATGGTTATTTAAAGTACTTGTTGCATTATTTGATACCCCAATTATTTATTTTACATTATGGGCATTAAGAGATAAGATTCAACCTACAAGTTATTTAGAGGAGCATTAATGAATGATGAAAAGAAAAAGAATTTAGAGAAAATCACAAAGTCTCTTTTAGAGTCTCTTGGAGAAGATCCAAATAGAGAAGGACTACTAAAAACTCCACAAAGAGTAGCAAAATCTTGGGAATTTCTATCAAAGGGTTATGAGGAAGATCTTGATACATTAATCAATAATGCAATTTTTGAAGAATCTGCAAAAGATATGGTTATTGTAAAAAATATAGAATTCTATAGTCTGTGTGAGCATCATCTTATCCCATTTCATGGCAAAGTACATGTTGCCTATATCCCAGATGGTAAAATTATTGGCTTATCAAAGATTCCGAGAATTATTGATCATTATTCTAAGAGATTACAAGTTCAAGAGCGTCTTACGAATCAGATTGCAAATACCCTTCAAGATATTTTACAACCAAAAGGCGTAGCAGTCGTTATGGAAGGAAAACATTTTTGTATGTTAATGCGCGGAGTACAAAAACAAAATAGTATTGCAACTACAAGTGCCATGTTAGGATCATTCCGAGAAAAAGATACTACAAGAAATGAATTCTTAAATTTAATACAAACAAATAACGTATAAGACTAAGAGGAAAATATTGAACAATTATGACTTAATTATTCTAGGTGGAGGTCCGGGAGGATACAATGCCGCATTTCGTGCTGCTGAACTAGGAAAGAAAGTAGCAATTGTTGATGACAATAATCTTGGAGGCGTATGCTTAAATTGGGGATGTATTCCAACAAAATCATTATTAAAGAATGCAGAAGTAATGGATCTAATTAATGCATCGGAATCATATGGAATATCTGTTAAAGATGTTGCTGTAGATTTTGAATCTATTGTAAGTAAAAGTGTTCAAGCGAGACAACGTCTATCAAAAGGGCTCCATCACCAGGTAAAGAAACATAATATTGATTTTCATGCAGGATTTGGAACATTTATTGATAAAAATACAATAACGGTAAATGATACTACTATCACTGCAGAAACATTTATTATTGCAACCGGATCTAAACCAAAGACGCTTTCTAACCTAAATGTAAATGAGAGTGAAGTTGTTTATGCAAAAGATATTTTTCAGATGAAATCAATTCCTAAATCAATGACAATTATTGGTGCAGGTGCAATTGGAGTAGAGTTTGCATATTTCTTTAATAGTTTTGGAACGAATGTGACATTGATTGAGGCAGAGGATACTATTTTGCCACACGAAGACAAAGAAGTTTCACAATGGGTTGAGAAAGTATTCAAAAAGAAAAAAATTAATGTTTTAACAGGCAC
>CESQ01033220.1_pt1 | contig 12806 bp, 8 predicted proteins | sample 361401 | NCBI WGS metagenome assembly CESQ01 (sample SAMEA2622119, study PRJEB7988) | marine metagenome | isolation source: saline water (ENVO:00002010), including | reverse complement strand
GTAGCGGTGTGATATAAGTTACTTGCCCTTTTTTTATGTCAAAAGTTATTTTAATAACGGGAGCGTCCTCAGGAATAGGAAAAACTATAGGTGAATATTTAATTAATAAGGATTATATAGTTTATGGTACTTGTAGAAATCCGTCCAAGTATGAAAAAAGTATTATTAATCTGATAAAGTCAAATATAAATAACAAAGAAGATATTGTTGAATGTGTAAATTATATCAATGAAAAAGAAGGTAAAATTGATGTACTAATAAATAATGCGGGGATTGGTTTTACAGGTCCTATTGAAGAATCTAATTTAAAAGATGTTGAAAGTTTGTTTAATACAAATTTTTTTGGTCCACTAGAGATGATTAAAAAAGTTCTTCCTATTATGAGAAAAAATGGTAAAGGATTAATTATTAATATCACCTCAATTGCAGGATACTTCGGACTACCATTCAGAGGAATTTATAGTGCATCCAAAAGTGCATTAGAAATAGTGACTGAATCGCTAAGAATGGAAGTTAGAAATTTTAACATAAAAATTACAAATATTGCGCCTGGTGTTTTTAAAACCGATATAGCGAATAGGAGAATTGACTCATTCAATGAAAAGAAATCATTGTATTTTAATGAATATTATAGATTATGGAAAAATAATAATGATCATATAGAAAAATCAGGCAGTGATCCAAAAATGATTGCATTATTGGTTAATAAAATAATAAATACAAAAAACCCTAAAATTCATTATGTTGTAGGTAATAAATTTCAAAAGTTTTCTATAATTTTAAAAAGAATTTTACCAGATTTAATTTTTGAAAAAATACTAACTAAATACTATAAATTATAATGAAATTTTTTGTCGATACCGCTAATCTTGAAGAAATAAAAGAAGCCCAATCTTTGGGAATTCTTGATGGAGTAACAACTAATCCATCTTTGATGGCTAAAGAAGGAATAACAGGGAAAGAAAATATAATGAATCACTACAAAAAAATATGTGAAATAGTTACTGGAGATGTATCTGCAGAGGTTATTTCAACTGATTTTAAAGGTATTGTAAAAGAAGGTAAGGAGTTGGCTGGAATACACAAACAAATTGTTGTTAAGGTACCTATGATTTCTGAAGGAATTAAAGCAATCAAATACTTTTCTGAGAACTCAATCAAAACAAATTGTACTTTAATTTTTTCATCTGGACAAGCATTATTGGCTGCTAAAGCAGGAGCCACATATATTTCACCTTTTATTGGAAGAATTGATGATATTTCGTCTGATGGACTACAGCTCATTTCCGAAATTAGGATGATTTTTGACAATTATAAATTTCAAACAGAAATACTTTCTGCATCCATACGTAGTCCAATGCACATAATTGATTGTGCAAAAATTGGATCTGACGTAGTTACTACACCACTAAAATCTATTAAGAGCTTATTGAATCATCCACTAACAGACATTGGATTACAAAAGTTTTTAGATGATTATAAAAAAGGTAATAGTTAATAAGAAGTTTTCAGTTCTTTATATAGTTTATCGATTTCTTCATTAACTAATTTATTATTTGAAATTTTAAAAAAAGTTTCTAAAAATTTATTATTTATTGAATCATGTTCTCGTTGTAGAAGAAATCCAATGGCATGAAATCTTAGAACTCTAGATTTCACAAGATTAGATTGTATAATTTTATCTGTAAACAACAATCTTTCAATATTAAAGTCTAGCATATTGTTATAAATATTATCTTTTTTTACATTATTGTATACATCGAGATATAAAAAATCAATATATGGCTTAAAGTAACCCAAAGCATCAACGTTATATTTAATATCACTACTAAATTCTTGAAATAACAAATCTTGATCAATCGAGTTTATATTATTTCTAATCACATAAGAATGAAATTTTGATATGTATGGGTAAAGAATAGCGGATCTTATTATTTCATGACTTGATTTTGAAATTTTATTGTTATTAATAAAATCATTAAAAAAATACAACTGTCTTTGATATAGAGAATCAACCAATTGTTTAAAATTGTAAAGATCTAAATCTAATTTTGAGTTAATATTTATCTCATCAAGTTCACTTCTCAAGAAAACATCCATCAAAAAATTATTTTTAGATGAACCTTTGCCTGTATAAACAAGAGACTCGTCAAAATCTAAAGTGTTTAAACGAATCTGTAATTGATCATTTTTATCAATAATTAGGTATTGAAATTCTGGTTCATGATAAAAGTTATATAAACCAGAATCAATTGAATCTAAGAATAGATTAAAAAGACCATCAGGGTTTATAATAGTTTTGTTTATTATTTTATTACCCTTATAAACAGAAATATTATCTGAGGTTTTATTTAAAATTTTTCCAGTTAATAATGTTTTTTCATCATTAGAACATGAACTTATTAGAACTAATAACAAAAATAATCTCCAAATCATTCAATTAAATTAAAAATTATTAAGGAAAATATAAATCTCATTCAATCAAATTATTATTTTTGGCGAAAATTATGATAAGTACTACAAATTTATCGGTTCAGTTTGGCAAGAGAATATTATTTGATGAAGTTAATGTGACATTTAAAAAAGGTAATTGTTACGGCATAATTGGCGCTAATGGATCGGGAAAATCTACTTTTTTAAGAATTCTCTCTGGAAAACTTAATCCAAACTCCGGAAATGTTATTATTGAATCAAATAAAAGACTTTCAGTCTTAGAACAAAATCAAAATGAGTTCGATGATTACGAAACCTTAAAAACCACCATAATGGGGAATAAGGATTTATATGAAATTAAAAAAGAAATGGACGATTTATACGCAAAGTCAGATTTTAATGATGATGATGGTGTAAAGGTAGGTGAATTACAAAATAGATATGAGGAAATGGACGGTTGGAATGCAGAAAGTGATGCAGCTTCTCTACTTTCTCAACTTGGTGTAAATGAAGAATTACATTACACTAAGATGTCCGATCTTGACGCAAAAACTAAAGTGAGGGTATTATTAGCACAAGCCTTATTTGGTAACCCCGATATCTTGATAATGGATGAGCCAACAAACAATTTAGACTTTGAAACAATAAAATGGTTACAGAATTTTCTAGTCAATTATGAAAACACCGTTATCGTGGTTTCTCACGATAGACATTTTTTAGATTCAGTTTGTACACATATTTCTGATATTGACTATGGAAAAATCACTCACTACACAGGTAATTACTCATTTTGGTATCAGTCAAGCCAATTAGCATTAAAACAAAGGGCTCAGCAAAATAAAAAAGCTGAAGAAAAAAAGAAGGAACTTGAAGAATTTATTTCTAGATTCAGTGCAAACGTAGCAAAATCAAAACAAGCCACATCTAGAAAAAAAATGATTGAAAAGTTAAATATTGAAGAAATTAAACCATCATCCAGAAGATACCCAGGAATTATTTTTGATCAAGATAGAGAATCTGGTGATCAAATTTTAACTATCGAAAATATGAACGCCTCACCATATTTTAATGATTTAAATTTAATTTTAAATAAAAATGACAAATTGATTTTATTTTCAAAAGACTCTAAAATAACTAGTAGTTTTTATGACATAATTTTGAATAATAAAATTCAATCTGGATCTGTGAGATGGGGTAGTACCATTACAAAATCTTTTATTCCGAATGATAACGATAATTTTTTTGATAAGGATTTGAATCTAATTGATTGGCTTAGACAATGGACTAATAATGACGAAGAAAGAAAAGAGGACTACATAAGGGGTTTTCTTGGCAAAATGATTTTTAGTGGAGATGAAGCGTTAAAATCCTGCAAAGTATTATCAGGTGGAGAAAAAGTCAGATGTATGCTTTCAAAAACAATGATGAAAAGATCAAATTTTTTGTTGTTCGATGACCCAACTAATCACCTTGACCTAGAAACAATCACTGCTTTAAATAATTCTTTGATCAAATTTAAGGGTAATATTATTCTTACAACTCAAGATTATGAATTTGCTAATTCAGTAGGAAATAGAGTTCTTGAAATAGGTCCAAAGGGATACATCGATAAATTAATGAATTTTGAGGATTATTTAAATGATCCAAAAGTAAAAGAACAAAGAGATATCATTTATTGATCTCTAATAACGGCTTCATGTTTTTTACTTACTGTACTTATGATCTTCTCCGAAATAATTTTTATTTCCTTATCACTCATAGTCTTTTCATTTGAACTTATTGAAACTGAAAAAGAGTAAGATATCTTACCATTATTGTTTTTTGGATTGTAAGAATCAGTAAGATTAACTTCATTTATATATTTTGGAGAAATAGATAAAACAGTATCTCTTACATCATTAAATAAAACTTTATCATTGATTAAAAATGAAAAATCTCTTACAACTTTAGGATATTTTGAGATAGGTTTAACATCAAAAAATTTATCATTTATTAATGAATAAAATAAATCCAAATCAACATGTGAATAATAAACTTCAGACTTGATACCTGAAGAATTCAGTTTTGACAAACTGACTTGATTAATTGAAGCAATTAATTTGTTTTCAGTTTTGATTTGTAGATCTCTATTTTCTGAAATTTCCTCTGAAAAAGGAAGATTAAATTTTCTAAAAAGATTAACAATTATATTTTTTAAATGAAAAAAATCGGTTTTTATAGAATTTGTAGCCCATGTTTTTGATATTATTTCTCCATTAAGAGCTACTCCAAGAACTTTCTTTTGTATATATTTTTTTCCAATTTTATGATATATCGAGCCAAATTCAAAAAAATTATTTGTCAAACTCTTTCTATTTAAATTATATGAAATCGAATTAAGAATCCCATCGATTAAATTTGGTCTCATGATGGAAATATCGTTGCTTATAGAGTTTTTAAGAGTAACTAGGTTGTTTTCATTTGAATTTGATTTTTCAGAAACAAGTGAATTATTCATGATTTCATTCAAACCAAGCGAAGAAAGATAATTTGATATTAAATTTTGATATTTATAATGGTTATTAGATATTGGTGATAGTGAAAATTTTACATGTTCATTATTAGGGATATTATTATAACCATGAATTCTTAATATTTCCTCAACGACATCACATTCTCTATTTACATCATGTCTATATTGGGGAATTGTAACTCCTGCGGAAATATCGTTAACGTTATTTATTTTAAAATCCAGTAAATTAAGAATTGATTTTATTTTTAATTTATCAATTTCATAACCAATTAGATTATTAATTTTTTCAAAATTTATAACTATATTTTTTTCTTCATCTTTATTTGGATATTCATCGATAACATCACAAATAATTTCAGATTTGCAATCATCAATGATTAAAGCAGCAGCTCTTTTCAAAGCATATTCTACAAGATCAATGTCTACACCTCTCTCAAACCTATATGATGAATCAGTATTTAAATTATGTCTTTTGGCTGTTTTTCTTACTGATACAGGATTAAAAAATGCACTTTCTAAAAAAATTGTTTTTGTGGTGTTATTAACAGAGTGGTTTTTACCGCCATATACACCTGCAATACACATTGGAATATCTCCATCACAAACCATTAGATCATCCTCATGAAGAGTTATATCGTTTCCCTCTAGCGTTGTGAAACTAACTCCAGAATCAAGAGTTTTAATCTCGATATTACCAGATTTAATTGTATCTAAATCGTACGCATGTAAAGGCTGACCTAACTCATGCATTACTAAATTTGTAATATCAACAATATTGTTTATAGTGTTTAATCCAATTGACTTTAATCTATTTATAATCTTTTGAGAAGATGGTTGGACTTTAATTCCTTTAATAACTAAGCCACAAAATCTATTACATAAGTTGTGATTTAATATATTAACAGAAATAGTAGGAGCAAGACGTAGGTTGGTAAAATTTAAGATAGATGGAAGAATTAATTCATTTTTTGTCCCATTTCTATAAGAAAGAGCTGCTCTCAGATCTCTCGCTACACCATAATGACTGATAGCATCACATCTGTTTGGAGTTAACCCAATTTCAAAAACATGATCTTCAAATTTTTTATATATTTTTTTAACCGAGCTACCAACCTTAAACTTATCTTTTAAAACAATGATTCCATCATGATCAGTACCCACGCCAATTTCATCCTCGGCACATAACATACCTTCACTTTCAATACCTCTAATCTTGGATTTTTTTATCTTAAATGAATCATTATTAATGGTAGTAAGTTGACAACCAACTGTCGCTACAACAACCTTTTGACCAGTTGCCACATTTGGAGCACCACATATTATTTGTAAATTATTCTTAGACCCAATATTTATTTCAGTTAATTGTAATCTGTCAGCATTTGGATGTTTTTCACATTTTACAACTTCACCTACTAAAAGTTTAGACAAATCAGTTAGAGGTGTTTTATAAATTTGAGTTTTTTCTACCTCAAGTCCAATGTCAGTTAATAATTTTGAGGTCTCTTCAACATTAAGATCAAAGTCTAGTAAATCCTTAAGCCAGTTGTAGGATATTTTCATTAAAGTAAATATAAAGTAACAATTATAAATTAACCAATTTCATTCCATGATTTATTTATAGGGTTATTTAAAATAAATCTACGAATATTATAATTTTCATTTAGAATTAATTTGGAATCATTTTTTAACAAAACTGATGCATCATTTGAGGCATCTAATAAGATATTTTCATCTTCTACAAGATCAGCAATTTTAAAATCTAAAACTCCACTTTGTTGAGTTCCTAAAATATTACCTGGACCTCTTAATTTTAAATCAACTTCAGATATTTTAAAACCGTCATTAGTTTGAACCATTGCATCAATCCTTACTTTAGCATCCTCTGAAATTTTATCTTTCGTCATCAATATACAGTAGCTATCATATGTTCCTCTACCAACTCTTCCTCTGAGTTGGTGTAATTGTGATAGACCAAATCTTTCTGCATTTTCAATTATCATAACTGAAGCATTTGGGACATTAACGCCAACCTCAATAACTGTAGTTGACACAAGAATATTTGTTTTTCCCTTTGAAAACTGTATCATTTCAAAATCTTTATTTTGTGTTTTCATTCTTCCATGCATAACACCTACAGAGTATTTTTGAGAATCAAATTCTTTTACTATACTTTCGTAGCCATCCTCTAAAAACTTTAAATCCATCTTCTTAGACTCTTCAATTAAAGGATAAACAACATATATTTGTCTACCTTTTTTAATTTGGTCTTTGATAAAACCAAATACCTTTAGCCTGTTTCTATCTTTTCTATTTACTGTTATAACATCTTTTCTCCCAGGGGGCAGCTCATCTATTACAGATAAATCTAGATCACCATATAAACTCATTGTTAGTGTTCTTGGTATTGGTGTTGCGGTCATTATTAATACGTGAGGAGGAGGGTTATTTTTTTTCCAAATTTTAGATCTTTGTTTAACTCCAAATCGATGTTGTTCATCTATAACTGCAAAACCTAAGTTTTTAAAAATTACATTATCCTCAAAGATTGCATGAGTACCAATCAATATATCTAAGGAACCGTTTTTAAGTTCATTTAATATTTTTTTTCTTTCACTTATTTTAGATGAACCAGTTAAAATACTAACATTTAATTTTAGAGATTGTAAAGTCTCTTTAAAATTTTTAAAGTGCTGAAATGCTAAAATTTCTGTGGGTGCTACTAGACACGTTTGAAATCCGTTGTCGATAGATATTAGTATCGACATCAATGCAACAATAGTTTTTCCTGAACCTACGTCTCCTTGTAATAAGCGAATCATTTGTTTCTTTGAGGAAAAATCATCTCTTATCTCTTTAATAACTCTCTTTTGTGCGAAGGTTAAATCAAATTCTAATACATCATTGTAAAATTTATTAAAGTTTAATCCAACATTTGGAAAATAATATCCATTATTATTATTCTTTATTTTATTGTGCGCTAACTTAAACTTAAGTTGATTAAAAAAAAGTTCTTCAAACTTCAATCTAAATTTTGATTTTTCAAGCAATGAAATGTCTGATGGGAAATGAATATTATAGTAAGATTGTTTTGGTGAAATTAAATTGTATTTTTTATTAAGAAATTCATTTAGGTTTTCATCAAACTGATTTCCTAAAAAATCAAAAAGGCTCTTTATTATTTTAATAAAGTATTTATTTGTGATACCAGAGTTGGATAATTTTTCTGTAGAAGAATAAACAGGCTGTAATTTAATAGATTTCTTTTTAAAGTTTTGAAAATTCTCAAAATCTGGATGTACAAATGATGGAGATTTGCCAAACCAGTTTAATTTTCCATATAATACATATTTAATATTCATGGAGATAGATTTTTCAACCCAACTAAGACCTTTAAACCATAATACTTTTATATTCTTTTCACCGTCATAAAACACTCCCTCAATTCTATATTTATTACCAGATTTTTTATATGATATGTTTTTAAAAAAACCAATGATTTGTACATAAATATTTGTTTCTGATAGTTCAGAAATCTTATAAAATCTTGATCTATCTAAATATTTGTAAGGATAAAAATTTAACAAATCATAACAAGTTTTAATACCTAATTCATCTTTCAGAATTTTAGCTCTAATCTTACCAATGCCTTTAATAAATTCTATGGATGTATTTAGCTTGCTATCTTTCACATCTCAAATTTAATTTATTAACTTTAAATATATTTCTACTAGAAAACAAAATTGAAAAATTATCTAGAAAATCTTAATGAAGAGCAAAAACAACCAGTTCTTCACAAAGATGGTCCATTAATAGTTATAGCAGGTGCAGGATCTGGAAAAACCAGGGTTTTAACATACAGAATAGTTCACTTAATAAATCAAGGAGTTGATCCTTTTAATATTCTTGCGCTAACATTTACTAACAAAGCAGCAACTGAAATGAAAAAAAGAATTTCAGAAATTACTAGTGAATCTATATCTAGGAATCTTTGGATGGGAACTTTTCATTCTGTTTTTGCTAGAATACTGAGATCAGAAGCTCCTTTAATTGGTTATCCAACAAACTTTACGATTTATGATACTTATGACTCTGAAAAATTAATTTCTAATATTATCAAAGAATTAAAACTAGAAAAGGATCATTACAAAGCAAAAACAATAAGAAATAGAATATCGAGTTTAAAAAATAATTTCATCTCAGTTGAAAGTTATTTCAATAATCCGGAGCTAATTGAAATTGATAAATCATCTAAAAGAGAGCAATTCGGAAATATATACAGAGAATATGTTAGAAGGTGTTTTAAAGCTTGCGTTATGGATTTTGATGACCTTTTATTAAAAACCAATGAACTATTAAGAAAGAGTCCCGAGGCCTTGTTAAAATATCAAGATAAGTTCAAATATATTTTAGTTGATGAATATCAGGACACTAATTATTCTCAGTATCTAATAGTGAAGGCTTTGGCAGATAGACATGAAAACTTGTGTGTTGTTGGTGATGATTCTCAGAGTATTTACAGTTTTAGAGGTGCGAATATTGACAATATTTTAAACTTTAAAAAACACTATCCTGATTCTAAATCATATAAACTTGAACAAAACTACAGGTCAACTAAGAATATTGTACAAGCAGCAAACTCATTAATAAATCATAATATTCTAAAGCTTGACAAAACTATATGGACAGATAATAATACAGGTGACAAAATTTTATTAAATAAATCACAATCTGATTCAGACGAAGGCAGATATGTATCATCAAATATTTTTGAATTAAAAAATAATTATCAATTAAAAAATTCAAGTTTTGCTGTTTTGTACAGGACAAATGCGCAATCAAGGTCCATTGAGGATGCATTAAGAAAAATTAATATTGATTATCAAGTATTTGGAGGACTTTCATTTTATCAAAGAAAAGAAGTAAAAGATGTTTTAGCTTATATGAGAGTTATTGAGAATCTTAATGATGAAGAAAGCTTGAGAAGAATAATAAACTTCCCGCCTAGAGGTATTGGTCAAACTACACTTGATAAATTAGTTATTATTTCAAAAGATCATGATGTTAGCCTATTTAATGCTATTTCAAAAATTGACAGGAACAGCAAAGTTTTTAATTCAAGAACAATAGAAAAATTAGAGGATTTTAAAAATCTTATTTTGAGTTTTAAAATATATTCTGAAAGAAATAATGCGTATGAAACTGCAAATTTAGTTATTCATAAAACAAAATTAATTGATTTTTACCGAAACGAAGGGACACTTGAGTCCATGAACCGAATAGAAAATATTGAAGAATTACTAAACGGAGTCAATGATTTTATTGATCAACAACTTGAAATATTCGAAGGGGATAATTCTTTATCTAAATATCTTCAAGATGTGGCATTATACTCGGAAACAGATAAAGAAATTCAAAATGAAAAAGTTTCTCTCATGTCCATACACATGGCTAAAGGTTTAGAGTTTCCAATTGTTTATGTTGTTGGTTTAGAGGAAAATTTATTTCCATCAATTATGAGTATAAATTCTAGAGAAGAAATAGAGGAGGAGAGAAGGTTATTTTACGTTGCTATGACAAGAGCAAAAGAAAAATTAATACTTAGTCACTGTCAACAAAGATTTAAATGGGGTAATATAATAGATTGTGAACCAAGTAGATTTCTTAGTGAAGTTGATATGAAATTCGTTAACAATGTAAATACTAGCAGAAATTATGTAAGACAAAAAATTGATGAAAATAAACTAAGAATAAAAAAACTTCCACATAAAAACCTTCGAAAAATAAATTCAAGTTCAATATCTAAAATCAAAAACCCCTTGGTTAACATTAATCTTAACGAAAAAGTATATCATGAGCGTTTTGGAGAGGGGATAGTTGAAGATATAGAAGGTGAGGGTGATAATATAAGAGCAAAGATAAATTTCAAAACAAGTGGAGAAAAAAAGCTTTTACTAAAGTTTGCTAAATTGAAAATACTAAAATAAAAAAGGGGCTTTTTACCCCTTTTTTATTGAAAACATTAAAACAGTTTAATTACTTCTAGTTTGTTGCCGCCTGCATACCTTGTTCGATTAAATCATAAAACTGATCTAATTTTGGTAAAACGACAATTCTAGTTCTTCTGTTTTTGGCTTTTCCTTCAGATGTTTCATTATCAGCAACAGGAATGTATGAACTTCGACCGGCTGCAGTCATTCTTTGCGGAGGTACACCGAAATCATTTTGAAGTACCCTTACAACAGATGTTGCTCTTTTAACACTTAAATCCCAATTGTCTTGTAGAACTTCATTTTGTATTGGAACATCATCAGTATGACCTTCAACCATAAACTCAATTTCAGGTTTATCTAAAACAACTTGAGCAACTTTTCCAAGAACTTCCTTAGCTCTTTCTGAAACATAATAACTTCCGCTATTAAATAATAGTTTATCAGAAATAGATATAAAAACTACTCCTTTTTCAACATTAATTTCAATATCCTTATCGCTGATATCAATAAATGCCCCTTTCAAACTGGTAACGAGTGCTAGTGTTACAGAATCTCTTCTTGTAACAGCATCTTGCATAGTTCTTATCACTAAGTCTTTTTCCTGAAGGCTTTCAAGAGATTTTTCAAGGTTTTCAGCACCTTTTTGAGACAGGGTAGTAAGATTACCCATATTATTGATTAAATCCTGATTATTAGCTTTTAAGAAAGCGATTTGATCCTCTAATGCTTTTGAGTTCGCTTCAGCTGTGGCTTTTTCATCTAAGCAGGAATTTAATTTAACTGTGGCAGAATTTAAAAGGTTTAAATTCTTTTGATTTGTTGCCTCTAATTCAGCATACTTCTTTTGTGATACACATGAAGATAATAGAATTAAGACAAGTAAAATATAATTGTATTTCATGTTTTAAGTTTTATACCTAAAATTAGTAAATTTTATAACATAACAACCCTATTTTAAGCTTGAAAAAGTCTTTTTACCTAAAAGATAATAACTGATGAGTATTGACTTACAATAATAGTATTTCTTGGATTTTTTTGATTTTATCCTTTTTAGAAAGTTAATACGAAAATTAATTAAGTTGTAGTAGTATGCTTTTAATATGGAAAATGATAAATTAAAGTTTAGCGTAAGAAATGAAAAAATTAAAATAATTAAATCAAATAAAATTCTAAAAATTATAACTGGGGCTAAATAACCTAATGGAAGATTCTTAATTAGCATCATAATTGAATTTCTAAAGTTTAAGTAATTTTTATTTGGATTATCATACTGCATTGTACCACCACCAATATGGAAAACTTGTGATTTACCAATAGTTACAATTTTTTTATCTTTATCAATATTTTTTAATCTCCAGCATAAGTCAATTTCTTCCATGTGACAGAAAAAATCATTATCAAATCCGTTAAGTTTATTAAAAATCTTTCTTCTAATCACAAAACAAGCCCCTGATGCCCAAAATATTTCTCTGGTTGTTCTATATTTTTCAGCTGATTCAACATTATTTATTATTCTTCCTCTACAAAAAGGGTAACCTAATAAATCTATATATCCCCCTGATGCACCAGCATACTCGTATTTATTGCGGTTATTATAATCAATGATGCGTGGCTGAGCGATACTAATGTTATCATTTGAATTAAATGTTTTATATATCTGATTGTATGATTGCTTGTCAAGAAATACTGCGTCATTATTAAGAAATATAATAACATCCTCAGCAATTAACTTTACCCCCTCATTATATCCTTCTGCATAACCATAATTAGCATTTAGCTCAATAATATTAATTTCAGGGTAATTTTTTGAAATAAAATCAATTGAATCATCAGATGATTTATTATCAATAATGTAGATTTGAGCATTTTGG
>CESQ01078329.1_pt1 | contig 12986 bp, 10 predicted proteins | sample 361401 | NCBI WGS metagenome assembly CESQ01 (sample SAMEA2622119, study PRJEB7988) | marine metagenome | isolation source: saline water (ENVO:00002010), including | reverse complement strand
TCAGAGACCAAAGCAGGTCCTGATGAGCGTCTCTGGAAACCAGAGGTCGATAAAGCAGGAAACGGTTACGCTGTAATCAGATTCCTTCCTGCACCCAATGGTGAAGACCTACCATGGGCACAAGTTTGGAGTCATGCCTTCCAAGGACCTGGTGGTTGGTATATTGAAAACTCCTTAACAACTTTAGGCAAGAAAGATCCAGTCTCTGACCTCAACAGAGAACTATGGAACGCAGGAGCAGAGGGATCTCCACAAAGAGATCAAGCACGAAAGCAAAAGCGTAAGTTAAACTATTACAGCAACATCTACGTTGTAAAAGATAGTGCAAATCCTTCTAATGAAGGTAAGGTATTCTTATACAGGTTTGGTAAGAAAATCTTTGATAAGATCATGGAATCAATGCAACCCGCATTTGATGATGAGACACCAGTAAATCCATTTGATTTCTGGAAAGGTGCTGACTTCAAATTGAAGATCACACGAGTTGCAGGATTCTGGAACTACGACAAGTCTGAGTTCGCTGAACCCGCCACACTAGGCGATTTAAACGACAAAGAGTTGGAGTCAATCTGGAAGCAAGAGCATAGTCTTGCAGCATTTACTGCTGACGATCAGTTCAAAACTTATGATGAACTTAAGCAACGTCTTGAGTCTACATTGAAAGGCAACTTCAACAAACCAGTTGATGCCGAGACAGCATACGAAGAGGTAGAGTCAACACCAACACCTAGTGCTGTTGGAATCGGAACACCTTCGTCAGTCGAGAGCACTGAAGATGATACATTATCATATTTCGCTCAACTCGCACAGGATGACTAAATAGTCTTATCCAAGTTCGAGATGGATCAAGCACCCTTCGGGGTGCTTTTTTTATTACATGTTTATATCTGACGCTGATATACCAACCACTGATATATTTCCCTTCGCTAGTATATCTGCATATACGTCTACAAAATCTTCTATTAGTTCTGGTTTTACAACTTGTATATTTTGTTTCTTAGAATTTAGTTCTGATTCATATTGTGCATTGCTGATTGACACAACAGGTGTAGCTGTTACGGTGTTGTTACCATTGTAGTATGACACTTGATAGTTAGATGCTACAACTTTACCCGCAGGAACAATAATATTATTATTAGCATCTCTAACTTCTGTTGTTACATGATGCTTAGTTGCTTGTGCATTATCGTATTTGTTATTGATAAACTCTTCTAACTGAAATTGTGATCGTGGCCATTGACTATACACATCAGTGATGTCATTAATAATAAGTATAGTCCAGTTGTAAAATGGATTTCTATACATTCTAGTTGCAACATCTTCTGGTTTCTCTCCATCTTTTACATTGACCTCAGTAAACAATGTTGTTTGATTTTTAAATGCACTTAGAACCTCACCTCGTCTCCATATATTTTTGACGATTAGATAATCCGCATCAAGTGGATTCGTTGAGAAGTTATATGCTAATGATGGTAATTTTTTTAACATGTTTAGAATGTAACGTTAGGGTTGCCGACATCATCTGTATCTCTGATGAATGTTCCTTCTGTGCCAGAGATAACACCTTTACCAAATACTCCCACTCTGTCTGTATATGCAGAACCTTCCATATCCACACGTGTAAGTTTTGTTGTTTCTTTGAACATCAATTCCATAGTAACCATAGGAATAGTTCCATCAAACACTGTTTGTAACTGACCAAATGGTGTAGTGTTTATAGTTAGTCCTGTCAATGCACATAGTTTTGTCTTAGGCATCATAGGATGTTGGATAATTCCATTAGGTATTGGAGTTCCTTGCTCATCGCATTTTACAAACTTAGGAGTCAGTAAGAATACGTCTGGGAATGTCAATAGAACTGCACTACCTTTACCATTCTTTGCGTTAGGATGCATACCACGTTTGAACCACTCAATTATAGCTTCTACTTTTGAACTCTCCTTCTTATTTCTTGCTGCTAATTCAAATCTAAAACTAAACTCTCTACCTTGCATTCTTTCAAAGAATTGTATTGAGTTTTCGTTTGGTGCTAGTCCTGCTAATCCTGCAATATTCTTAGGATTTATTTGACTGTTAACTCCAAAAGGATTTATCGCTGTCCCTGCACCTTTCGCTGCACCACCAACTATCTTGTCAATATTTACTCCACCAACTTTTCCTGCTACGTCAGTTAGAGATGTTGCTGATGTAAGTTTGTCTAAGGCATATGCTCCTGCACCACCTACAACTGCACCAGTTCCTGCAACTGCTGCAAATCTACCGATGTTGTCTGCTGCTAATGCTAAAGTTCCTAACTTAAATTCGTTACTCCAGTCTGCACCATACTTATATTGAAACTCATTTGGTAATGGTAGATGACAGAAAGATGACAGTAAACCTTTTTCTAACTTTCTCTTTGTTTTCTCGTTCTTCTGTTTCTGTAATGCACCCAAAGTTGTTATCTCACCATTCGGTAATTTAACTTTTTGGTTTGGATCTCCATCCAATGTATAATATTTTTTTCCAATTCCTAATACCCCTTGCTCATCTGCATCTGCTGATGCAAACTTCCCAGTTCCAATCTCTTTACTGTTATTTCTTGCATTCCAGTCACCAGAACCATAAGCATTATTTGCTAACTCTGAAACACCTCTTACAGCAGGAGCAATCTTACTTCTATTGTATGAACCAAATGCATCGTTCTGTTCTTTTGCAACAGTCTGCATAGCTTCATCATAACTATACCTCTCTATCTCTAGGAAAGAGGCATAAGGTATGCCAGATAAACCTGTGGGGTATTCAATTACTTTTTGACTAGTCATTATCTATTGTAATGAAATTTTTCTATGGGTAGTGTGCTCAGTAGTTGCACTTCACTCTCTGATATCTCGAAAAAGATGCGGTCTGCTCTTCTAGGTATATAGTAACGTAATGTAGATTTAGGAAACCTTTTATTATTTAGTGCCTTTAATCTGGAGTTTGTTCCCTTGATGTGATGTATGTTCGCACCAAGCAAATTGTTCTTCTTAAACTCCATGGCGTAGACAATTGGATACTCATCCCACACTTTCATTTGATCTTTGTATTTGGGATCATACTCAAATGTATAGTATTTGTCTGCTTGAGGTTGCTCAGTCGCATCATCTAGTAGTATATTGAATACTTCCTCTCTTAATTTTGATTTAGATATCTTTTTACCTTTTACTTGCTCAATCAATGTGTCAAACCTTGAGCTCTCGTTCGGTAACGAGTTTGAATTCCCAAAGCCTGTCCCTGCAGTAGTCATTTGCTGCCTCCCATTTTGCTTTGTTGGTGGCAAAGGTCATTACTTCTGTGATGTATGCCTTTGTTTTTCTCTTCTGAGGTTTAGGACCTTCGACCTGTCTTTTAGGTTTAACCTCAATAAGATATGCTTTTATAGTCCCGTCTTTCTCTCTAACTCTCATCCAGAAATCTGGAAAGTAACGACGCCACTTCTTTGTAACGGGATCTTTGTATGGTATAGCAAGTTCTTCTGACCACCATTCTATTACATTAGGACTGCTATCACAGTATTTCATAAACTTTCGTTCCCACAAGGAGCGATATACTACACCCGTAGGATCGCCTTTATACTTCTTGTAATTTTTTACTCGGTATTTACCCTTGTAAGTCACTATAAATACATATATCAAACCATAAGGTTATTTATGGCAACCGCAAGAGGACTACAGAATTTTATGCAGGCTATTGGAAAGTCTGGTGGAATCTCTGCGTCTAACCTATACCAATTCTCATTTAATAAGAAAGATAAACTAGGAAAATTTTTTGAAAATCAATTAGGTGAAGACTTTTTACAACTAACTGACAACGGTGATGGGTTGAACCTACAGTTGTTATGCAATGAAATACAGTTGCCAGGTGTGACATACTCAGCATTTGATGTTAAGTCAGTGCACAAAGGTATTACACAAAAGATAGCAACTAATAAAGTATACAATGAATTAGATGTCAGTTTCTTTTTAGATGGAACATCAATGCCACTCAGATTTTTTAGAGCATGGCAAGATTTTACATCAAACACTGTCGCACCTGATCCTGTCAATTTCTATGGAGATCAGTCATATAGAAGAGCATCAGCATTTAATTACTATGAAGACTACGCATGTGACATGTTCATATCTAAACTGGAGAAATATGATGGAACTATAGCTGGCACAAAAGATGAGAACGGTAACTCAAAAAAAGATACTTATGCTAACCCGTGGAATGTAAGATTGGTCAACGCCTATCCATACACTGTAGCATCAATACCATACTCATCACAGGCAGCACAACTCGTTAAGGTAACTGTTGGATTCTACTACGAATACAGTCATTTGATCCTTGATTGACCCCCTATATACTATACTGATTTTATAAATTATGCCATTACCTGATATTGCAACGCCAATCTATACGTTGACTGTGCCTTCTACCAAGAAGAGAGTAAAGTATAGACCGTTCCTTGTAAAAGAGCAGAAGTTATTAATACTGGCACTAGAGAATGATGACCAACAGCAGATATTAGACGCTATAACTAAAACAATAGATAATTGTCTAATAACAAAGGTAAAACTAAGTGAGTTATCTTTGTTTGATATAGAGTATTTGTTTCTACAGATACGTGCTAGATCAATCAGTGAAGAGATTGAGATGAAAGTTACATGTGCAGATGACGGTGAGACTGAAGTTGACGTCAAGTTTATGGTCAATGATGTCAAAGTAAACTTTCCCAAAGGTCATACTAACGTTATCAAGTTATCTGATGATATAACCGTTGAGATGAAGTATCCAAACCTTGATTACTTTACTCAGGTTAACTTTACTAAAGATGAACCAGATCCATACGAATTGATGGCAAAATGCATCAAGAGAGTTTATGTGGGTGAACAGGATTATAGTTCATTTACTTTAGAGGAATCTAAAGGGTGGGTAGAGTCACTTACAAGTGCACAATTCGATTCTATTCAAGAATTTTTTGAGACTATGCCATCACTCAGGCATGTATTGAAGGTTAAAAACCCTAAGACTAAGGTATCAAACGAGGTTGTATTAGAAGGTTTATCTGATTTTTTCGTATAGCCCTCTTTCATGAGGGCATCATGACCTTTTATCAAACTAACTTTTCCCTTGTCCAACACCATAAATATAGTTTGACAGATATTGAGAATATGATGCCTTGGGAACGCGAGGTATATGTGAATATGTTAGCATCTCACTTGCAAAAAGAACGAGACCGTATCGCTGAAGAAAACCGACGCTAATGAAAGGCAAAGCAGTTATTAATTTTTTTAAGAAGGCAGCAAAGTCACTTGCTGTTGGAGCTGCGGGTGCCATTGCAAATAATCAAGGAGCAAGAGTTGTTCCTGCTATAGCACCTATTCCTATATCAGAAGTAGATACGTCATATGGTCAGGCAAATGTAATAGAAAGACCTCCTAAAGAAGAAGATCAGAGATATGAAGAAGTAGTATTAGAAACAATAAAGACTGTAGCACAACAAAGAAACTTACCTTATGAGAAGAAACCATCGGTAAGTCTCAAGGAAGGTGCTATTACAAAAAGACGCACAGTAGCAGAGATTGGTGAGGGTGGTGAACCAGAAGCAATCATCCCACTATCAAAGTTTAGTAAATCAATTGAGGCAGTATATAAAGAAGGTGCATCGTTACTCATAAGTTCATCGCAAGGTTTCTTACAGACACTACCCGCATCTCCTGCAAGGGCAAGTGTATTATCAGAAGCTAATAGATTAAAAAGTATATTTGGTATATCTGATACACCAAAACCTGCATTTAAGATAGGATTAAAACAAAAATTAGAGAACTTTAGCACTGGTGTTGCTGCATCTGCACAACCTTCTATGAAAGCACCAGAGCAAGGTAAGAAGAGTGGTGATAAGAAGAGTAGTGGTGGAAATATCCTACAGAGTCTAGGAAAAACTTTTAATAAATTTAAAAACTTTCGTAAGTCTAGACTTGGTAGAAAGGCAAAAGTATTTTTAAGTAAGAAAGGTAAAACTGCGGGCAAAGCTCTAGGTAAGATGGGTAAACTAGGCAAAGGTCTAGGTAAAGTTGGTAAGTCTGCAGGAAAATTAATGAAGGGTGGCAAGACCCTAGCAAATGTTGGTAGTAAGGCAGGAAAGGCATTACTAAAGAAAGGTGCTAAGAAAATTGCTGCAAAGGTAGGTGGTAAAGCAATAGCAAAGGTAGGTGCAAAGGCACTAGGTAAAGGATTATTGAAGAAGATACCTTTTGTAGGTATGGGTGCAGGATTATTATTTGCAGGACAACGATTGATGAAGGGCGACTTCAAGGGTGCTATGCTCGAAGCAGCATCTGGTATCGCTTCTACAATACCTGGCATTGGAACTGCTGTATCCATAGGACTTGATGCTACACTTGCAGCAAAAGATATGGGTGTGTTGCCAGGTCAGAAACAAGCGGAGGAGCAGCAACAAGGATTACAAGCTCCTGATCCATCACGAGACATGTATGGTAAGACAATTGTATTGAACCCATCCACTGAAAAAGCATGGAAGAAAGCAGTGAACGCTGCAGCAAAAGATGGTATCAACCTACCCGCAAGTGTCACATCATCATACAGAAGTCCAGAACAACAGGCAGCATTGATCAGTGCTGCAGAAGCTGGCGATGAACGTGCTATCAATCCTGCACCAGTTGGAGCATCACCACACGGACAAGGTTGGGCAATAGACATCACAGCAGGAAGTAAAGCAAACGAATGGATGAGAGAGAATGGTAAGAAGTATGGTTTCCAATGGCAGGGTGAGAAGGATCCTGTTCACTTTGACTTAATAAACAGCGAAGATAATGATAAATGGTTGAAACCTGGCAAAAACAAGTGGATACCTAACATTGATCCTGCAGATTCTAAAAAATCATCGTCAGGAACTGGCACTGCACCTACAGGTGGTGGTGGAAATGTCAGTGCACCACCTACATCAGGAGCAAAAGATGTTCTCAATGAAGAACCTGTCACACAAGGAACACAAGGTGGTGGTGGAGACGTCGCTAAACCAGTGGTCATTCCTGTTCCTAAGAGAATGGTTGTCAATGTTCCTTATGGTATGCCTAAAAAAGAGAAGAGGGCATTCATCAAAGAGAGGATTGCCATCATAGATCCTCATGGTAAGTCATCTGGTTATGACATACGAACCACATTCGCACACGTAAGATAATGAAAGCATTACCTCCCGCAATGTCATCAGTAGGATCAGGTTTAGTCCTGAGCAAATCGCACATGCAGAAGGCGATGGATATTCCTGCGTCGCAACAGACTATAGATGTATCTGCTACACCAGTATCTTCACCCGCAGCACCAAAACAAAACTTATTACCCGCACCAAAAACACAACCATTACTTAGTGCTGCTGCACCTCCTGACTATTCTAAGATGTCAAGGGCAGAGAGAGCGAGAAAAGATCCTGTATTCAGAAAGAAAATGATACAGCAGCAGATTGATGATGCACATAATCAACCGAAAGCAGGAACAGTTACTGAACTGAAAGACGGTGGAATGGATGAAGGCACAACGAAGAAAAATATAGACAAAAAATTAGAAAAGGATTTTGAACTAGATCCTAAGATGAAGAAAGCATTTAGTGACGCACTAGCACTACCCGCTAAGTCTGCTGCTGTGGCATTGATTGACTTGCTAGAGAAAATCCCTGCACCAAGTAAGGAAGCATCTAAGATCTTAAACAGAAACATGTCTAAGGTTACTAATGCATTCAAGTTAGGTGCTGCTAGTCAAGAAGTTGCTAATGATGAAGAGGATAACGATAAGAAGAAAAAGAAAGAAGGACCTCCACTATGGACTGTTCTTCTAAAGAAAGGTCTCAGTGCAATAATGGGCAAAGCTAGTGGTTCTGCTGAGGGTGGTGGTGATCAAGCACAAATTAGTGGATCCAGTCCACAGCAAAAACTATTAGCAGGAGCTGGTGATCCTTCTCATGGTAAGAGAGCACCATACACAGGAACTGCTGATGGTATAGGTCTTGGTGATGGCAGTGGTAGAGCGATGCAACCTATCAAGAAACGTAAGGGTGGTCTTGCTAAAAAATTATTTGGCATGACGCCAATGGGTATGGCATTCAATGCGGGTAACAAGATATTCCAAGGTGCAAAAGGATTAGCGGGTAAAGCAGCAGGATCTGGTTTAGGTAAAGGTTTGAAAGGTTTAGCTGGCAAAGCATTTGGTATGACACCCATGGGTATGGGTTTAAAACTTGGCATGAAAGCATTTGGTGGTGCTAAAAACTTATTTGCACCGAAGGGTGATCAAGTAACTAACTTGACAGAACTTACAGATAAGACCATCAAAGAAAATAGAGCAAGTGCAGATGCTAAAACTGAGAAGCAAATCGCTACTGCTGCAGGAACTGGTGGTGCTATGGGTGGAGAGGAAGGAAGTGCACCTCCATATCAACAAGAGGGTGGTGAACTTGCACAACCTGAGATCAATGAATCACCATACTTTGATCTATATAACGTAACGTCGCAATTCTAATGTCAGTTAACGCACAGTCAAATTTTCAACTCATACGCTTTCAGATTGCGGACTTTCCTCCTATAGGTCCTAATCAGGTATTGTATGTGCAATACACAGAGGACATAAGATCTGCTACAATGAGAATGGAAGTTCAGATTACAGACAGTCAGACAGGTTTCTTGTCACAGTTAACAGGAATGGAAAATGTATTCATACAGATAGGTGATAGCACAGGAACGACTGAGATTGGTGGAGAATTTGTTATCTATGATATACAAGACAGGAGAAACATTCAAGGTAAATCATCTGCTGTATTGATGTTATGTAAGGTTGATTTCTTAAACAACGCTGCTAATAAGATATCAAGAAGATTTGGTAAGGGCAGAGGAAAGAAGATAGATGATATAGTAAAGAAAGAAATACTACAAGATTTGATGGGAGTTGATGAGGATAGATTGACAGATTTTGAAGCAACTGTCAATAACTTTTCATTCGTATCACCATACTGGAATCCATTTACTGCTATAAGATGGTTGGCAGCGAAAGCAATACCAGAGACATCAGGTTCTGGTAAGGCAGCTAGTGCAGGATATGCATTCTATGAGACAAGATCTGGATATCATTTTAAATCTTATGACTCATTTGCAGAGAAGAAACCTGTATGTAGAATGGTCATTGGTCATGAGAAAGAAGAGTTAGAAGATGACGAGGATAAGAACATCGTTGGAGTTGATAAGTTGACAATAGAATCATCTGTAGATTTATTGAAAGGATTGAATCTAGGATCATACTCTAGTAATGTGATGACAATAGATCTGAAGGACATGAAGTATCAGGATTATCCTTTCAGCATCAATAAATATTATGACGAAGTTAAAACCATGAACTCTGGGAGACCTCCAGAATTTTATAAGGGATTTGATAATAAGAGAACATTCACCAGAATCATGTCAAAGGTATCCGACTCTGCACTATTCACTCGTGGAACATACACACAGGGATATACAAAACAACTTTCACAATCCTCTTTACGGGAAAAATTATTTTACAGCAAAAAAGTGACTGTAGAATTTGTATCTGACTATTCATTAGAGATAGGAGAGGTTGTCCAACTGGACATATATAAAGGATCAGCAGATAGGGAACTGGATTTTGCAAACTCTGGTAGATATGTTATTGGTATGGTAGAAAGAACGTTCAAGAGTTCTGAGGATAAAATGACTACTAAACTAACATTATTCACTGACTCGGATGGTGAAAAGAAATGATGAATGAATCATTAGCTAATTTTATAGGAAAGGACGGGTTCAACTGGTGGATTGGACAGGTAGAGAATGATGGTTACGGGTTCTGGAATGCAGTTAACGGGACATTTGATTTCTCTGACTGGGACTGGACTAATAAAGTAAAAGTTAGAATCATAGGATATCACAACCCTAATAGAAAAGAGTTACCAACCTCAGATCTACCATGGGCACAGGTATTGATGCCACCAACATATGCACAGAGATCTGGTATTGGTGCTAACCATCAACTAGAGGTAAACTCTTGGGTTATTGGTTTCTTTATGGATGGTGCGTCTGCACAGATTCCTGTTGTTATGGGAACTATTGGTGATGAGAATCCTAAATCTAGTTACGGTGTAAAAGGTGGTAAAGAGCAGGGATTTGAGCAATTAGTAAGTCCAAACTATAAGTTTCCTGACCATAAAGAGCAAGGTAGTTCTCCTGCTAATACAGGAAGCACAGTTGAAACTAATGAAGAAACTGGTGTAGACGAAGCACCAAAGAATAATGATGGACACAAAGATGAAGAGGGAGAGAATTCTGATAAGAACGAGAGAGGACCTGCAAAGACTGAGAGTGAGAAACAGAAGACAGCAACAGAGAAACAACAAGTAACTGTCCATGTAGGTAATGGTAAGTGTGGCAGCGAGACTGCTGCAAAGTTAGAAGCACCCATGGCAGAGTTCATGAAGTTTGCTCGTGGTATAGAAAAGAATGAGATAGATCAATTCATCAATAAGACAACTGGTGCTGTTGTAGATCTTGACTATGAGATAAACATAGTATCACAACGTATACAGAAGAAACTTACAGGACTGACTGCTAACATCAAGGGCGTGGTCATGGAGGAGACCAACAAACTTGTAAAAGAAGGACTCGCTGACCTAAGTATTCCAGATCCAGAGTTAGATACTGCAGTTAGAAAACAACTCAAGGATGTTGGTGATCTTGTATCATGTTTGTTCAAGCAAGCAATAGGTGAACTTGGTGATTTCATCAAAGGTATGTTGAAAGATCTAGTAGAGAATGTATTAGACACTGCACTATGTCTTGTGCAGAACATGCTCGGTGATATCATGAAAAAATTGATGGATAATATTACGGGTGCATTAGATGTATTGAAAGGTGTAACGGGTGCAATCAAAGGATCTGCAGACAAGATCCAAAACTTAACAAACAAGGTCGGTGATTTCTTAGATTTATTCTGCGATGGTCAGTTATCATGTTCTATCGGTGCATCAGTATTTGAGACAGGTCTTGGTGCTAAACCAAAAGGACTTGAAGCAGCAGCTAAAGCAATCAGTCAGTATAAGATCAAACCACCAAACTCTATATCAGTTGTTGGTAAAGGTATACCTAAGAATGGTTTTGTTCCAACTATAGATCGTAATGGAGTCAAGAAAATATTTGACACTACAAGCGGTGCATTAGTTGATCTAAACAGTGCAGCGGGAATTGCAACAGGTTTGACAGAGAAAGCATTTGATACACGAGGACCTCTAGAGAAGTTTGAGGGTATTAACTTCTATGACTCTCAAGGTAATGTTTCTAGCGAGGCAGTCAATTGTTCTAACTCTATCTTGAATAAGAAACCATGCTTCCCAGAATTAGTATGGGATAATCTACAATCAACAAGTCCAGTAAGAGCATTGCCTATAGTAGATGACATAGGACAGATTCTTGGTGTGTTGATGAATAAGAAAGGAACTAATGTCAACGCTGAAGCATCAGTCAAAGCACAATTTACATGTAACGACCCAGAGGGTAGTGGTGCTAAGTTCAAACCAAACATAGTCAATGGAAAGGTAGATTCTATAGAGGTAATCAATCCTGGCATAGGATATGGATTTGATCCTGCAAGCACATACTGTCCTAATGAGCAGTATGGAGTTCTAGTTAATAAATTAGGACTACAAGAGCATCTTAGTGATGGAGAGTTTGTAGAACATGTAGTTCTAGGTAACCCTGATATATTACAAGTTGTGGATACTGACTATGATCCAGATCATATATTGTTAGCAACTATAGATCCATCTTTCAATCCACAATTAGAGGTGGGTATGAATCTAAAAACTAAATCTGGACATGAGTTTGTATTAAACTTTGACGGTAAGTTCCCAACACTGGTAATACCACAAGGAGCAACAGCGATCTATGCTAAGTGTGGTGACATAATTCCTAAAGTTGATAAGTTAAGTGTAAGGAACGTTGGTAGAAACTATGTCAACCCAGTTATCACTATTGGAACTGGCACAAAGAAAAGACAGATAGGAACTGCAACTAAAGATGCTCAGGGTAGACTGGTAGAATTAGATTTGACTGAATCTGTATTGGGATTTGTTAAACCTGTCGTGGAAGATTTAGGATTTGAAGCTAATGATATAGAGGGAACTGGAACTGGTGCAGAGGTCAGTGTAGTATATGAATACACAAGTCCAAGAGAACTCAGAGAAAATAATGTTTTACCATTGACACAATATGTTGACTGTGTGGGTCATCCTATGATAAAATCTGCAAAGGAAGAAGAGGATGATGGATTGGCAGATAGAGGATTTAACTTAATTGACAGTCAATTAGAGGAGACTACAACTGATAGTGACACAACTACAGTTTCTACTCCTACCGTTGCAGATCCAGTATCTACACCTGTAACTCCTGACACAGGAACACAGCAGCAACAAACACAACAAACTCAACAACAGAACAATCAACAACAGCAACAGCAGCAGAACAATCAACAGCAGCAGCAACAAAACAATAACCAACAGCAAGGTGGTTATGGAGGTTACTAATGGCAATTAATTTATTTACAGGTGGAACTAACTTAGCGAACCTTTTATCAAAGGTAAGAATAAGATATCCTAGAAACTTTGTTCAATCGACATCTGCAGGACATATGTTCGAGATGAACAATACAAAGGATGGTGAATACATACGTTTGCTCAATGCAAATGGTAATTTCCTTAACTTAGATGAGAAGAATAACAACTCTCTAGTTTCATATAATGATACATATATTCTATCAGACCACAATCTTGTTATAAAAATAGGCAAGGATGTGGACAATGACAGAATGGCACTGCATGTAATTGGTGATGTCAACATATACGTTGAAGGTGACATGCATAGTGAAGTTGAGGGTGATAGATTTGACAGAGTAAATGGCAACTACCAGATGCAAGTCGG
>CESQ01022082.1_pt1 | contig 13049 bp, 16 predicted proteins | sample 361401 | NCBI WGS metagenome assembly CESQ01 (sample SAMEA2622119, study PRJEB7988) | marine metagenome | isolation source: saline water (ENVO:00002010), including | reverse complement strand
ATGAATCTTCAGCTAACTTGTATTTTGCAAAGAGCTAATAAACAAAATAATGGGCTCTTTAATAGATCATTTGGTATTAATGACTATTATTGGGGAGATGAAAATGTGAATTTTCCATTAGGTCATATTCAAGCTGGTGGTGGAGTTTTAAAAGATGCATTATTTGCAGAATCCCCGCCGGTCTTATCATTGATTACAAAAGTCATACCCGATTTCGGCCTGAAGCGACTTGCTTCTAGATCTATTACTTGGTGGGCGATGACGGAAGTATTACCAGACCCCGATAATAGAGTTTGGGTTGATGACAATAAAATCAGAATTAACTATTTACATAACAATCTGGAAGCACATGATCGACTTGTTTATAGATGGTTAGATACTTTAAATAAAGTCGAAAGTGATTCAAAAACAACAGTGGTAACAAGGACGCCTACTCATCCAAGAGGTTCGGCCCCTCTTAGTGTCGTTGGATATGCTTGTGGTACCTGTCGGATGGGCACATCACCTAAGTCCTCAGTTGTAGATCTGAATGGTAAATGTCATGACCTGGAAAATTTATATATTGTGGATTCAAGTGTTTTTCCGAGTTGTCCAAGTATTGGGCATGGCCTAACTATTATTGCTTTAGCACTACGTATGGCAAACAAATTAACTACAGGAATTAATCCTCAAATCACATGTTGGGGTGGATCGTAATCCAACAATAATCAAAAAAATAGAACTGAATGTATAATTTTTTTTTCTCAAAGTTAAATTCTACTAACTTACTTGTAGCTTATAAATTATTTAAAATCGAAAACTAGGATATAGTCCATTAAATTTTTTTATTACTCATGTGGGAATCGATGATGTATTTACTTATTGGAAATATTGAAAAATCAAATACAAATCATGAAAGATAATCATTAAGAATAACTAAGAATAATATTTAGATTGAAATTTTTAAATTATTTGATTGGATCATTTATTACCCAAATATCCTCCTCTTTAGTCACTCCATTTAACCATTCTTTAAACTCTTGAGAAATTGCAATTTGATCTTTTCGTTCAAGAGTTAAAGATCTTTTCAATAGTACTGTCAGAGAATCTGTAATTAAATCTTCGATGTTTTTTCTATTTCTCATAAATGAAATTGCACCTTTTTATAACATATAAAAATTAATGGTAAGGTCAAAGAATAAACTTATTCTCTTCATTATTACAGGTAAAATATTAAAGACGAATTTGTATCTATTTTTGCCTTCTATATATCAGGTTCTAAAGCTTACCTATTAAGCCAGTTAGAATATCTTTTAGATTACTCTGAATGCTCTCTTGTGCCAGAGAAATTATAGAGCTAGCTTTAAAGGCCAATAGTGGTATTACAATAACAAGTATTACCCCCAAAGAAATTATTATCGAAGAAGAAATTCTTATTAGCCATTTAGTAATTGGATCTAATTCCATATCAAAAAATAAATATATAATATAGTTTCTCTTTGATCTCTTTGCTTGCTTAATTGCTACATATATAGTTTATCAATGTTATTCGAACATAAATCCTCAATCAAAATCCTCAGAAGATCAAGCAATTAGAGTTATCAGAATTATTAAAATGTCAAGCTGATGATTTATTTAACCATTCCTCAACTTTTTGCTTAGAGCCATACCAGTATTTGCCAAAAGTTTTTCCATGTGCTGTTTCCTTCATCACTACCTGTTTAGAGCCAATCAGTAATGCTGAATCTCTAGGGACAAGTCCATCGCCGATAACATCTCCATTTCCATTTAGTGCTCTATAAGATGATTTGCTTAATCTAAGAGATGTTTTTGTAGCAATTGTTCCATTCAAATCTAATTCACCCGCAACAGATATGTAATTAACATCTTTACTATAGAAACTTCCTGGCAATTTTGAGCTTACAAATTTACGTAAAAATGTGGCTCTTTTAGCTTGGTTGGGAGTTCCAAGTGTAATTAAGCAATTGGCGTAATCTTTTCCATTGTATATCTTCTGATTAAATAAAAGATCTGATAAATATAACCTGAGAATCATGCCTCCAGAGCTATGACCTATTAAAGTGACTTTATTTGTAGAAGATTCTTTTGACAACTCTTTTACTATTTTATCAACTTTATCAAGAATAATTCTCCAACCAAATGACCAATTAGTGCTAAGCCAATCTATTTTAGAGACAGGAACTATTAGTACTTTATTATTTGTTCTATTTTTAATCTGTTCCACCATTTCAATATAGGAACTAGTGTCAATCAAAAAGCCTCCTAGTATAATAATTGGTTGATGAAAATATGTATTCATGATTTAGTAAAAAAGATAATACGAATTCACTCCGAGAAATAATTGTAATATTTAACATATTAATATTCAAAAAAATTAATTTTAGTTCAATTACTAATGCGGGAAAAGTCCTTAAGCCATCTTCTATTGGTATTAGCTAGTACACATACATGTATGGAATGATTTTTTTCAAGGTTCTAACTTGAGAAACTTATAAAGTAAAAAAAATAATTAAAAAGAAGATGTCAGGTGTTTCAATACATTTTATTAACGGAATAGACGAAAAAGCTATTCCTCAAATAAGACTTACAAAAAGCAAAGATGGCCAAGCAGGTCAAGCAGGTCAAGCAGGTCAAGCAGGTCAAGCAGGTCAAGCATATTTTAGATTTGACAGTCCTGATGCCTTATTGTCAGATAATTTCAAAGGCATACAGGGAATGTATTTAATTGATGAAGAAGGACAAATAGATACAAGAGAAATCAATATTGCTGTTTCAAGAAAGAATGGAGAATATACTGCTATTGATGCCATTTACAGCTGGAGATCAGAAAGAGATTTTAATAAATTTATGCGTTTTGCAAATCGATATGCAAAGAAATTTGGTCTTGAATATGAACAGAACGAGAAATCTTACTTATAACAAGTTAAGCTCATAATCTATTTAAAATAAAAGGCGTAATTCATTAGATATAAGTCTCTAAAGTAAAATAAAGGACAAGAGAAATACTTATAAGATCTATAAGTGAATTCATCTGATACTTTATATATATATTTTTAAACTTAAAATTGTATGTAAAGTGATATATATATTATATCAAAAGAACGTTAATATAAATTTTCTAGTCTTAAAGGCTAAAAAAAATAAAAATCAATATATATATATATAAATGAATTAATTAAAACATGTTTCCATTAATAGCAATTGCTACATTTTTCATCCTAGGAATAGCTTTCTTCGCCATAGGTAAAGATGATTTCGGAATTAAGAGAGTAACAGAAGTTTCAAATGATACTTTTGATAATCGAATGGATCCAGAAAAGGAAAAACTTGCTCCAAAATATGAATCATTTGGTGGAAAAGAACTAGAAAGTTCATATACTTCAGCAGAGAATAGCTCTGGTGATATAAAAACTTACTAAGTCATGAAAAAATCTCAACTTACATTCATTTCAGGACTTGTATTTGTATCTACTGGTTTAATACCAATAGCAAGAAATATATTCTCAATTAACATTTTTCATGATGCACCTATTTTTTTTCTAGTAGGAGGAATATGGCTATTATTAATAATTATTTTTATCTATTCATCAAAAGAATCAAAACGTCAATTATCTAAAAAATAAATAACTAGAATAATGTTAATAAAATAAAAATATTTTAAAGGTTAGACATTATTATTTCTAATCATTATTTATTGTTTTTTCTCTCATAAACATAAATGTTCCAAAAGAAAAAGCTAGTGAGATTACGAAAGTAAGTGGGAAGTAAATACCCCATAATTTCATTTGCAGTCTTTTACCCTCAGCCGCATAGAAAACGAATATCCCAATCAATAGAACTGCTGTATCAGCTGAAACAAAACCAGAGGTTGGTGTTGCCCAAGCCCCATCCAGAAAAGCTTTAGAAATTTCTAATATTGAGCCACCAACAGAGCCACTTTGAACTTGGCTAACAAATTTTGCAATAAAGTAAAAAGGCCAAATCAATCCTGCTAGTGCAGTTAGACCATAGAGAGAAAGACGAACGTTAGACAAAATTTTTGATTAAATATCTTTTATAGCTCAAATGGATTATGTTTTGATGTATAAAAAATCAACAAATCATTAAATTCTCAAAATTCTTTAAGTACCTCTTTTTCTCTCTCCTAATAATCTCTTGAATATTACTCTCGATTTATAAGGCTAATAAAGGAAAATAAAAGGTTTTTCGTTGACTTCTTCTTTGATAAGTAGATTATGAGTTGACATGTTGATGTCGATCATAAGAAAATCAATTACTAGCGAAAATCTTAAGAACAAATAAGGTCGAGACATAAGATTATCTATAATCCAAAGTAATGAATATATCTAAATTCGTATTTATTGATGCTGTCCTAATAATTACAGCAATCCCTCTTCTTTTTTTGATTAAAGGTGGAAAGAAGAAATACCCCATTTTACAAGGTTCAGATCAAGAAAAAATGTTGGGAAAGGCTTCTTTAAAAATTCCAGATAAAGTAAAGATTTTAGAACTTGAACAAATTGCAAAGTTGCAAGGTAGTGGAATCGATTTGGATTCGCTTGTTGGGAGATGGCTTTTCATATCAGTATGGAAAAAGGACACCAATGAAGATGATTCCCTTTTTAGTTCATTGCTTAGAGCCTTCTCTGCAAAACTAGAACTCGAAAAGGATATTTCAATTGAAGATCCACTTAAACTTTCTATTAGTACATCTATTCAATTTGGAATTTTCTCAATAGAATTTTCAGGTTATGGCTATTTAAAAGGTGAACAACCCTTTTTGCCTTTCTTTTTTAACCTTATTGAGTTCAAATCAAGATCAAGATTATTATTCAGTAGATCTCTAGAGGAACCGTTAGAAGAGGAAAAGTCATTTTTTGCACTAATTGCATCAGGAGAGAATGGTAGATGGCTTTCAGCAAGAGGGCAAAGTGGTTCACTCATCCTTTGGATGAAAGATTGAATGAGCCGATTAACTAATAAAAAATTTCTTAATAGTTTTGCTAAATTTTAAGACGAGCAAATAAATAAATTTCCGTGTAAAACGAAAACCAATCACCTAGATAAATAATTAGTTTCAGTAATTGAAATTATAAATTATTTTTTTGAATACACTTAATTTATTGTCAGGTTTCTTGTTTGCTATAAGTTAATGTTTTAGTTGCTTATCAATTATCAATTAATTTATTTTATAGTTTAGTTATAGTAACTTTATTTTTAATTACCTTGAATAGAAAAATGGAGCGAACTCAACTCAACTCAACTCTATAAAGAACCGGTGATAATCTCCAGTAGCCTCTAGTGGGTAGTCGTTCTCAAATTGCTCAACCGTTTGAGATGGAACATTAAATCTATTGATTAAGTGTTCGATCCTTTTGTTAATCAAACGAGAAATGAAAGCCATAAGAATTTTCAATTTGTATTAGTTATAACGACAGTCTGGAGGTGAAGCAAGGCTTTAGGCCCGGCAAAGCAGGTTATAAAAACCTTATCTTAGAACAAAAAATCGCTTGTATTTATTAGTCTGCTCGATATTTCAGGCTGAGGAGTCTCGCCTAAATTTCTGTGGCTAAATATTCAATGTAATTCTTCAAAGTGTGACCATGAGAGTCATCATTAGATTTTACAAAGTCAATATCATCAATGAGGTCTATGCTATGTCCCGCCATTAGCTCCTTTAGTCTGGCATTAAACCAATCTTTAGCAGGTTTCTCTATTGAATCTTTTTGGTGCTGAGACCAGAGATAAGTGTCAAATGCTTTTACCGCGTCTTCTCTGCTCCACTTTGGCAGCCCTACGAAATGATTCTTGACTGGACAATCTTTCCTATTGATAAAATGTTGTTTAGCAGTCTTAGACAAGCCTCGTACATACTGTTTTCCAGCCAGTTTATTTTTAACTAACAACTGACCAGCCATGTTTTCATCCTTGACTTGAATCTCCCTCCTCAAATCCTTTTTGCCTAAGACTTGTATTGGATCCATAGCTAGTTATCTTTTTTAAGTTCATTGAATTTCGACTGAAAATCTTTGAATACCTTTTTCCAGTATCGAATCACAGAATCAGGAATAGGTTTATTTAGGGGCATTTCGAAGAAAGTGATTCAGTTATTATTTTTAGCCGTTTTTGCCGTTAAGACAGAATTTGTTTCACTTCCTCACTATAAACAAATTCATTTCAACTCAAACCGACACTTTCGACTTAAAGAAATAGAGGTGCAACTGCATCACTGGTCCTCAACAAATGAGAGTATTATTGCAAATTCAACCTCTCCAACAAGAACAGTCTCTCAGGCTTTAACCTTTAAAAAGTCTGACTAATTTCTTTATATGTTTTTATTCCTTTTTCTTATGAATTGATTTTTTAGAAAAAGATTGTGAAAAATATCCATACATAAGACTTCCCTAAAAAAACGAATTGATTATTTTATTGATACGATAAAAAGATGGAAATTAATCAAGAAAAAGTTTTAGTAACTGGTGCCTCAGGATATATTGCTTTGCATTGCATATTAGAGTTATTAAACAATGGATATAAGGTAAAAGGATCTCTTAGGGATTTAAATAGAGAAGATGAAGTAAGAAAATGGTTAAATTCAAACTCGAAAAATGAAAATCTTGAATTTTGCAAGTTAAATCTGCTTAATGATGAAGGATGGGAAAACGCTGTTTCTGATTGTAATTTTCTTCTTCATATCGCATCTCCATGTTGTATTGAAGAGCCAAAGAATGAAAAGGAACTTATCGATCCAGCATTAGAAGGAACATTAAGGGCATTAAAAGCTGCGCATAAGTCTAAGGTCAAAAAAGTAGTGCTTACCTCATCTATGGGTGCAATAGCATACGGTCATAACAAAAATTACTGTAATCACACTGATTGGACTGATACATCAAAGGATGTCGGTGCATATATAAAAAGTAAAACAATAGCTGAAAAAGCTGCTTGGGATTTCGTGAATAATCAAACTGAAGATTCATTTATAATGACGACAATTAATCCTGGAATGGTATTTGGCCCCTTGATTAGTAATGATATAGAAGGAATATCGGCAAGCTTAATTACTAAAATGATGACTGGAAAGTTTCCAGCATTGCCAGATATCTATTTCACTGTTGTTGATGTCAGAGATGTAGCGAAATTACATGTGCAATCATTAACTAATAAGAAGAGTGATCATAAAAGAATTATTGCAACGTCTAATAAAGGTATTCCGTTCCTAGAAATTTCAGAAATTTTAAGAGAACTTGGATGTGATAAATCTCCAAAAAATTTAGTACCTAGTCAGTTAATAAATTCATTAGCGATGTTCAATAAAGATATGAAAAGTACTGCTTCTATGATTAAAAGAGGTTGCTATGGAGCTGACATCTCGGAGACTATTGCCATTTTTGATTGGGAGCCTATTCCTTTAAAAAAAACATTGAAAGACATGGTTAACTCTTTAAAGAAAATTTTAAATTAGAAACATTTCAAATGAAAGACTTCTTCTGAAGAATAAATTTGTTTAAAGCTTCCTTTTGTTTGGAATTATATATATAGTTTAATTAGAATTTTTATAGAGTCGTCAAAATTATTTTACTGATAATGGCCAAGTGGTCCAGGTCCAGATCCGATTTTATATGATTTTTCTAAAGATCTTTCAATGAAAATTTTTGCATTATTTATTGATTCTATTAAATTAAAATCTAAAGCTAGATAACTACAAATTGCAGCGCTTAATGTACATCCGCTTCCATGTGTATTCGAGGTGTTAACAAATTTATTAATTAACCAATTACTTTTACCAGTTTTATCAATATAAAAATCCTTACCTTTCAAATTATTCAATCCTCCCCCCTTTAATAATACAGCTTTAGGACCAAATTTTAAAATATTCTTAGCAGATTTTTCTATATCTGCTTCATCTTTTATGTTCATATTTGATAGTAAATTAGCTTCAAAAATATTTGGAGTAACTAATTCTGCTTGTGGGAAAAGTAATTTTTTATAGGCATTAATTGCGTTATCTTCAATTAACTTTGAACCAGTCCTAGAAACCATAACTGGATCAATAATTTTCGGAATATAATATTTCTTCAATTTTTTTGCAGTATTTATAACAATATCTTCGTTTAATAGCATCCCAGTTTTTAAAGATCTTATCTCGAAGTCAGAGAATAAAGTATCAATTTGTTTTATGAACGTATTAGTGTGTACAGCTTCTACACAATTAACTTCAATGCTGTTTTGAGCTGTTATACATGTAATTGCTGTACAACCATGTACTTTAAGGGAAAGGAAAGTCCTAAGATCAGCTTGAATTCCAGCACCTCCTCCGGAATCGCTACCACCAATTGAAAGACAAACTTTAGAATACATATGCTTAACATTTAGGATTGTAAATAATTTCTGAATCAAGAAAAAGATGAATAGGCATTGAAAAAATCTAGTTCCAATTCCATGGCTCTTTTATATAGGAAATTTATTTGATTAATGTCATATGAATCCTTATATTCATTTATTAGTTCTTCAAGTGATTTAGCAAGGTTATCAAAATTTTCATCAGAGTAAGTTAAAATCCATTCTCTATATTGGTTATTTGAAATCATATTTAATAAATTTTTTCCAAGCCATGAATATAAACGCATGCATGGAGCCATTGCACACATGATTTCAATCAAAGTTAGATTTGTAGAAACTTCTTGCAAAAAATCGGTATATTTTTTTGTAGCAGGTTCTATTGAATTAGTAGTTAAATCAATATCCCATTTCTTTGCATAAGTTTCATGAAGAATCAACTCCTCAGACACTCCAAGTAATAGTTCACTTAAAGTCTTGATATGTTTCTTATCTTTTGATTTGGAGACGGCTAATCCGTATGCTCGAGCGAAGCTTTCTAAAAAGAAATAATCTTGAGCGATATATTCTTGAAATTTTTTTTTCGGAAGATCTCCATTTTTTATCCCCTGGACAAATTTAGTGTTTAAGCTAAGTAATGCAAGATCGTAATTACTTTCCCATAATCCTTTAGTTATCAGCATTACTTTAGTACTTTTTTCATACAGCCATTATGACAAATTTCGTTAAATTTAGTTATTTTCCCTTACTCCATTTAACTGATGGTGCACTACTTAGGACCAAAAGATTTCTCAATGAGCACAACTATATTAGAAGTCACTACTGCTATCATTGGGGCAACAGAAGTTGAACCTCAAACTAGTAAGACAAAAATAAAAGGAACAAATCATGAAAATTGGTATTGCAAAAATGCACCTAATCAAAGGGGGATAAACCTTCTAGAGCGACCCTTGATGGCGATTTTTAAATCAAATAGGGGGGGGTAGCCCTCTAGAAGATCGTCTCTCAACCATTGAACATATTAACTATGCAGCAGTTTTCTTCTTCTCTTTCGTCCCTGGAACAAGAGCCTTTATCTCTTCTTGCAACTCATGCTCGCGAGCATCAACAACTTTGACACAAGCTTGATAATTTTCCAATAAGCTCTTACGAGCTGCCTCAATGTTATCAAGTTCTTCTTGACATTGATTGCGTTTGATTTCTTACAACTGACTTTCAGAAACAACATAAATTGTTCTCATAGGAGAGAAAAAGAGTCAGCTAATAGATTGTCAAATAATGAGGAATACATTAGAGCTAAATTCAAAGGACATAACTACTATGACTCGAGTAAATAGAATTTAAAATAATGAAAACCGAAGCAAGCTATTCGGTATCTCCGTCCAAGATTTGTTGCTACTACAGATTGGTTGGGTATGTCAATAGACTCATGAGCATGATTGAAAAACTTTTTTTCCATTAACTAGTGACTAGAATCAAAAACATGGCATCATTCATCTACTATAAATATCTTATAGCTACTATTTACAGAAACCAGCTCTTAAATATTGCCGTATGTTCTAAATCTTAATTTGGAATTTCTTTCATTTGAGTAGGATTTTATGTCAAAGTCCAACTTATATACATTCAATTAAATCATCATCTTTTGATATAGACGTAGTAGCGGCTCCATTACATGCAAGTTAATGATAAAGAGGGTGGTCAAATTATGTCTTTTTGACCATGATGGAGGAATGGAAAAATTATCACAAAATCTAGTAAGACTATCCTTATCCCTAGTCTTCCTAACGGTTCCAGCTACTGCCTTATTTATTGGCAATGAGTACCTGGGCTACAAGAAAGCAATCGCTGATTATGCAGAAAAGACTTTAATTAGTTATGAGAAATTACTAAATAAGATTAAAGAGCTCAATCCCGAAATGAATTACCTCCTTATGGATGACTAAGCAAATAATAAAATGAGAATAAGTAAAGCTTTTTGGTTATGGGGACAGTTTTCCAGTAAAGATACTGAGTACATAAATGGGATTAAAAATGAAGTTAAATCTTTATTAAAAAGTCCAATATTTGATGCACATGTTACGTTAGCTGGGCCATTCAGCTTACTTGATAAATCTTTTTTTTATAAGTTAAAGGCCTTAAAGCGAAACAATAATAAAATAGATTTACACTTAAAAAGTTTTAATTTTGAAACAGAATTCTATAAATCATTTTATATTTCAATTAAAAATTCAGAAGAATTAAACTCTCTTAGGAAAGACATTTATGAATTAAACAAGTTTGACATCGAAAAAGAATATGAGCCTCACATTAGTTTGGCATATGGTAATCATAAAAGTAAAGATAAAAAAAATATGATTTCAAATTTAGCAAAACTTAATTTTTCAATCAAAATGACAAGAATATCATTAGTTGATGTTAATGAGAATATAAATCGTTGGGGAGTTTTAGATAGTTTTAATTTAAAATAGATAGTTTCATTTTAAATAGTTAATAGTTAATAATTAATATATTTTTAAACTTTCCAATATATTAATTTTTTATCATAACTGGATATCCATCTGATTATAAGGAATTGAACCTGAGGAATTCTTCTCAAAGAAAGGAAGAGATAATCTATTAACTCAATTACTTGTTGTAGCAATTATTATAGATTAAAAGTTATAAGACGTCTCAAAAAACATGCCTAAATCACAAAAGTTTGGATGTACTAAGAACACACCTAAGAAGAACAAATGTATAGAATGCTCTATGTAAGTAGGTCCAATTTATAGGAAATACGTTAGTAGCTTATACATTTAAACGTCATAATAGAAAGTCTTCTCACAATAAAGGTCGACTCTACTTAATATTACTGCTGTCGTGGGTCTCACTCACCAAAGCAGTGCATAATCAAAATCATGCGAAATTCATTACAGACGGTACGTCTGATCTGCATGCCAAGCTCAATCAAATTGTCACATAAATATGGGAAAGAGACTCAACTCGCTCAAATACTTTGCACCTCTAGTTCAGATAGTCTTTTGCCCTGTGACTATTCTGTTTTTATGGACTGTGTTTACAGGTCCTGAAGCAATACCAGAGGTTAGTGAAGAGTTAGATCTTTAGAGGGATGAGGCAGAATTAATAAGCAAGATTATCGGAGAGGGAATAGCATGTTATTGCTTTATTCTTTATTATATAAGAGAAAAATGATATTAATGATTGGTCTAATATTTCAAGGGTAAAATATCAAGTAAGGTTAGATAAATTTATTTCTAGTGTTATTGAGTTTTTAAACTGGTTTGTGTACAGCTCCATTACAGATCGAACCAGATAGGGATTCCTATGATTTCTTATCCCATCCATTTAATTCTGAAATCTTATCTATCCATTTGCCTGTGCCATCTAAGCAGCGATTCCAATAAGCAGCTTGCCTAGAAACTGGTAATTAATTAAATAGCGATACAAGAAACACCTAAAGCTATGACACAAAAAAAAGCTTTCTGTAATGATTCTCCCATTAATTAACATCTTTAGTTAATGTAATTGAATCGTATTCAAGCAAATTAAGAATCCAGTACATCCTATTTGTCAGTTGAACATGACGTCATAAAAGAAAAGCTAGGAATAAAAGAACAGAGACTAGGATCATGAGTATTGAAGTATTCACAATAAAAAGAATGATGATTAATTTAGTCAGATCAGCTAGAAAGGGAATAAGAAAATAAATTTTATGCGACGCTTATTTTTCTTGCTCTTAACTGCTGGTTTTGCTATACCAATTTCTGGTTGCAACCTTCAGATGAGCAGATCAAATAATAAAAAGCCTGTAATTGAAACGCTTGTAAAGGCAAGCGAATCATGGAATGGAGACCTCTATTCATATCCACAGGGACAAGCACAAATGACACTTTTAAAGATCACTGCTCCAATTGGATTTAGGACTCCAGTTCATACTCATCCTCAACCTGGCGTGGCTTATGTTGTAAAAGGAAAGCTTGATTGCGTAGTAACAGCTAACAAAACAAAAGTCTTTTCTGCAGGAGATAGCTTTGCAACAACATTTGGAGATACACCACATTACTGCGAAAGTGTTGGATCTGAGTCGGCAATTGTTTTTGTGGCCTATGCAGGAGTAGAAGAAGAACCTGTAACCATTCCTTTACAGAAATAACGAAACTGAAAAGCCAAATACTCTAAAAAGTAAGACCTTTTGGAAAAGTTTTTTGATTTAACAAAAGGGGATCAACAATATATCTCCCCCCCTTTGAAGCAATATGACATCAAAGGTGAAGGATAAAGATTAGTCAAAGTAATAGATATCTCTGTGAGAGTGGTAGAGATTCAGCTGGTTCACAAGTTAAAAGTTCACCATCTGCAAAAACTTCATAAGTTTGAGGGTCAACATCTATTTTCGGCTTTGCATTATTGAGTTTCATTGATTGTTTAGATATCTCTCTTGTGTTTTTCACAGCAGTATAAGATCGTTCTAATTTAAGCTTTTCAGGTACACCTGCGTTTATAGCAGATTCACTTAAGAAAGTGAGGCAACTAGGATTTATAGCTTTCCCAAATGCGGAAAACATTGGTCGACCATATACTGGTTGAGGTGTCGGTATTGAGGCATTAGCATCTCCCATTTGTGCCCATGCAATTGATCCCCCTTTAATTACTAAGTCTGGTTTGATTCCGAAAAAGCCTGGTTTCCAAAGTACTAAGTCAGCAAGTTT
>CESQ01045478.1_pt1 | contig 13050 bp, 27 predicted proteins | sample 361401 | NCBI WGS metagenome assembly CESQ01 (sample SAMEA2622119, study PRJEB7988) | marine metagenome | isolation source: saline water (ENVO:00002010), including | reverse complement strand
TCTATATCCAGATGATTTACACCATAGACTACTGTTCTATCTACATTTTTAGCTGGAGCACTTATTACAACTTTATTTGCTCCATTGTCGATATGTGCTTGTGCTTTTTTGCCATCATTGAATGCACCAGTGCATTCCATTACTACGTCACAGCCTTGCCAATCAAGTTCATTTATATCTCTGCTATGACTCCATTCACAGTCTAATTCGCCTTTCCAACGACCATGCACACTGTCATACTTCAACAGGTGCATATTTGTATCTATGTCACCTGTTGCATTAATTTTTACTATTTCTACGTCTGGTCTATCGTCTATTATATGTCTTGTGATACATCTACCAATTCTTCCAAATCCGTTAATTCCTACCTTCATCTCTTATTGCCTTTTTTTCCAGGCTAAGTTTTTCCTTAGCACTCATTATATAAGCGGCTCCTGCCAAAACCACAATAGCCGCGGCTTCTGCTACTAGTACCCAAGGATCAGCATCTTTACTGTGTAGTATTATCAATCTACACAATGCTGTCATGGCAATAATAATAGGAAGTGTAACTGGAATTCTATTGCTTATATAGTAAGCACCTACCATGCCTACAATCTCTGTGTAAATGAAAAGCAAAAACAAATCAGCTAGTGCTATAGTTCGTGCCTCCCACATACCCCACACTTCTAAAAGTGCGGCTACTACTGTCAACCCACCAATGCCACCTAACATAATTTTTTCAGTGACAGTTGTGGTCCAGTGTAATCTTTCGTTTAACTTATCTTTCATTCTTTTGGCATAGCCTCTAACACAGCTTCAATTTTATCTAAGTTTCTTTCTATGCTAGTAAGTCGATCCTCTATTTCATCTGCTACCATAAAAGATAGTACCAAAGCAACTGCTAACATACACCAAAAAATATACGGAAAATATTTACTCATTACACATCCTCTCTTGTGTTATCTTGTTCTACTTGTCTAAAAAAGTTTTCACTCCAAAATGCTTTGTCGTCAATCCAAACATCATAGTGTTCCTTTTTACCAACACTAAGCTCTGTATATTTTGCACCCCAACTATCCAATTGATCTTTTGTAAGGTCATAATAATCAACACCGCTTACTGCACCTCTAGCTGTCATATATTTTATTTCATGTCCAGCTCCATATAGTTTGTTTACTTTAGCAATACGATCCATCATAGGCTCGTGTAATGCATAATCTTTTTTACCATTTGGCAAGAGAACTTCTTTACAAATGGTTCCGTCAATGTCTATAATATATCTCATTTAAATAAACTGCTTACACTTTCTTCGTTTGTGATTCTTCGCATAGCTTCTCCAAAAAGCTCTGCAACTGTTACTTGTCTAATTTTTTTACTTGTATTCTGCATAGGAATACTATCACTTATTACTAACTCCTCTAGCACACTATTGTCAACCTTTTTAGTTGCACCATTGCTGAGTACGCCATGTGTAATGTATGCTCGTACACTTAATGCACCTTGATCCATAATTGCTTTAGCGGCATTACACAATGTACCACCACTGTCTACAATATCGTCTACTAGTATTGCATGTTTACCTTTAACTTCACCAATCAAGTTCATAACTTCAGCTACTCCTGCTTTGGGTCTACGTTTATCAACAATGGCAACATCAGCATAAAACTTTTCTGCAAACTTTCTAGCTCTAACAACACCACCTGCGTCTGGTGATACAAACACTGTGCCTTCTGTACAGTTTACATTTCGTTTGATATCTTTACAAAAGACCACCCTGCTGGTAAGATCATCAACAGGAATATCAAAGAAACCTTGTATCTGACCAGCATGAAGATCCATAGTTAAAACTCTATCAGCACCTGCTTTGGTAAGCAAGTCTGCAACTAGTTTTGCAGTAATAGGAGTACGACTTGCACTTTTCCTATCCTGTCTTGCATATCCATAGTATGGCATTACAGCTGATATACGTTGGGCACTGCTACGTTTTGCAGTGTCTATCATAACCAGCAACTCCATTAAACTTTCGTTCACAGGCATGCATGTGCTATTCACTAAAAAAACATCCTTACCGCGGATGTTTTCTTTTATTTCTACTAGTATTTCTCCGTCACTGAATCTTGTGACATCTGTCGGTACCAACTCTGTAAAACAGTGTTCGGCAACCTTTTGAGCAAACTCCGGGTTACTCCCTCCGGAAATGATTTTCATCATAAGACCTCTCTCTTAAACTGCAAATGATTCGCCACAGCCACATGAGGCTGTCGCGTTTGGGTTCTTGACAACTAGATAGTTGCCACCAAGTTCTCTTATATAATCAACTGTACAACCGAACACAAACATTTCACTAGTAGGATCAAGCTCTAGAATATTATCTATTACTTTTCCTTCTGGTTCATCTGTAAAGTCCCAGTCGTATTTAAATCCACTACAGCCACCACCTTGTACAGCCAAACGTACATACTGTTTTTTATGTTGTACCAACATTTCTTGTAGGTAGTTTTTCGCTGATTCTGTAACTGTTAGTGGTATCTGCATTGTTATCTTTCTATTGGTTCTGGAATAATGCCACGCTCTGTTAGCATTGTTCTGTTATTTAAATGTGCTTGTTCAATGTCATCTTTTGATTGACCGTGGTATGCAACTGCATGTCCTTCAGCAATCATTTGAGCGTTAATGTCTGTACCATCTACTAGAACTGTTCCTAGTATACGTCCAAACTTACCTTTTTCATTATCTACTACAGTTTGCACAATAATATCTTCACCTTTCATATGATCTACTAACCATTCTTTTGCTAGTAATCCATATGCTTTTTCTTCTAAATCTCTTGTACGGCTCTCTGGTGTATCTATTCCTAGCATACGAACTCTGCCTTCCAGCAGTACATCAAATCCTAAGTCCAGTATACAGTCAAATGTGTCTCCGTCAACTATTTTCGTTATCTGTTTAACTCGAAAGTTATATAGTTCTACTTCACTCATTGTCTACTCCTCTTACAGAGTATTTATGAGTAATTAGTGCCTTCTAGCGGTTAAGCTGTCTTTTATCTCTTGGGCAGTAAACACTGGATCAACTGCATTAGTAATTGTTCTTCCTATAATCAAATAGTCTGCACCCAAGGCTTTTGCTTCCATCGGAGTAACAGTTCTATTTTGTCCTGGATTCATTCCTATACCCGGACATACTTTTTTATATTTGTGTGTACCATACAATTCAAGTTCCGCTTCGGCTACCTTTTCTAAATCTTTTGGGCTACACACTATACCTTTCATTACACTTTGAGCTCGTTCCATGTTGTCTCTCCACAACTGCATGGCGGCACTAGGCATATAGTTGAGTATGTCTATTAAGTCAGAGCCTCCCCAACTTGTCAAGTAGGTTACTCCACATATCATTAAACTGTCTTTGAAATCTTCTAGTTCGTCAAACACTGCTTGATTATTTAAAGTGCTAACAGTGGTCATTGTTGCACCTTTGTCTACTATTTTTTGTAGTACTGTTTTTACTGTGTTTGGCGTGTCCCATAATTTGCAATCTACAAACAGTTCTCCTGCATCTGTATAGTCTTTTATGTAAACACTTTGACTCCATAGTGCATGATTAATCTTGAATCCATCTACAACTCCTCTGAGCTTTGCACACATTTCAAGTGCATCCAAAGGATTTGTGTAATCAAGTGCTACTATTATCTTTGACATTATTCGTCCCCCGGTCCTGGTTTAGCAGTAAAATCATTTCCCTTAGGATTTTCTGGATCTTCGATATATTCCATTTCTGGATTAAAACTGTCTGCATCTGGCATTGGATCTTTTTGTTGTGTAAGCACGGGCCATTTACGTGAATACTCATCATTCAACTTTAGCCAATGTTCATCACCCCTAGCAGGATCTATATCAGTATCGGCAAAAATTGCACCAGCAGGACACTCGGGCTCACAAACACCACAGTCAATACATTCATCTGGATTGATTACTAACATGTTTTCACCTTCGTAAAAACAATCAACTGGGCATACAGCCACACAATCAGTATATTTGCATTTGATACATTTGTCATTGACAAAGTATGTCATTGAGCATTCAGTATCTCATCGATAAGATTGTCTTTTTTCTTACGTCTGTCTAAATCTAAACCAAATTCACTTTTTGCAATATCCTCTAATTTTACTTTTGTATATTTGTTTAGATTAGCTTTGGTATAAGTTTTCTGTTTACTACCATTGCTTGCTTGTGGACTGACTACTAATTCATTTGTCTTTGTTGCATTTGCAAATTTTCTTTGTTTTAAGAATGCATCAACATTTGCTTGAGTATCATCTTCTTCAGGTTTGATTCCAAATATTTGTTTAATCCATTTCATTATATTCTCCGTTTTAACCTTTTGTGCCAGACAACATTTTTAGTGTTAGCATGTCTTCTTGATTTCTAAACCATACTTGATAACCGTTTTTATTACGGTCATATCTAAACCCACCATATTTAGAACCAAACATATTTTCTAATAGGTTATGAAATCCATTTGGTTTATTATTTGGGTCTTTGGCAAATAGTGTGCAATAGTATCTATTGTCCATTTGCCAATTTGCACACCATTCTAAATCTTCCATCTTACATTGCCGCGATTGCTGAGTTTGCACCATGTTCTGCACATTCACAACTTACCACATAACATCTGTGATCAGTCATTTCATCTACTAGGTCTTGTGCATAAAACAAGGCATGTTCTGCAAATTTTTCTACACCAACACCATCAAACACTACAATTTCAGCCAACCCTTTTTCTTCAAGTTTTCTAAAATCTTCTAAGTGTGGATCATTTTTATCTAATATCATCTTGTGATCAAAATGATCTTCTAACCATTTTTTAAGAGGCTTCAAACCTCCAAAGTCTACAACCCAGTTCTTTTCATCCAATTGATGACAACCAAATAAGAACTTAAAACTTAAACTATAACCATGCAAAAACCTACAATGACTATCTGCATGTGGTTGTCTAAAAACTGCTGAAAGGCCAATGTTGTGACCATATGTTTTTGTACTAAAATGTTTTGCCATTATTAACTCCTGTAAATTCACGGATCACATCGGATCCCAAGCGGCAGAATTAGAAGGGGTGACGCCAAGTCCTTGTTTGTTATTTATATTAGCATATAATTTATAATATGCAACCTGAATTGCTTTGGCTTGATAGTAACTATCTTTAAGAGCATTGTGCAAATCTGTTTGCATATCTTTCCTTGGATCTCTCGGAAGTAAACTAATAAGTGTTCTACCATCTCTTACCTGCCAAAAGTTCCAAGGGATTGGTAAGGACATTTGACGATACATTGTTTCAACAATAGTAACATCAAAACCATATCCATGACCCCAAAGTACATCAACACCTACCATCCATTTGGTCAAATGGTTTAGAAAGTGCACCAGCCCGACTCTATCTTCTTCTCCAAAGGCTTCTTCCATTATAGCGGGGTCTTGTTTAGTCCACCAATCCAAAGTTCCTGGATCTTGTGTTCTGCCAAGTTTGTCTTGTTCATCTACATCTAATCGAAAATAAAAATCACTGTGAGGTTCACTGTTATTGTTAGGATTAAATTTTACACCACCAATAGTTAGTATAGTTGCATATGGATCAGTTGCCATTGTTTCCAAATCAATCATTGCATGTATTGGCATTAGGCTTCCTCTTCATTTTCCCATTGATTATAGCAATCGGAGAATCCCATATTCATTGGCGAATACTCACTTACGTTTTCTTCTTGCCATTTGTGAATTTCTTCCCACTGTGCTTCTGTAAGTTCTGAAAGGTCTTCAATTTCATAGTGTTCTAGGATCTGTGTTTGTACACGATCATATACATCATTTTCAATTTGCTCTTCGTGTTTGTGCATTCTATGCCATTCAAAACTCATTATCCTCTCCTCATCTTTGCTATATCTTTTGCATCTTTACTATCAAACACAGGAACCATATTGCTCTTGTGCATTGTAGCTACTCCCAATAATCGTCTCTCGCCCGAGTAAATCTGTCTTTCTTTTGGGGCGGTACTTCCTCCAGGAATAACATTACTAGTAGGGATAGTATTACGATCAGAGCTATAATTAGGAACAGATAAAATAGAAACACCAACATTGTTTTTCTTCTTAGCCTCTAGTTGCTCTGGATGTACTCCACGTTTACGCAACCATTTTTCATGTTCTGCATTTGCTCTTGCTTGCTTGGCATTAGGCTTTTTCTTTTTTCGATTGTACTGAGTTGTGGTCATATAAGGACCAACTAAGTGCATACTCATATTTAACCCCTCGAATACTTTACAGACTCTTTAGGGCCTGTAGTTGTAAATTCCATACCATGTGCATTACCTACATAGACTCTTCCAGTCCAACGCATAGGTATTCTGTTTGTTGCAATGTAGGCATCTAAGTGTTGTTCAAACTTAAAGTTATCAATTTCAGCAGTAACTTCTTTATCATTGTTAGTGCAGACAATTATTGCTTCGTTAGCATAAACGACTTTATTATTCATTGAGACCTCTAGTTAATCATTTGATAGTTTATGCGAAATTTTTGTTGTTTACCAACGTACATGTTGTTTCCAACTGCACGATTAACTCGCATCTTAATAATTGTACCATTTACATTATATGTTACATCATACTCATTTACAACCGATTTTGTTGAACTATTATATTCAGTGTGACACTGATTAACCATTTGGTAACCAACAATTTGTTTGCCTTGTCCTGTTTGAGAACCTTTTACTGCACCAATGGCGGCGCCTACGGCAGTTGCGGCTTTATTACCATCACCTTTGCCAAATTGGTTACCAATTACACCACCAATGATTGCTCCTAGTATAGCATTACCATTGTTTGTTTTACCAGTGTTACTATATACAGGAACCTGTACTTGTTTGCACACTTGTTGTGGTGTTTGATTTACTACCTGCGTGTAGACTGGTTGTACATTAGTAACTTTACCATATACTACTGTACTACCTGCATGAGCTGGCGCACAAGCTACAACTGCAATTACGCCAAATATCCCTAGTATCTTTTTCATATCATTTACTCCTATTAGGGTCGTTTTTAAATTCGTGTACCTTATCTTTATGAAGCCACACTTCGAAAAATTCTTCAGGTGTTAATTCTTGTTCTTTATATATGAATCTTTCATCTCTGTTTTCATAATAAGCATGCCAAAATTCATTCTTTTTTCGTGCCTCAGTAAAAGACATAAACAATAATCTCCTATGTTCTTAGTATACTACTATTTACAATTTTGTCAACCATTAGTCGTTTCTAACACCTGTACCATAATCTATTGTTACAGGAAATCTAGGAACACCATCATTGCTTAATTCAAAGTATCTGCAAGTTGCCCAGTCAATGTTAGGATTATCTAACAGTTCCTTTAACTTAGCTTGCGAACCTCTAATACCACTACTAAATGTTGTACCATTAGGCATCTTAAGAGTAAGTCTTTTAGCATATCCTGCCCAATTACCTTGCCCTTCGTGTACTTGTACAACTTCATATTCTTCAGTGATAAACTCTTTTCTCTTCAACAAGCCTTTGCTTCTTTTGTTTTCATATACTGTATCTTGTCTAACCATTTGACCTTCATAACCAGCAGTTGTGTACTCACCATACATAACATCTATTTCTTCACTTGTTTCACATATTGCTGAAGCAACCAAATGAATGCCAACTGCTTTTTTGTTTACAAGGTGTACATTCTTTTGTATCCAGTTGTATCTCTGCATAAAAGTCATGTTTGGATTAGCACTATCAAACATATCATATATGTGATACTGTACAAGCTCTTTGCTTTCTGCTAATTCATCAGCACCCAAGTTAACAGTTTTTCTTACTAAACTTGTTATCTTTTGAAAGTTATCTTTAAGTTCATGATTGTAAAGTTCACCATCTAATGTTACTGTTGGGTGATCTTTAACAAAGTTTGCTAGTGCTTCAGCTATATGAGGTACTGCAACAATCTCTTTATTGCTTCTACTGTACAAGCCTCTTGTATTAACAACCATTCTAATACCATCTAGTTTAGGTTGTGTAATACCACTTGTTACAGGAGTCTTTGTAAAATCATGTGCTAGCATTGGCTTGAAAGCAGTATAGCTATCAATGTCATTTGCATCTACAAAATAGTCTTTATCAACGTTTTTAGTCCATTCAGCTTGTGCTTCAAACTCTGCTTGTGTTTTAGCGGTAGTAGCATTGCTTCTACCAACGTTTTTAGCTTCTGTTAAGTTCCATGCTGAGGTCACTTTCTGACCATCTACCAAGCCTGATATAGTTCTAATACCCGCTTCATTTTCATTATTGAAACCAACTTCCATCATCCAAACACGGACTTTGCCTTTGCTATCTCTTTTGTATAACGGGTCTAAACTAACTATTGTCTGCATATATCACTCCTTAATTGTTATATACAGTATAGCACCAAGATGTCTTGTTGTCAACCTTTTTATGTTAGAAAATTACAAATACATGATATTTTATAATAGTGTACAAAAATCCAACAAAGAATATGCCCATACCTATATGATGCACACGTCTATTAGGACTAAACACCATTGGTAGCATTATACACAACATAGCAACTCTGCCTATTACTTTGGCACTTATTATATCACCTTCGTTATAAAATACAAAGAAGTTTGCTATCAAAAATAGTTGTAATACCCAAGCAAGTCCTAGTATAACTTTGTGATACTTGTAGTAGTATGCTTCCAAGTCAACACTTTTATTATCGTGGTTGTAAGGTATAACAACTTCTGCTATAAGAAACATAAGCATTGGAACTGCAAGAAATAATATGTATGTGAATAGATTCCAGTTGCTATCAGGATAGAAGGCTACGTCTTGTAACGGAGTTGCCGTCCACCAGAACAATATCATAGTAAAAACTGTAATAAAAGTAAAGATTGTGTGAGGCCAATAAAACTTCACATGTTCTTTAGTGTCATTTTTATTGATTGCAATTAAACTAGTCATGCTTGTCATTATACGAACAAAGGCAAAACCAAGTATTAAAAATGCTACTGTTGATATGTGTCCAAAAACCATTTATCTTTCCTCAACAACTACTTATTATGTCAAGTGTACCAAATAGACAAACAACCAAATCAACAAACCCATTGTAACGCCTTTGGCCCAAGCTATCCAAGCTACGCCATACCAATCGATATTTAACTTGCCCATCCACTTTTCTGTTTGTCTTTTATGCCATGCAATGATTTTATTCATCACCATCTCCGTGTAAATCTGGATCTCTCCCAAAGCCGGGTTTGATTTTAGGAGTTACTTGCTCAACCTCTATAGAATAACTTTCTATAGTATTCTGACTTTTTAAGAAGTCAATGGCAAGCCAGCAGTCCTCTAAACTTGGAAGACCGGCATGTACGTCATGGCCCGTGTTGTCTACAACAAAATAGGTATAAACTTTACCTGGCCATGGTTTATGCTTGTCAATTGGTGTTCTCATATATGTCCAATCCAGTGAGTACAATCATCACAAGGATCATATCCGGACCAACAACACCAATCATCATCGGTATCTTCCATGGTAGTGTATTTATCGCTAAATATTACAATAGATAAGTACATATATAACAGTCAAGCATAGAAAGTGCTGGCGTCAACCTCAGAAGGAGAACGACATGTCAAAAGAAGACAATACCGGTAAAATGGAAGTTGCAGTTAGAATACTAGGCAACGAATTAGTAGCACTTAAAATGGTAGTAGACGATTTTAAAATAAAATGGTTAATATATGGTGTACTTACTATATGTGCATTAGGTTGGGCCGCTAGTAGCTTTGGTCCTGACCTATTTGATATGATTGGAAACAGTAATGGGTAAGAAAAAATCAAGAAGCAAACAAGTATCTAAAGGTGAAGTCGGTAACCCAATGAAAAGCAGATTGCGTCATTGGGAAGAAGGATATTCTTCACAGAGGATACAAAATCAACTAACAGCCTTTCTAAAAGGAAAACGTGTTATGTTGACTATAGCCAACCCTAATAAAAACGAAACAAATAAACCATACATCAGAGTACCAGCACACGAAGTATGGAGAACCAGCAAGAGATGAGTACAACATTACTATTTTTACTTCTTATTAAACATAGTATATGTGACCTTGCTCTTCAAAGTAGATTCACCAAACAAAAAGGTGACAAGAAAAATCTAACAGATTTAAAGGGCTATCTACATGCTGGAGATCATGCAATAGGAACATTTATTGTAGCCATACTCTTTGTAGGTTTTATTCCTGCATTGGGTATAGCTATTGCTGATTTTGTATTACATTTCATAATTGATTTTGTTAAACGTAGATACACACTAAAGATTCCTCAAAGCAATGGCAAATATTGGGTTATTCAATCTGTAGATCAAATTGCCCACTATTGTTGTTATTTTGCTTATGTATTAATTCTTATATAGAGTCAAATGCTTTACTTAATGCACGTTTAAGTTCTTCGTCTGCTTTTTGCATTTCCATGTCTGCTTGATTAAATGGTAATGACTTAGCAGGTTTTGGTTGCATTGATTGTCTCAAACTATCCATTTCTGCACGTTTGGCTTCTATAGCTTTGTCCTCTTTAACTGTATCTTCTACTTTTGGCTTGTCTTCGTAATTAATAGCTTTTTTCATTAAAAAGATACGTTGTTTAATATTATTGACTTTGCCCTCAAGGTCAGATATATCAAGCATCTGAAATCTTTTGTGCATGTCTAATATTTGTTGGTCAAGTATTTGTTTTGACATTTCCATACTGATATTTATAGCGCCTCACTCCTAATACCTTACTAGCTGGATATAAGTCAATGCTTACACTGTCATTTTGATTACCACCTAGTATTTTCCAAAAAACTTTACCTTCTTCATCTTGCTCCCAACCTACATAAAACCCAACATGTCCTTGCCAATCACTAGTTCCTCTTGGAAAAATAACTATATCTCCTGGCAATGGTTGGTCTACTGCTTCTCCCCAATCTAAGAAACTTCTAGCAGTCAAAGGTTGTGCATGATTCATATCTTCTAAGTTTGTCATACCACTATCTGCTAGTACTGCATTTACAAATGCCGCACACCATTCTGTATAACGTGGGTCAACACCTACATATTGTCTAAGGGCAGTTCTATCTTGGTATTCGTTCATACCAAGTTTTGCTTCAGCAACGTCTAAATGTTCAGAAGTATTACAACTTGCGAGTACAAGTGTACATATTAATACTAAAACTCTCACTGTGTTATTTACGTCTATCTATAACAAATAAAATTAGTATAAGCAGAATCATGCTTAAAAGTATCATAAATGTTGTTGTTGCGTCATCCATCTTTTACTCGTGACAACACCTCCGCAATGGCGAAGGTGTGTCTAATTACTTTTTTAATTCTTGTCCGTTGTTGGATTCTTATCCACTATCCTTTGTTACGTTATCTGTCTTGTTTAAGTTCGGACCCAGCAACTATCTCTCCATTAAGATTGACTCGTAGAAGTTTCATTGTAATCATACCCTCAAGTGCTTTTTCAATTCCTTGACGCTTTCCTTGTGTATACCCTAACCAAGTGCAAAATAAACAAATTGTTACGGCTATATACCCTTCGTATCCTACGAACATTGCTGACTCCTTCTATTGTTTATATACTATATATAACATACTTATGTAAAAAGTCAAGAGCTTAGAAGCTAAAACTAACACCTACAGTAGGTTTTAGGTCTTCTGCATCTAAGTCATAAACACCACCAGCACTTATTTCCATACCGTTGATGTCCCATGTGTAGTCACCACCAATATGTTGTAGTAGATCATCTTGGTCACCGTTTGCATATGCAACAATAGCGCCTGTTTTTGCTACTGTCTCGTATGCTAACATTTCTCCGTCGATGTCATATGTTAATGCACCACCAACTGACGCTGTGCCAAGTCCAATGCCTGCATGTTCCACACCTAGTATTGTGTTTTCACTATCTAAGTTATAGTCACCTGCGATTGTTACATCACCAAGTGCATAACTACCTTGAATATTACTGATGTCAGTAATGTCGCTGTTCCAATCAGTGAAACCCATTGCAACTGTAGCACCACCAGTTGATATCTGTAATGATTCTGTCATTGCAGGGTTGTTAATTGTTTGTTCACCTTCTGCGTCAACCCAAGCGCCATTGTCGTTACCAAAGGCAACTCCAACACCGTTCATGTCTGTTCCAATAGTCCATGTATCTAACGTTACACTACCGCCTTCTTTTGCACCAAAACCTAGTGCAATACCTGCGGCATCTATATCCATATCTACATCAAGTGTACCACCCCAGTCACCTGAAGTTGTTTCAGCAAAATCTACTCCAACTTCACCTGAGATTAGTGAGGTTGCTTTTTCTTCTGCATGTGCTAATGTTGTTGCACCTATTAATGCAACAGTGGCTAGTAATTTGTTCATATTCTTCTCCTTATATTTTGCCAAAAAAAATGACAAGAACCCGGTTGTGTTCTCGTCACTTATATTTATAGGTTATGTAAACAAAATACAAGAAGATATATTATAATATCCACATCTGTGTATGATTTACCACAATATTCTTTTTGCCAAGCTCAATATAAAAGGGGACGCAATACGCCTCCCCTTCTATTTTATCTGCAACCTTGTTGCATTCATTTATGTTCAAGAATCCTAAATCTGTTTCTAACATAGTTACACCATTTCCTAGATGCACTAGTATAAGAAACAAATAAACTATTCGTGTTCTCCACCTGGATCACTTTTTGGTAATTTTATTTTTTGACCATCCATCCACAGATACTGTCTACTGCGACTTGATGTATGGTAACCTTTTTTCAAAAAGAAAGTTGGTTTTTGTTTTGCTATTTCAAAAGTGCCAACCGTAATTGCAATAGCACCCAATAACATTACGTGAGCTATAGCACTTACACCAAATACCCAGAAACTGCCAACATAAAAGCTAAACACTATACACCACATCCAAGCAAGGACTTGGAGTACCATATGTCTTGCGTGGAGGTCGGGTATATGTCTTAATGGATTGA
>CESQ01046241.1_pt1 | contig 13058 bp, 9 predicted proteins | sample 361401 | NCBI WGS metagenome assembly CESQ01 (sample SAMEA2622119, study PRJEB7988) | marine metagenome | isolation source: saline water (ENVO:00002010), including | reverse complement strand
ATGAATCTGCAAACCGTGAGAAACGTAAGAAACTTGAAGGTAAATTACAGAAGAAAGGCATTGGTTTTAAGAAATCCACTGGTAGTTATAAGTATGATGATGGATCAACTGGAAGGGAGGTTTCATACCATACAACCAAACCAGAGGGTATGTCCAAACGTAAGTTTGGTAAAACAATGCGTCGTGCTGGTAGAGAAGCAGGACAAGAAACTGTTATCACTAAGAAGGCAGGAAAACCTGCAAGATTACATGATACAGAATCTAAGAAACCTAGTACTTCTATCAACATAGGAAAGAAAGCAAAGCCTGGAGATCATCCAAGAGGTGATGGACAGACTGGCGAAAAACGTACAAGGGGTACTAAGTTATCCAATCCTAAAAACAAGGATAGAACATTTCATTATGACAACTAAACCTTATGATGACTCCAACTGGAGAGAAGAATACAAAAGTTACACCAGTAACAAAAAGTATCTTGAATTACTTGAAAATGGACCTAAGAGTTTATCTCAGTCATGGATACTAGGTGCATTGTACAATCAATGGAAAAAGGTAAAAGGATATAAAGATCCTGAACCACCTAATTGTCAATCTTCATTTAAAGAATGGAACTCTAAAGTTGAAAAATGACTGAAATTATTAAAGGAAAGGTTAAGACTGTATTCACTACATCTGAACCTGATAAAGTTCTCATACAATATGAGGATAGAGTTACTGCTGGTAATGGTAAGAAGATAGATTTTCCTCAAGGAAAAGGAAAAGTCTGTATGGAAATATCTGAACTTCTTTTTCAGACTTTAGAAAAGTATGGAATAAGTACTCATTATATTGATACTTATCCTGAAAGAATAATGTCTTGTAAGAAGGTAGATATTATTCCAATAGAAGTTGTAGTAAGGAATGTTGCTACTGGTTCTATTGTTAGACAGACTACCTTAGAGGAAGGTAGAATTTTTAATTGGCCTTTGGTAGAGTACTACCTTAAGGATGATGAAAAAGATGATCCATTACTTACAGAAGATCGTATCAGATTAATGGGAGATTATCCATTAAGAGATATGGAACAGACTGCTAGAGAAGTTAATGGTATAATGTCAAAGATCTTTCGTGAGATAGGTCTTACACTTGTTGATTTTAAATTGGAGTTTGGTTACGATGTTAATAAAAATTTACTCCTTGCTGATGAACTATCACCTGATGGAATGCGGCTTTGGAAAGAAGGCAAAAGTTTTGATAAAGACTTGTTTAGAAAGGGGGAAGGTGATATAGTAGAAGCATATAATAACATCTTACAAAAATTAGAGAGGTTATTGCATGATTGATGATGAACGTCATATTAATGATCTATGGGAAGATATGGATCGACTTAATGCTTTATATGAGGAAATGATGTGGCCTCATGATGTAGAACTTGAGTTTAAAGCAGACTATGAAAATGATCGTATTATAATCCAAATAAAAGATTAAGTTTCTAAATAATCGTAAGTCGCAAGTACTTATGAAAATCTTATCTACTCCTAATCATTATTTGTTTAATTTGGAAACTTTAAGTTCATCGGATGCAAAAAGGTTATGGAGGAAGAAGATAAGAGAAAGTTGGGACTATAAGTGTGCCTATTGTGGATCGGATGATAACATTACAATTGATCACATAGTCGCACAATCAAAGGGTGGTAGAGACATTACTAAAAATGTAGTATGCTGCTGTCATTCTTGCAATCAATCTAAAGCACAGACTCCTTGGGAAGATTGGTATTCTTCTCAGGAGTTTTTCTCTTTTAATAGGTATAATAATATTATTGAGTGGATGAAACCTGATCCACCAGTCAATCTTTTTACTTACCGTCCTAGATAGTCTAAATAGAACAGCAGTATATACTGCAGTAATTGGTAAATACCGTCACTAATAATGGCAGATCCTAAAATTAAGATTAGGCGTTCGGCCACGCCTAATAAAGTTCCTACTACTGATCAATTGCAGTTAGGGGAATTAGCGATTAATACATATGAAGGAAAACTATACCTAGAACAGGATCAAGCAGCAGGTGTGGGTGTAACAGTAGTTGCTGTTAACCCTTGGAGTGTCGGTGTTGGTACGACTGCATATAATACATATTTCACGGCAGGTAGAGTTGGTGTAGGGACTACACAACCTGGTTATAATTTAGATGTTGGTGGTAATATAAATTTTTCTGGTAATTTATATCAGAATCATACTTTATTTCAATCAGGTTCTGGTGTTTCTGGTGTAGGTATTAAGACTGCTGGTGGTATTGCAGGACTTGGTGCAACAATAATAGATTTTAGGGGTCCAGGTGTTACCACTGCACAGTATGATGCAACTGCAGGAATAGGTACAATATTCTTCCATGCTGTTACCACTGGAGGTGGTGGAGGAGGTGGTGGTGCTTCTGTTACTGTTAGTGATAGTGCTCCTAGTTCTCCAAGTAATGGTGACTTATGGTTTAAGTCAGATGTAGGTGAGTTATATGTTTATTATACAGATGGTAGTAGTAACCAATGGGTAGAAGCATCTGGTGGTTCTAATACAGTTGTTACATCAGATACTGCACCATCAAGTCCTAATGATGGTGATCTATGGTGGAATAGTAATACTGGATCATTAAAGATATATTATCAGGATGCAGATAGTTCTCAATGGGTAGATGCAAACGCAGCATCATTTGTTCAGTATTGGAATTCTACTTCTGCTGGTATTAGTACTACACAAAATGTGGGTATTGGAACTACGAATCCACAAGCAGATTTACAGGTTGGTACTGGTGTAACTGTTTATGGTAATGCTGGAATTGTAAGTGCGACAGAATTTTGGGGTGATGGTTCAAATTTAACTGGTGTTATATCTGGTATTGGTATTCACTCTGGTGGTTCTATTATTGGAACGGGTGTTACCATATTAAATTTTGTTGGTACAGGAAATACTTTTAAATATAATTCTTCAACAAATACAGTAGATGTTAGTATTGAAGGTGGTGCGGTAGATGTATCTGACACACCTCCATCTAATCCTAATGCTGGTGATTTATGGTGGGAAAGTGATACTGGAGAATTAAAGATATATTATGATGATGGTAATACAGAACAATGGGTTGATGCCAGTGGTGGAGATTCTATAGTTCAGGTTGGTACTGGTGCTCCTGGTAATCCTCAAACAGGTGATCTATGGTGGAATAGTGAAACTGGTGATTTATATGTTTATTATGTTGATGCTAATACTTCACAATGGGTTGCTGCTAATAGTTCACAGGTTAATTATTGGTTAGTAAATAGTGCAGGTATTCATACTACTGGAAGGAATGTTGGTATCGGAACCACAAATCCACAGGCAGATCTACAAGTTGGTACTGGTGTAACTGTCTATGGTAATTCAGGAATTGTAAGTGCTACAAAATATTATGGTGATGGTTCACAATTAACTGGTATAGTCGCTGATAAGATATTTGAAGGTAATACGGAAGTAGAGACTATTGATACTGGTTCTAATGGTCATATCAAATTTACTATAGAAGGAACAGAAAGAGTTCGTATTAACACAAGTGGTAATTTACAAGTTGGTACTGCAGTAACTATATGTTCTGCAGGTAATATGACAATTGATAAACCTGGTGCAGGTATTATAACTGCTACTAAATTTGTTGGTCAAATATTTGAGGGTGTTACTGCAGGGTATTGGGGTCAAGATTCGGTTGGTTTGAATACAAATACTTCTGTAGGTATCAATACCAGTACAATTAATGATGGTGATCTTCAAGGTATTGGTAATTCCTTTAAAGGAATGTATGTATCTAATGGTATGATGATTATGGACAATGTTCTTAGTGGAAATCATTATATTGGAACTGCTTTTAATGGTTTAATGGCAGGTCCAGTTACTATTGAAGGTACGTTATCTGTGGATGGCAATTATGTTGTGGTCTAATAAATATAAAAATGGAGACAAAGTAGAATGACTGTTATTAATCCAAATTCAATAAGTGGTGTTGCCTCTGTTACGGCTCAGGGTGATATTATTCAATTTTATAAATCTGATGGTACGTTAGGTGCTGTACAGTTTGATGGTGCTAACTTTAATACAACATCTGGAGTTTCTACTTTTAACAATCTATATGTTGGTGGTGTATTGACATATGAAGATGTAAAGAATGTAGATGCAATAGGTATTGTAACAGCAAGAGAAGGAATATTTTTACCAGATAGTAAAAAATTACAACTAGGAAACGCAGCTGGAAGTTCAGATTTAGAAATATATCATGACAGCAACCACAATAATATTAAATGTGTTAATGGTAATTTAAGAATATGGAGTAATAGTTCTAGTGAAGCTATATCTTGTATTGCTGGAGCACAAGTTACTCTTTCTCATGGTAATACAGTTAGATTATCAACTACTGGTTCGGGAATAGATGTAACTGGTACAGGAACATTTAGTGGAAACATAACTGCGAATGGAAATATTGTAGGTGATAACTCAACAAACATCTCTGGTATTAATGATGTAATTGCAACTTCATTGTACACATCAGATTCTATTATTCATCGAGGTGAGAGTGGTGATAATACAAAGATAAGATTCCCTGCTGATGATACAATTACATTTGAGACTAATGGAGATCAGGCATTAGAAATTACATCAGGTGGTGGTGTTAAATTTAATGATGCTGATACACCTGGCAGTACAACTGCACCTGCACAGATATTAAATCACTCTGGAGGATGGCAATTTTATGGTAGTTCTGCTGAAGGCACACATCGAAATATAATTTTTGGTACAAATGATCGTTCTGCTGGAGAAAGACTTCGTATCAAATCAGATGGTGATGTTGGCATAGGAACTGATAGTCCATCATATAGATTGCAAGTTCATGATTCTGATGGTAATTTATTAAGATTATTAACTGGTCATGAAAGCACTTATGATTTAAGATATGTTTATCAAAATAGTGAGGCAAATATTTGGTCATATGGATCAACAGATTTAACCTTTGGTACAAGATATAATAAGAAACTTCATTTAGTAACAAACGGACCTGGTAAGAGATTAACTATTGATGGTAGTGGTTTAGTTGGTATTGGTGATGACAGCCCAACTGTATCTCTTTCATTAAAACGAAATCAAACATCAAATCATTATTTGAGAGTAGAGAATACGAATACAAATTCAAATTATATTGGACTATCACTCAAAACTCCCACTCTTGATTGTCAGATATGGAATCAGGGACCAAGTGGTGGTGGATATGGTGGTGCAAATTCAATGAATTTCTACCAAGCAGGAACTGTTGGCCCATTTGTTTTCTATCATGGTACTACTGAAAGACTTCGCATCGATACAAGTGGTAGGTTATTATATGGAAAAGTTTCTTCAACTAGAGAAACATCTTTAGTTATAGTAGGTAATAGTAATTCTTATACAACGAATCCAGGCACAATACAATTAGAAATGGGTAATACCCCTTCTAATCTAGGAACATTAGGACAAATTACATTTGGTAGTCAAGATAAATTAGGAGCAACAATTTCTGGAAGAGCAGATCAGGATTGGACTATTAATTCTGCACATGGAACTCATCTAAGATTTATGACGACTGCTAATAGCTCAGCAGCGAATCCATCAGAAAAGATGCGTCTATCATCAGATGGATTCTTTTTAGTTAATTGTCAGGATACAGGATACTCCAGTGGTTATACAGATATGACTATTGGTAATACGTCAGAATCAAATACTGGTTTGACAATTGCTTCTAGTAGTACAAATGGATATTCTAGACTTCATTTTGCGGATGGTACTAGTGGTGGTGCAAGATATGCTGGATTTATTGCTTATAATCATGGTAGTGATGAAATGTTGTTCGGTACGAATAGTTCAGGTTCTACTAAATTCTGCCTGAATTCTGACGGAGCTGTTCAATTTGGTACTGGTAGTGATAATGGTGGTAACTATTCAAGTGGTGGTGCAATAAATCTGATTGACTTTGGATCAGGAACACTGAATAGAGGTATGGGTTGGGGTGGAACTAATTCCAACTATACAAATATTTGGACTGAGTATAGTAGTGGAGCTTTACATCTTGGAATGGGAATTCGACCAACTGGAACTTCTACTGGATGGGTGAGTTCTTATGGTGGTGGTGCTATTGGTAGATCTGCACTTAAAATGGATCTGAATGGTGCTATTACAATATTTACTGGTGATAGTTCAACAATTGCTGCAGGTGGTGCTACAAACTTGACTCAAAAATGGTATTTACATAGAACAGGTCAAATCACTCATCAGTTTGCTGGTAGGTATGGAACGGTAACGGGTAGTACGGATGGTTCTGGTGCTTATTTCATGCTTGATGGAGAAGCAGGTAATCCTTTAGCAAGTGGTTCTGACTACATGTACATGGAACATACCAGTACTGGTATGTTTGAGATGTGGAATGGTAAAACTGGTGTTCAAACAACCAAGTTTATGGATGTGCATCCAGAAGGATATATGCGTTATCCTAAAAAACCTGTTTGGGATGGTGATGGTTTTAATACAGGTACTGCTCCACCTGCAGTTCAAACTAATATTATTCCATTAAGAGCCACTAGGGTAAATGTGAATCAAGGAGGTCACTTTGATAATAGTACTGGTGTATTCACTTGTCCTGTTGCAGGATATTATCAGATACATGGACATGTTAATCATAGAGCATCATATAATTTGTGGATTGGAATTTATGTTATATTAAATGGTGTTACTAAGTCTTCTACTTGGTGGCCACCAATAACTGCTGATGCTACTGCAGCATCAGGAACAGCATTTACTGCTAGTCATTTTACATATATGCCTATGGGTGTTCAACATACATTCTATTGTGCTGCAAATGATGAATTATCATTATGTTATCATCAGTCTTATTCCGCACCAGGAAATGCAAATGGTGTCTGTTGGCATATAGAATTAATCGCTTGATCTTCATTATAAATAAACGTACATACAATTTTTTAAAAATGCCTAGTTATTATACTGTAACTCTAACTGATACTGAAAAGAAAGCATTTGATTATGTTGCTCTTGATGTTGATCACTGGATTAAAAATGCTGCTACCAATAGAGCAAGAATAGCAAAAGAAGAGATAGTTAAATTAAATACTGAGTATTGTAATGAAAATGGTATATCTATCGCAGTTGGTATAGATGCACAGGTTACTCAAGCATATGATTTGGGTGTTGTTAAAACAGCAGTACAAAGAAATGCTGAATTTCAAAACTCACCACCTGTATAAAATAATAACTACAATAAAGTAATAATGGCATCTGAGATTCGTGTAAATCAATTAACTAATAGGGCTGGTCTAGGAACCATAACCTTTGCGAATGGTGGTGTTCAGTTTAGTGGTATAACAACTTTTGCGAATGGGGAGTTTTATGTAGGAACTGGTGCAACAATAATAAATCCTTCATCTAATGAATTTAATTTTCATACTGGTGGTTCAAATAGATTTACTATAAACAATAGTGGTGTTAATATACCAACCCTAACAGCAACTACCCTAACAGCAACTACTGGAACCTTTAGTGGTAATGTTTCTGTAGGTGGTGTATTAACTTATGAAGACGTAAAGAATGTAGATGCAGTTGGATTAGTAACTGCAAGAGCAGGTGTACATATACCAGATAATCAAAAACTTCTTCTTGGTACTAATACTGGTCCAAATGATGGTGAGATATACAGTAGTGGTAGTCATGTATATTTTCAGGCACGAACTGCTGGACAAACATTAAGATTGACTGCTGATGATGTTTATATTAGAAACAGACCTGATGGTCAATCAATGGCTCGCTTTGATGCTGATGGAGCTGTGGATCTCTTTTATAATACGTCTCCTAAATTTTCCACGACTAATACGGGAATAGATGTAACTGGAGCTGTTGTTGCAGATGATATTATTATAACAGGAACAAGTGTAGTTGCAGATTTTAAGAGTACAAATAATAATTATGTAATGGGACTTGCTGGAAATAATGCATCAGTTCCAGTTTATCTTGGAACAGATAGTTCAGGTAATTTCTTACTTGCTACTGGTAGTGGAGTAGATGAAAGACTTCGCATCGATACAAACGGTAGATTAGGTGTCAGAGTAACACCAAAAGCATGGCATACTGATAGAAGAGTTATACAAATTGGTGGAGCAGCACTTTCTGGACAGAATCCAGTAGATGGTCAGGAATTAGCTTTAACTAATAATGCTTATTATGATAGTACAAATAATAGATGGGAATTTATTGGTGCTGATGATGCAAGTGGTATCACAATGTCTAATGGAGGTATCCAATTTCTTAGATCACCTTCTTCTGGATCTCCAGATGCTGCATTAAGTTGGGCCACTAGTGTTTTCATAAATGATACTGGTTATCTTAAGACTAATAGTGAGTTATGGGTAGGTGGATCTTCACCAGTATTGAGATGGAGAAATGCTACTAATGAATATGCAGTAGCAAGAATTAATAGTAATCGTTTTGATCTTGAAGTTGCAAATTATGTAAAACTTCGTGTCAATACAGATGGAAAAATTACTAATTTTTATGATAGTTCCTTAACTGTATCAGATGCACAGTATGGACAAGTAGAATTCCAAAAGAGTGGTGCATCTAATATTAATAATGATTGGAGTTATCTTAGTTTCCATAGAGTTGGACAGTTAGCATGGCAACAAGGTATTAGTGATAATAAGTTTACTCTTGCAAAAACTGGTGGTAGTGCTAAGAATACATTAGAAACAAAATTTATTACGGTTGATACAAACGGACAAATTGGCCTTGGTGTTGAAACTCCAGGAAGAAAGGTTCATATCAAAGGACCTGGTATTATTAAACTTGAAAACGTATCAACAGGTGGTTGGGCAGGTTTAGAATGGATGGTAAGTAGTGGAACAAATAATTATGATGCCTATATGGGTCTTTTGGATAGTAATGGATTGTTCTTTATAGACAATAATTCAAACGGAATAGATTTTGCTATCACGCAAACAGGATTAATACAAATTTCTGAACCTGGTATTAGTGCTGGTAATGGAGGAAGTGCAAGATTTCAAGTAAAATCAACAGGACAGTATGATGGTATAGCACTAGGTAGTGTTTCTTCTTATGGAACTATTGGAAGTAATGGAAATGGTGCTTTAGTATTCACTGGTAATGCTTATCCTGCAAACTTGGGTGGTGGTACTAAAATAACTCATGAATGGTGGTCAGGTTCTTCTGGTGGAGGTGGTCCAAGTAAGTTAATGACCATGACTTCTGGTGGTAGAGTCAATATAGGTGAAGGAAATAGTGGAGCTGCACTTGGTGCTCTTCATATTAATACTCCTGCTGCTGTGGGTACTGATACTGCATTGTTTATTGGAAGTAATAGTGATAATCGTTATATGACGATTAATCAGAATCCTTCTTCTGAACAGTTCTCACATATGTCTTTAAGATATAATGATAATGCAAGAAGAGCAGTTCTTCAATTAGAAAATCCTTATGCTGCATCAACTGGATTTGGAACACAAATATTATTCCAAGGATATGGTGAAGGCACACAAGCATATATTGAAACAACAAATACAACCGTTAATAGTGCTCAATCCACTTTAAAGATATACAGTTCAGCTAGTTCAGGTATAGACATTACTCATGACAGTGGAATTTATATTCGACAATCTACTGGTCAGAGAGGAATTTTAGTTCAGGGTCATTCATCAGCATCACATTCATCAGCAGTAGTAACAGCCAATTCAACCAGTAGTCATACCAACATAGAACTTGCTTATGCAGGAACTAAAGGTCAGTTAAACTTTGGTGGTCATGGTGATGGAAGTGTATATCTACAAGTAGAAGGTGGATATTTAGTTGGTACTTCTACTCTTCAGTTTGATTATACTTGGAATGCAGGTGGTAATGGTGGTATAAGGGCAACTATGTGGGCATCTCATTGGACTGCTGGATATGATCTTTATTGGGAGGGATTCATATTTGGTGATTCTTATTCTGGTATTACTCTTAGAGAAATATGGGCAAGAAACTCAAGCACACAGGGTGCATGGTCAATTACTAGACCAGCTAATAACAAACTAAGAATACAGAAATCTGCTGGTTCTTATGGTGGTGGTATGTATTATGTTATAATGTTGTGGCATCCAGGAAGATCAATGACTCTTTATAAAGATTAAAATGGAAAACAAAGTTTACAAATTCGTCGATTCTAACGACAAAATATGGATGACTCAGGATTTATCACCAGATAAAGAACCTAGTGGTAAAGTTGGAGATAGTGATGGAAATCTCATTGAAGGTGAATGGAAAGAAATGACACGATCTGAATTTGATGCTTTTATGGCAGCAGAAACACAATGGATGTTAGACAATCCACATCCATCACAACCAGAACCAACTGCTGAAGAAAAATTAAAAAATGCTGGTCTCACTGTTGATGAGTTAAAGGGGTTGTTGGGATTATAATAAATGTTAGATCATAAATAACTAAAAATAATTATATAGATGGCAATAGATTTTCCTGCTAGTCCTTCGGTAAATGATATCCACACTAGTGGTGGTAAGAGATGGACCTGGAATGGAACATCATGGGAAAGGTCTGGGACACCAGGTCCAGGAGATACTATATCAGCTACTAATGATAATACAACATCAACAGTATATCCTGTTTTAGTAACAGGCACTGGATCTAATACTGCTAAAATAGCAACAACTTCATCTAAAAGTGTTTCTTTTAATGCTAGTAATGGTACTTTAACTGCTACAAGTTTTACTGGTACTCTTAATACTGCTGCACAAACTAATATTACATCAGTTGGAACATTAGGGTCATTAAATGTTACTGGTGTTACAACTATTTCTGGAATAACCACCTATAGTAATAGTGTTCATTTTGGTGGAGATCAAGTAACTTGGTATGGAGGTATTCCTGATAGATTTATGAGGTGGGAATCTCCTGGTTCTCATGGAATATTAAGATTATCTGATTTAACAAATTTATATTTTGGAGATGGTAGTAATACACATGTATATCATCAAGGTAATGCTGCTACCCATTCAACTGTATGGAAGCAATATTTAGATTATGCAACACACGGTGATAGTGGATCAAACCCTTTGATTTTCTATTCAAAGGATGTTCAAATTAAAGGTAGTCCAGATTCCCCAAGCAGTGGTCAAAATGATAGTATTGCAGATTTTCATCTTTATGAAGGTGTAAAATTATATTATAATGATACTAGTTCAAGCAACGGACTTAAATTTGAAACGACTAGTTCAGGTGTTAATATAGTTGGTACTACAACTACTGGTCAATTGAATGTGACTGGTAATGCTACTATTGGTGGTGTATTAACATATGAAGATGTAAAGAATGTAGATGCTGTAGGACTTGTAACTGCACGTAATGGTATAAAAGATCAAACACTGACTGCAGGTCGTGTTGTTTATGTAGATAGTGACAAAACTTTAACTGACAGTGCCAACTTAACTTTTAATGGTTCTGATTTACTGATTGATGCAGCAACAAATGCATATAAGGGTGTTAAGTTTGATAATTCATTCAATTTAACTTTTGGATCTTCTTCTGGTACTTCTCCAAGGTTATATCTTAAAGGTACAAGTAATAGTCAGTCAGATGCTGGAGATACTTTTTTAGCAACAGGAAGTGGTGGAGAACAAATCTTCAGATCAAATACATTTACAAAATTTGAAGTTAATGCTGATAGTACAACAGCAGAAGCACTTCGCATCACATCAGCAGGTAAAGTTGGTATAGGAAGTGCGGTTCCAGCATACAATCTTGACATATCAGGTTCTGGTACTCAACAACTTGCTGTTCAATCTACTGGTGCTGCTGATGCTGTTATAAGATTAAATAATAGCGTATTAAGTTGGGATTTTGATAATGATGGAAATGGAACAGTTGAAAGTGGTGCTGCTGGAACTTTACATTTAAGAAATAGCAGTCTTGGTGATGCTGCTGTCATGTCTTTTACGGCAGCAGGTAATATAGGAATTAGTACTTCGGTTCCAAATACAACACAGGATCTTACAATTGATGGAGCATCAAATTATAAAGCAGGGATATTTTATAAACAAGCAGGTGTAAATCAATATAGATTTATGTGTGAGGGTGGCACTGGTCACGTATATTATGATACCTTTGTAAATGATAGAGATCATATATTCAGAGTTGATTCACAATCTACAGGAGGAACAGAAGTATTTCGTATTTGTGGTGATAAAAAAATTGGTATCAATACCTCATCTCCTGCTAGAATGATGCATATTTTTTCAGGAACTACTGGACATCCTGTAGTACTTGAGAGAGGTGATACTTCTAATACACAGATAGAATTAAGGACAGGTGGTGCAACAAGAGGATATTGGGGTTGTAGCACTACAGCAAACTTTTTGGTATATGATAATGATACTAGTGATATTCATTTTACTGTAAATCAAACAGGTAAAGTTGGTCTTGGAATTGTCACACCTACTGCTGGTGATTTAGCAAGTGGTGCATCATTTGCAGCACCAAAATTCCATATTCTAGGTGATAATTCTCAAAGTGGTGCATATGAACTCCTTGCCAGATTTGGATCTGGAACTGATGCTGATAATAGTGGTGCAACTATTGTATTGAATCATGCAAATGATAGAGGACTTGCAATCCAAGGTGGAAGAAGTGTTGGTAATCGTGGATATGGTGCTCTTAAATCAATTGATAATTTAGGAAGGTTATCAGATGCAATAGAAATACGTGGTGGTAATGGACAAGGTGTTGCTCACCTAGCTTTTTATACTGGAGAAGCAACCACAACAACACAAAGACTGCATATTACATCAAGTGGTAATGTAGTTGTAGGTGATTTCACTCCCGTTGATACAAGAAATGACGGTGGTATTCATATTCGAGACAACAAAGGTATATCCTTCAAGTCTCATAGTAGTTCATCATCAAGAAACTGGAGAATAAGAAATGATGATTCTGCTTGGGGTAATTTAGACTTTGGAGTAGGAACAAGTA
>CESQ01224921.1_pt1 | contig 13150 bp, 6 predicted proteins | sample 361401 | NCBI WGS metagenome assembly CESQ01 (sample SAMEA2622119, study PRJEB7988) | marine metagenome | isolation source: saline water (ENVO:00002010), including | reverse complement strand
TATTTGTAGAGACTGTAGCGGCATCAGGTAGTTCTTCAGATTCCTTTGATGTTAGTCATTTATATCCTCTTGGCGGAGCATTATTCGTTGCTGGATTAATGTGGAAATTTTTCATTCCAATTCAATTAGCTAATCTCCAAGTAGCATTTGAAATCGATGATGATTTGTATGAAGTTCATCGTGTAACAAGGGACCTTGATGACGCAAGAGACCTCCTTTCTGAGGGCTCAGTAGGTTATGGTTTAGGCCTATATATGATGGGTATGACTGGTGTATTGATATTGATTGGAGAGTTTATTTTTGATCCAGACTTTTTCTATACACCATCTCTTTACATCATTGGATTATTGGTAGGAATTCCTATTTTGATTTCTCCTTGGGAAACAATGAACGCCCAACTCTCTAGAAATCAAAGACCATCGAGTAGCAATGCAATATTGGGCTTTTTAAGAAGAACTTTAACATTATTAATTATCATAGGTATAACAATTGCATCATTGATGTATGGCTTACAAGAGTCAAGTAGTGGTGTGATTGAACCGTTTTGGTTAGCATTGGCAATGTTGGTATTTATGTCACCAACAATTTTTGCTTATGGCAGGATTATGGGTGCTTCATGGAATATGTTACTAATTGGTAAGTGGCGAACATCCAATGGGAGAAAAAATCCAATTGATCCAGATAAGGCTGGATTTTTGAATCGGCTTTTTTCATTAATCTTAGTAATTTTCCTATTAACCATGCCAATTACTGCTCTTAATGGAATTGTGACAGTGTTGTATGTATTGATAGCATCTCCTGAAAATGCTTCAGAGGTGTTGAATTATGGTGGTATAATTGGCTATTCCATTTACGTTAGAATTGATTTAATTTCAGATATTCTCTTCCATTGGGAATTTATCAAGAGTTTACCTCAATTTTTGTCATTATACTTATCATTAAACATTGCAATTGTAGGTCTTGCCTTTATTTTTGAATTAACAAGAAACCTAATGCTTGGTGGGCAAAGTTTTGGTGGGGTCTTTGGTGTGATTATTGACAGTCCTCGTGATATAAGGACTGAAGTTGAAGCTCAATCAAGACAACTGAAATTTGCTTTTGCTGGTTTCTCTGGCTATACTGTTTTGTTATTGTTACTAGTATGTTACAAAGAATTTGGGGGGCTAATGCCATTTACTGATACTTTGGAAAATAAATATGGATTTGATGAAGGAAATCGTTTACTAGCAACATGGATGTTTATTGCAGTTGGGCAATTGATTTTCTTACTTACATGGCTTGTTTCTATAATTCGTTTTGGTTCGTTGAGAAGTTTGCGCTTTGACTTGAATCCAGATGAGAGGCGTCAAGGTGCAGTAAGATTAGCTGGTGGAGATTGGATGAGAACACTGGTAGATGAAGCTGCTTTAGTTGAAGATTTGGACACCTTGATTAGATTCCAAAGACGCTCTTTAGATGGTGATCCTTCGGTAATTCGTTATGAAAAAGCACGTGCCAGAATGTGGGAGTTAGCCATAAGGGGATTATGGCCATCTGCAATAGAAGAAGCAAGAAAAGTTCTAGCACAAGCTGGAGGTGATGACGATATTGCTCGAATGATTATTGCAACAGGTCACATGTCATCTAGAAGGCTTGACGCAGCAAGAGATGCTTTGCATGGTTTGCAACAACCTGAAGGTTATGATGAGCCAGAATTATTGGCGTTTGTCTGTGAATGGCTTGATCCATTCACTGGTAATGTGACTGAAGATGATTTTTGGGATTGGGAGAATAATAGTTGCATAAATAATCTTCAACATCAAATTCAAATGATTAGAGGATGGAATCCTAAGTTAAGTAATGACTTTTTAACTAAAGATCGACTTTCACGCGTAGCACAATTATCGATGATTTCATTGATGCGTGCTCAAAGAATGCACGATGAAGCATTAGAAATTGCATTGAAGTTGGTTAGATCAGACCCAACAGGCGTAAGACCAAGGATAGCAGCAGCACTTTGTTTGGTGGACAAGGGTGATTGGCATAGTGCTAAATCAATACTTGAAGAGCTCATCAAGAGTGATAAAAATGACCCTAGGGTTTTGGCTTTATCTTCTATTCTTGGAGTTCCAGTTGATGCTGAAGAATTTGAAGTAGCACTTGTTAAAGGTGAAGGAAAAGCGATGAAGAAATGGATTAATCAAGCACCTTGTAATTCTGTTGCAGCTTTGGGTATAAAAGGTGGAATGGATGAAGCAATAAATGCTAATTTATTGATAGCAGCACACGAAGCAACACGTAAACAAATGACGCCAAAATATCAAAGCGGTCGTCTCTCAATAATTTTCAATTTCTTTATTTTAACACCACTCATTCTTCTTTCTGGAATTTATATTTTCTCAGAAATGGGTCAAATGGAAGGACTGGTGGCGACATCTCTGTTTTTAATGTCTCATTCAGCCAGTAGGAGAGTGTTACGTCAACAAAGAAAACTCATTCGCCACAGAGATCAAAAAGCAATGGTGGCATATGCAAAACGAATGAAACGATTCAAAGTTAAGCCAGATAAGACCAACATCCCAGTGGGTACTCATCTTTTGTTATCTGGAATTTTGATTTCAGTTAATGGTGTAATTTTAGATATTGGTTTGCCTGGATGGATGACTGAACATTTGCCAAAAGATTCTGATAAAGCGATTAAATCTAGGCTTAAGAGGAGGAGTGGGAAGATGCAAAAAGCTCGCCCTCCAAGACTTCAACCATTGGGTGATGGATGGTGGTTAAAACGTCCAAAGGAAGAAGGCGCTGATATTCCTGCACTTGAAAGATTAATTGGCAAGGTTGCTTATCGAGGTAGACCGAGTTATATTGACCGCAAGAATGGAATTGGTGCACGTCCTACTGGTCAAATCCCTAGTAAGTCGAAACCTGCACATACTCTTGATTTGAAAAAGCGAGGAATTCCAACTAATACCAGAGTGTCGGAGAGAAATTCTACCAAACCTAAATTCCAGCCACAATCAAAGGTTAGAGATACTAATAGACGCCGTCCTGGTAGGCGCAAATGATTGATGGGCAAACAATTTGTTCAAAGACCGAATTGCTAACCATGACTCATGGCGGAAATACCAGGCTCATGGAATCCTAGTGAAATTAATTTGTCTAAAGCTGAATCTGTTATTCAAGCAACAAAGGATAGTGGGGACTTATACCGTAATGGTTTGGGAATGATAGCATCTGAAAACATTGTTTCACCTATGGTTCAAAAAGTAGTCTGCAGTGACTTACATGGTAGGTATGCTGAAGGTTTACCTGGCAAGAGATACTACCAAGGTTGTGACGATTTTGACACAATTGAAAGTTTAGGTATTGATTTAGCCAAGAAAGTATTCAAAGCAGAATTTGCCAATATTCAATCAACATCTGGTACTGTTTCGAATATAGCTGCCCTGAAAGCATTAGCAAAACCGGGAGATAAAATCACTGCAGTATCTACTGCTGATGGTGGACATATTTCTCATGCTCGAATGGGAGCTGTTGGTTTAAGAGATTTAGATTTGTCAACCTATCCATGGGATATTGACCGTATGGAGCCTGATATTGATGGAGCATGTAGCCTAATTAGAGACATTAATCCTAAAATATGTTTAATTGGTCAATCGGTATTTCTTTTTCCTACTCCTTTGAAAGAAATCGCTGCTGCTGCCCATGAAGTTGGTGCACAAGTAATGTATGATGGTGCTCACGTTTTGGGACTAATCGCTGGTGGCCAATTCCAAGATCCGTTAAGAGAAGGCGCAGATGTTATGACAGGATCTTCGCACAAAACTTTTCCAGGACCCCAAGGTGGTTTTCTACTCTCTTCAAGCCAAGATGAGAAAATACAAAAGCGCTTGAATAACGCAATATTCCCTGGAGTATGTTCATCCTATCATTTACATCATGTAGCAGGTAAGGTGGTTGCATTAGCAGAATTCGAAGAGTATGGTGAGGCATATGCGAGAGATACAGTGAGAAATGCTCGAGCTTTAGGCGAGTCACTTGCTGCTGAAGGTTTTGATGTATTGGCAGAAGGTAGAAATTATACTGAATCCCATCAAGTTCTGACTCGACATGGTGAAATTGACTCTGGCGCTGGAGCTAAAGCAGCAAGTTTGCTAGAAGATGCTGGGATTATTACTAACATGAATATGTTGCCAGGAGATACCAAAGCACTTTCGCCATCAGGACTTAGACTGGGAGTTCAAGAATTGACTAGAGTAGGTATGGGTAAGAATGAGATGGCAGAAGTTGCAAAATTATATGCCAAAGTTCTAATTCATGGTCAAGAACCTTCGATAGTAAAACAAAAAGTCAATGAGTTAAAATCTAACTTTCACGTAATTCGTTATTGTTTTAATGAAGATGAACAATCTGGTTATCTTTTATGATGTGTTTATATGCCGATTATTGATGATGAAAACCAGTTATATGATTTGGAATTATCAAAAAAATTCAACTCACATTTTGGTAATAGTGCAGATGGAAGATTAATTGATAATTTTGGTAATTTGTGGTATATTTCACAAGAACATGACTTGTCTAATTTTATCTCTCTGTTAGAAGAAAATATTGGAATCCCAATTGGTAGATTTTTACATAATTCTGCAGCTGACTCATTTGAATTGATTCTAAACCCTGTAAAACATATGAAACTGGGATTTTTTGCCAGTAAAAAACGTAGAAAGTTATTGAAAGAATATTGGGAAATTTACGGTTGGGGATACTACGATAGTAAGACTCATTCAATTACAACAAATGTTTACTCTTCAATAATTTCTGGATTCTATCTTTCGTTGATTGAATTAGATCAAGGATTCCGCAGTAAGATACAGTGGCGGCAGATAAAAGATAACCTAATTATTTGTGAATTCAATGATTTAAATAAGTCATTATCTCTTCCACAATCTTTGCAAAATATGCCTTGGGTAAAATCTACAAATAATTCAGCAGGAGCTTCTAATCATTTACTGGAAAAGCAAGAGATTGGATGGTCAATTGAAGGAAAGAACTCCTTTGTAATTCCTTGTGATATGATTAACAGAATCATATTTAATGCAGGTGGATATATTGACAATATCAAAAAATCTGTTTTCGACTTCTGGACTTTGGAAGGAGTTGACAAACGATTTTCTTCTTCTATGATTTGTATCTTACAATCACGTAAGGAGTTATTCACTGCCAGTGATGTTTTTGTTTATCTAAATGATTCCAATAATTGGGATTCGATAATTGAATCCCATTTGAAACCTTTTGGCTTGGGTTCTATAAAATATCTAAGTTCTACTGAAAAAGCTGACATATTTGAGGTGAGTTTGGAATCTAATGCCCCTTTGATAATGGGGAAAATCGCGGGTATTTGGGAAAGGGCAAAAGGTAAGAAATGTCGTTGTTTTATCGAACTCAATGAAAACAATTTCAAAATTAGTATAGAGTCTTTATTGAGTTACAACTGATTATTTCAACTAGAGCATTGATGCTTAATCTCTATAACCGATAGATGTCGAGAGCATTTTAGCCGAATTAAACGGAGTGTTACTTATGTCTCTAAATCCAAACCAAATGGCCTACGTTGCAATTGTTTCAACATTGATTTTCGGTTCAATATTTGTTGGTGTTTCCGGAGTACTGCAAACCAGTGAAGGATTGGGTAATTTTGATAGTGCTGTTGAGGAAGAAATTTCTAGCGATGGAATTACTACTAATGAAGCCCTTGATTCTGATAACGACGGTCTTGCAGATGTATTGGAAGAAACCCAATATGGAACAGACCCACTAGATGAAGATACAGATGGTGATGGAATGTCAGATGGTTGGGAAGTTGAACATGGATTGAATCCTCTAGATGATGGTGAATCAGACCCGCTTGAACAAGACCCTGGTGAGGCTGATGTCGATGAGGCAGAACAAGAGAACGAAACAGACTCTTGGCCAGATCCAAATCAGGGTCCAAATGGCGATCCTGATAATGATGGTTTGACTAATCAGCAAGAACAAGAGTTGGAAACAGACCCACAAAGATCAGATACAGATAATGATGGATTAAATGATAAATGGGAATCAATCTACATGATTGAAATTGAGATACCTGGTGGTTCGTTCACACTATTTGACCCATTGAGTGGTAATTGGGATTGTGTGTTATTAACATCTGATTTGAAAAATAATTTAAGAGAATTCTACAATCTTGATGAGGAAACTCCTTCGTGGGAAGAATTAGGCAATGGTTTTGGTCAACATTCATGTGATAATGTTCTAGATTACGATGATGATGGCTTAGCCAATTTCCAAGAAGAATTATTTGGAACGGATCCTACATCTGAAGATTCTGATGGAGACTTGTTGTCAGATGCAGAAGAGATTTCACGCGAACAATTACAACTTTACCGTGCCGTTGGAATTACTCAAGGAATTGATAGGAATAACCAAATTGTTTACCGCAACTGCAACGAACCAATTAGAGATGATAATACCCAAACTTTCGCCTTTGATGCTCCTTTTATGACTAAGAATACATCATGGTTCTACCTTGATGATGACGGTGATGGCTTGCTCAATGGACCATCAGACTGGGATTCTGACGGCGATGGAATGCCAGATGGATATGAGTATTGTTACTCAATTTTCCCTTCAGAATCAGTGGTTAATTCTCTAAAACTTAACCGTCTTGATTCAACTAATGTATTAGACCCAAGTGACCCATCAGATGGTTTCTTTGATTGGGATGATGACGGACTAAATAACTTAGAAGAATATGGTTCTGCCTTACAATTTGGGGCAGAGAATTTCACATCTCCTTGGTTAGAAGATACAGACCTAGACGGTATGCCTGATGGATGGGAAACCAATAATGGGTTGAATCCAAGAGATAGTAGCAATGGTGATGACGATCCAGATATGGATGGTTGGGATCGTGATGGTGATGGTTCCGCGGTTTATGACGAACTAATATTCAATACAAGAGTAACTCAAATTAAGAAGACAATCGGAGAATCAGTGGCAGAGGGTGAAACAGTAGTTAGAGCGGAATATACCAAAGCTGGTGGTCAAACAGAACCAGTTAATATCAAAGCTCCATCTTCTGGTACAATCTATCAAATGTATGTTTCCGTAGACCAAGTTATTACCTCTAGAGATACAGTTTGGTTTGTTGTAGTAGAAGATAATGAAAGATTCACTAATGAAGATGAATATGAAGCGAAATTCAAGAATAATGAGCCTTTTGATGAAAATGGCGATCCAAGTATGATTATTGGGAGATCGACAGACCCGATGGACGCAGATACTGATAATGATGGATTAATCGATGGAATTGAAGTATTTGGCTGGGAAATTTTAGTTGTCAATCGTGGTGTTGAAATCACTCTTGTTGTATCCGATCCAGGACTGCCAGATACTGATTCTGATGGTCTTTCAGATTACTTAGAATATTCATCATTATGTGATTCAGGTTCAAATGCATCTAATCCTGATACTGATGGTGATGGATTGGATGATCAGTTTGAGGCGACCGGCGGTGGCGGAACTCTTCAGTGGCCTCTTGGCGGTGGTGAAGCATATACTACAAGCCCATGCGCCTTCGATACTGATAATGACGGTCTTGAAGATGGTGAAGAAGTAATCGTTGGAAAGGACGGATTCCTAACTCATGCCAATAATTCTGATACTGATGGAGACGGGCTTAAAGATGGTAATGAGGTGTTATATATTCCGCGGCCATTCCAAGAAGCTACCCATCCATTAGTGAATGACACAGATTCTGATGGGATGTTAGATGGTTGGGAGATGCAAGTTCAATCAGAAGAAGACAATACTAATTCACACAGTTTGTGGGTTGCTACCAGTTCTTGGAACATCCCAAATTGTGTTCCTACTCAAAATAACAACTGTGCAAAGAGTCCAGGTGGTTATTTGTGGATTAATACATTAGGTGGTTTTGTTCAGGAAAAACAATTTGAAGTTTATGAAATGAATCTATCTGGATTTAGTGTTCCAAATAACCCTATGTGTGATTGCAACGGTAGATGGGCACTTGATCCATCGGAACAGAGTGCGATTGCTAGATTACCGGATGCAGTATATGATATCGATAATGACTCTTTGATGAATGGTGCTGAAGCCCCAGATAAATGGAATACAAACCCAGTAGACAAGGATTCTGATGGAGACAAGTTATTTGATGGGTGGGAAGTAAAATATTCTCAATATGCCATAGAATCTGGTTTAGTTGATAATGAATCGTTATCTGCATTTGGAGCCAGAGGTGTATTAGATCCTTCAATGATTGATAGTGACTTGGATGGGATAGAGGATGGTCAAGAAGATCCTGACCAAGATGGGTTAAATCAGACTGGTTTAATCAAGCGTTATTGTCCTAGTTACAATGATTCTTCGTTCTCAGATTGTCACATAGATCCTGATACTCCTGATGGTGCTCAATTTTATCAAAATTTAGCAAATTATACTAATTATGAAGAGATGCAAAATAATACTAATCCAGTGTCCAATGATACTGATGGTGACAAGTGGAATGATGGTCCTGAAGTATACTTCCAAGATCATGACGATGATGGAATGGCTACTGGCTGGGAATATCACTTTGACTTTGATCCTTATGATGCCGCTGATAGAATGTTCGACACTGATGGCGATGGGCATGTGAATTATTGTGAGTACAAATGGGATACTAATCCTCGTAATCCAACAAGCTTCCCGGGTCAAGGTGAATTGTGCGACCCATTCAGTGAATAGATACAATAAGACCGAAACTTCTTGAGTACTGTATGATAGTTAGTACCATGTCAAGCAGGGTTATGGCTACATTTACTGTAGTTTTTTTTGTTATGGTAAGCATTTTACCTAACAATAGCGCTGCTTCTAATTCAACTGTTGATGATGAACCTTTCATTACCATAAATACAGGAAATGGATTAACATTTGAAGATGTGATAAATATTTCAGGTCAATCTAATATTCCTGCTGCTGAATTGTTATGGTCAATAAATCACATCCATCCTGTCGATACTTTGTTAGTAACTGATGGCCAAATAATGTCCTCAAGCACCTTTTCAGAGGTATCCATTGCAGATGACATTTACAACTGGGAAATATCAGTTCCAGTAGATGGATTGAATTGCACATGTACATTTTTTATTTCAGCAATAAATAATGTTGATTTGGAGGAAAGTTCAATCATTTTGTTCATCGGTCAAAATTCTCACTTTTCAGTAATAAATCATATTCCGTCATTTCAAAATATTGTAGATAATCAAATCAAATATTTGTCATATGAAATCGTTTCGCCAGATAGTAATAGTTTGAATGTTCCAGAGATTAGTGAATCTTTTGCTTTCAAAGCTAATATCTGTCAATATAGCGGAAATTCTTGTGTTTCAGAATCTGTTCAAGTTGAGATAAACCACTCTGTACAGAGTGACGGAACTTTTCTTTTGGAAATTGATAAAACTTATCTGGCAATTGATGATGGTAACTGGAATTTTGAGATCTATCTAAGAGATTCATATTTGCGTTTCTCAAATGTAGATGAACAAATATTGACCTTTGACACCAACCCCCCAATGGTTGAAATTCTAGGGACAAATAAGACTCAGGAAATGGGATTAGAAGTGTTTTCTACTAATATTGATGATGGATATGATAGTTCTCTTGTGGCACTAACTTGGACGATTACAGAGCCTAACGGAATGCTTCGTGGACTCATAGATGGAGAGTATATGTCGGATAGTAGTATTAGTATTCAGTTTAATCAATCTGGAGAATGGAATATTTCTGTTCTCGCAATAGATTCAGTAGGATATTTTACCAAACAATCACACATAGTTTATGTTCAAAATATCATTCCAATTATTTCACTAAATAGTTCAATAGAAACTTCCAACAATAAGGAATTAGAGTTTGATTTAGATGATTTGTGGTTTGTTGATGCTTCTTTAACATTTGATACTGTTAATGACATTGACGAACTTACTTTTACATGGTTTCTTGATGATGAGATTATTCATGTTGGTAAAAGTTTGTCAAATGAGCAGCTAAATAAATCTGGAAATCATGAGATCATATTAATTGTAACGGACAATGATGGTGATACAGCACAATCAACAATTGAAATCATGCTAAATTCAGAGGATGATAGCGAAAATGGTAGTAATATAATTGCCATTGCAATAATACTGATTGTTGTTTTATTGGCATCAATTCTATTGATGCGCTTTAGAAAGGAAGAGGCATCATTTAATTTGCCTAAATGGGGTAAATAGTTAGCCAAGGTTTGAATAGGTCAAAACAGGTGGGAGTATCATGTTTGCAGAGATGTTTGCTCAGTTGGGCACAATGCCTAATCCAATCTCAAATGATGAGTATTTGGCAAGGCAAAACAAACTTTACAAAAATCTTGATGAAAATGATTTGCTAATTTTATGTTCTTCACCAGAGACCATTCATTCCAATGATGTACATCATCCATATAGAACTCAAAGTAATCTGCTTTATATGACTGGTTGGATCGAACCTGATGCTGTTTTTTGTGCCACAAATAATGATGGTACTTGGGAATCACATCTTTTTGTTCAACCTAAAGATACGTTAAAGGAAATTTGGGAAGGAAGAAGGCCAGGTGTGGAAGGTGCAGTTGCTAACTGGCCAATTGATTTTGCACACTCAATCGATGATTTAGGTGATGTTCTTAGTGAAATGATTGCCAAATCCTCAAGAATTATGCATAGACTGGGCATTATGCCTAAGGTTGATGATTTAGTCGTTGATGCAATTAAGAAACGGGATAGAGCACGTCAAAGATTTGGCTCAGGACCAATATCAGTAGAGGATATTAGTAACAGAATTGCTGAGATGCGGTTGATAAAATCTAACGCTGAAATTGCTCAGATGAAATTTGCTTCTGATGTATCGAGTCTTGCTCATATTGCTGCTATGAGGCATGGTGGAGGTGGTTCTTCGACAGAAAATCAATTACAATCATTGATTGAAGGATTTTTCAGATATGCTGGGGCTTCAGGATGGTCTTATCCATCAATAGTTGGTAGTGGAGAAAATGCTACGATTTTACATTATAAAGAAAATGAAGATTATTGTAAAGACGGCGATATTGTTCTAATTGATGCAGGAGCAGAGTTTAGAGGTTATGCTGCTGATATTACAAGATCATGGCCAAATAATGGTAAATTTACCGAGGCTCAAAAGGAAATTTACCAAGTTGTATTAGATGCACAAAATGCTGCAATAAATGAGTGCGTTGTTGGAAAACCATATACTGCTCCACATGAGGCTGCAAGGAGAGTATTGGCTGAGGGATTGATAAGCTTAGGTGTTATTGACCAAAGTTTGGATGAAGCGCTAGATTTGGAAAATGGTCAATTAAAGAATTGGTATATGCATAATACTAGTCATTGGATTGGTTTAGATGTTCATGATGTAGGGGTGTATTTGCCTAATGGCAATCCTAGATTATTTGAGAATGGAATGTGCCTTACTATAGAACCTGGATTGTATTTTGGTGCATGGAGGCCTGATGTTGATTGTCCTGAAAAATATTCAAACATTGGAATTCGAATTGAAGATGATATTTTGGTTACTGATGATGGACCGGTAATACTTACTGATATGTGTCCCAAAACAATTGCTGAAATAGAATCAATTGTTGGTAAAAGTAACTAGGTGGTAGAATATGAATTGGCAATCTATACTTCAGCGTCAGCAAGGTTGGACTATAGATAAAGCCAATGAATTTAGATTATCTATTGAAGAGGCCACTGAACTATACTCTAATGCTCCATTACATGATTTGACTATGGCAGCAGATAAGCGTCGAAAATTATTTTTTCCAAATGGCGAAGTAACATATCTTGTAGATCGTAATGTCAATTACACTAATGTTTGTACAATTAATTGTCAATTTTGTTCATTTTATCGGCCTCCGGGGCATGATGAAACCTACACTCAGTCTTTTGAAGAAATATCTAATCGGGTATCTGAATTAGAGATGATTGGTGGAAGTAGGATTTTGATGCAAGGAGGAGTAAATCCTGATTTGCCGTTTTCTTGGTATCTTGATCTTATCACTCATCTTACCAATACCCATCCAAATATCCAATTAGATTGCTTTAGTCCAATAGAAATTGAAGGAATAGCAGATGTATCTGGAATGAGTACCTATGAGGTTCTAAAACAACTCAAAGATGTTGGATTACATGGTCTTCCAGGCGGGGGTGCAGAAATGTTAGTTGATGAAGTGCGTAGTGATGTTTCGCCCAAAAAAGGTAGTCCCGATAACTGGCTTAGAGTGATGGAAGAAGCACAATCAATTGGGCTTACAACTAGTGCAACTAATGTTTTTGGTTTTGGAGAATCACTTAACCAACGAGTAGAACATATGTCAAGGATAAGAAAACTTCAGGATTCATCCATTGAAAAATATGGAAGTGGTTTTACTTCATTTATTGCTTGGCCTGTCCAGTTAGAATCAAATACATTTGGTAAAAGAAACCGTGGCCAAAATAAGTATGTTTTAGGTGCAGGTCCAACAGAATATATTAGACACGTTGCTATATCTAGATTATTTTTCGATAATATTTCCAGTATTCAAGCATCATGGCCTACAATGGGCTTAGGCATTGCACAAATGGCATTATTATCCGGTGCAAATGATGCTGGTTCGACTATGATGGAAGAGAATGTAGTATCAGCATCTGGAACCAGCAAAATTTCAGCTTCGGAAATTGAATTACAAAATACAATCGTTAGAGCAGGTTTTATCCCAGTTAAACGGGATAGCGATTATAATTTACTTCGTACCGAACTTGTTGAAAATATTGAAAAGGAATTGGTAGCACCAATACCGCTACAATATTAACTTGTTATTTCAATGATAATGGGTGATTTGTTTCAGTTCTACCTGAGTTAACTATTGCTTCAGTAACACAAAATAGTGATGGATGTTTCACCTTTAGTGGCTGAACCCACAGTAATTCTGGCAGATTCTCTCTTTCGATTATCACTACCATTTCCCAATGTATTCTAATAAGTGGGGAGAAAATAGTTCCAGGCCAGTCCCCTGTAGGTGATGGGATAGTTGTCTTTCCTGATTTAACATTTACAA
>CESQ01085341.1_pt1 | contig 13270 bp, 13 predicted proteins | sample 361401 | NCBI WGS metagenome assembly CESQ01 (sample SAMEA2622119, study PRJEB7988) | marine metagenome | isolation source: saline water (ENVO:00002010), including | reverse complement strand
CAATGAGGGCGTCATGAACCCTTGCGAGCCCTCCTAGAGGGCTCAAATATGGGGTTTCAGGAATTCTATGCCCAAGCTAAGTTAGAGTCAACCCAGCGTGCTGTGTTCTTTTTGCCAACGAAAATCCAATACAAGCCAAGGGTTAGAGCAGAAAGAAGTAGTGTTTTCAGCCAGACCATGAAAAATGAGCCTGCGTTTCCTGTGAATTTGATTCTTTTACCGTCAATAAGTGCATTATTTGCCCACGCGTTGTAATACATTACAGTAGTCCATGGAACTGCAAGGAATAATGTGATTAAATTGATGAGAAAAAGGCAAACTCTGAGGAAGAACATACCTATTCCTGATTCAGCCATCATAATCTTCCAGTTTCCTGGGGTTGAGGTGGTCGACTGCATTGCTTCTGGAGTTGTTTCCATAATATTGGACTAGTATATCCACGAATAACATATTCGTAGTGTGTTTTGTCAATTTCAGCGGCGTCCACGTTTACCCTTTCTTCCACCTTTACGCTTCTTTCCAGTGTGTTCCCACTGTCGACCTGAACGGCTGCGCCAATCTTCCAAATCGCCAGCTCCCCATGAGGCTTTTTCCACCTTCTTGCGAAGGGCTCTGGGCAATTCTGTAACCGACTTTACATTGAGTTTGATTCGCCCCATGTCTTTCTCTAATTGGCGTATAGCGTCCCCGCCGGGTCCAACCATAGATCCGACTGCTGAATCATCGACGAAGATGTCGGCCGAGGAATCGGTTAGGAACTTAGCATGCAAGACGGATATTCCGGTAAGACGAGATGCTTCTCGCTTCAATTCCTCGGCGGCCAGTCTCCAAGCGGGACTGCCTCCTTCTCCGCTTCCACCACTAACTGGAACGACTGCAATTTCAGAACCGAAGGCGAACATTTCGTGAGTCAATTCGCCGCTTGGAAATCGCTTGATTTCAATTACTGGACGACTGAGGTCCGATTCCATTCCTGTTGGTGCGCGAACCACCATCTTTAGTTCGAGGACTTCGTTTACCTTGCCCTTCTCAATGTTGATTACGGTATCAAGTACTTGTGAAATTAGTCCCAATTCTACCTTGCCAACAAGCCGTTGGATGGCTTCCAATGCACTGTTTGCGTGTGTTACGCCGAGTAATCCCACTCCTGCGAGACGCACGTCACCGAATATCTCGAAATCTCTTGCCCGACGGACCTCATCAAAAATTACGAAATCTGGGCGAACAAGGAATATTACCTCAGCGGTTTTCTCCAAATTCCCTTCCAGTGGAGCGTATTGTGTCACTCTCTGAGGAACTTGCAAATCCCTAGGTGCTTCCATGGTCTTGACCATTGCTCCCACCGTTTCATCAAGGTGGGCTGCTATCGCCTGGGCGAAGGTGGTCTTTCCACTTCCTGGCTTACCTACGACGAATACTCCACGATGGTGGTCTGAAAGTCGTCCAATCAATTCATCATTCAATTCATAATCACTGAGTTTGAGATGGGCTACGGGTCTAACCACTGTGATCTCCCATGCTTCTGAGAATGGTGGCCAAGCACATGTTACTCTCAAATCACCGATTTGCATTATTCTACAGCCTTCACGCTCGATTTCAATGAAACAATCCGAGCGTGAATCATTCTGCTCAACAACCGAGGCCAAGTCCTCTGCAAGTGACTCTAACATTGGCTTGTCCCAAGTTTCGCCATCTACCTCTTCCAATCTCAATTGGCTGATGTGACCTGCCTTCACTCGAGGTGGACATTCTGCTTTGAGGAAGATGGTCGAAGCTGTCTCATCAGACAGCAACGCCTCAAGAGATTCCGGGAGCGGTGGATGGTCGCCGAAGGCCGCCATGGATGGGACTGTGAGCCAGAGGCCTTTCACCGTTGGGGGTTAGATTACCACTTAGTTGAGGACGTTAATGCACCAGCGTGCGAAAATGGTGGCGGAAAATGCGATTGCAAGAGCAGGGCCTTCTGGATAGTCCAAATTTCCTGTATAAACGATGTACTGAGCCATTGTAACGGCGAGTATTGTGGCGATATCTCGAATTTCTGGCATCCCCCAACCTGACTGTGTACGAATATGGTTACGACCTATCCAAGTGTACCAAACCAATGCGACTAGTCCGACTATCAAGGCGTGTCCAACTACCCAACCGATAGTGTCTCCAAAAGTTGCAACTATGCTATCTTGGAAGTCTCCGAAAAGCATCGAGGCGAAGTCGACCATGTTACACCCGAGCCGCCTTATGTTCTTCAATCAACGGTATGTTCACTACGGATTCTTCGCTTAATCTCGTCTACATCTGCTGGTGCAGAGATAGGTGGGTTCGCTTGTCGAGATTCTATCCCTTCTAACTCGCCCATGTGGTAATTAACCACTATATCTGGGTCCTTCAGTAGGTTACCAGTGAGCATTCCTACAACACGCTGTTGAGGACTGATTACTCCCTCTTCTACGAGTCTTCTAATTCCGGCTACAGTAGCGCAGCTGGCTGGCTCTGCACCAATCCCTGCTGCGTCGACCAATGCCTTTGCGTCCATGATTTGGTCGTCGGTTACTTCCGTAACGATTCCATCCAATGCAGTAATTCCACGCATTGATTTGCGCCATGAAACAGGATTGCCGATTTTGATTGCCGTTGCTATTGTGTCGGCCTTGATTGGTTCAATTTCTGTTCCTTCTGACCACGCGGTGTAGAGGGGGTTTGCTCCTGCCGCCTGCACGACAGCAATACGTGGTAATTGATCGATAATTCCTATCTCATGAAGTTCCAACAGTCCCTTGGCAATCGCTGTATTGTTTCCGAGGTTACCACCCGGCAGAACTATCCAATCTGGAGCTTGCCAATCGAGGTCTTGCATGATTTCCATTCCGATTGCTTTTTGCCCTTCTATTCGGAATGGATTTATTGAATTCAGGAGATATATTCCTTCGCTATCACATACCTCCTGAACTAAGGCCATCGCATCGTCGAAGTCGCCTTCGATTTGGATGGTCTTCGCACCATATGCGAGGGCCTGACTTAACTTACCGAAGGCGATTTTTCCTTCGGGAATAAAAATTAATCCGTCCATGCCGGAAATCGCAGCATAGGAAGCCATTGAAGCAGATGTGTTTCCAGTTGATGCACAAGCAACGGCGTTCATACCGAGTAGTTTAGCAACAGTAATTCCCACCGTCATTCCTCTATCCTTGAATGAGCCGGTTGGATTCTCTCCTTCATGCTTCAACCAGAGGTTTTCAACACCTACTTCCCTACCTAATACGCTGGCATTGTAGAGGTTTGTCGAGCCTTCGCCTCGAGCCGCCGCGATCTCTTGCAATTTCTCCTCACCCAAGGGTAGGATTAGTTCACGGAAGCGCCAAACACCAGAGCGGTTGAGTGGGTCTTTGGATGACAATCTCGCATCGAGAATTTCGCGGGTTAATTTACAATCAGACAAATCATGGATTACGTCTAGCGTGCCCGAACAATCGCAGCGATATCGTAACTCTAGACCTGCGTAAGTCTCGCCGCAACGAACGCAAGAAAGGTGCCATGGGACCTCACCCATCGCTCCTTCGAGTCTGCCGCATTGATTTGAAACCCATCGGGACCTTCTCACCGATGCAGACATAGCGAGTCAGTTCGACGCGATAGCGTGAGCGGAGACAAGACGAGGTTGCTTGTTGTCAAGGCTGCAATGACTGTCTATGGTGGAGCGGCCCGCGATCTACTCCGAAATTTACCCGCAATTACAGAGCATTTTGAGGTAAAATTTCTCTGTCTTAATTTGCGCGATTCACAAAGAACTCTGATTGAATCAATGGGGGTTGAAGTCCTCTGTCCTGAGGAGCAATGGGAAGCAGAAGGAGGTCTTCGGAATGAGATTACCGCCGGACAAGAACGCAGTGCTGCGGCCGCGTGGCATAGATTCAAAGAAACTAGAGAAGCAATCGAATGGGCTGACGCTATTCACCTAACTGGTGGTAATGGTTCGATGGAATTTCCTGCATTGGTTCCTTCTGACAAGCCGATGCATTTGCACTTTCTTGAATCAAAACCGGGTATTCACGATGATGTCAGCCACCTCAAGCCAGATGGTAGTGGTGGCTGGAGACCTAAATTACTGCATATACTACAAACTCGTCAACGGGCGAGAATTGAGAAGTCGTTTCGTGGCTTTGGGAATAATGACAAATGGGTTGTCAGTGCAAACTCGGCCTTTTCCGCATCCAATTTCAAGAGGATTTACGGTATTGAGGGAGGGGTCTTACACCCTTCTGTTGACCTATCGGAATTCCCACGTCAACCAAGCTCTGGAGAAACTTCCAGTTTCGATTCTTCGGGAGTGGGGGTGTTGGGCTCATACGCTGTGACCATTGGTAGAATCTCTCGCTTCAAAGGAACCTATGAGGCGGTTCGGCATCTTGCTGGAAGCGATCTGAATCTAGTTGTAATTGGTGGCGGTACTGAAGATGAAATCGAGCAACTGCAAGCCTATGGGCAGGAGAATGGAGTTGTTGTTATGGTCCTATCAGGACTATCCTCAGAAGTGATGCGTGCGATAATGAGGAACTCTGTCGCTATCGTTGGGCTGGCTCATGGTGAGGCTTTCGGTCTGACGCCGATCGAAGCGATGGCATTGGGTACTCCTCCTATTTTCGTTAACGAAGGTGGTTACCGAGAAACCGTTGTCGATGGTGAAAATGGGCGATTGATTGAGCGTGGGGATTTCGCCTCTTGGAAGACTGCACTTGACCAAGCCCAGGAGCAAGATACTCGCGCGATTTGGGCTGAGGCTGGGCTTGCAAGAATTGAGGAATTGGGGTTGACACCTGAACGTCACGCCCGAAGGCTAGTTGACAAACTACTGCCTTTACTGTGAAATTGATTAGAAGAATGAGATGAAAACATGACTGATTTGAGCGAACTGCTTGAGGCGCGAAATCGTCATATCAGCAAATCGTTGTCTATTGGACATGGCAAACCACTTCACATCGTGAAAGGGAAAATGCAGTATCTCTATTCCAATGACGGAACTAGGTATCTTGATCTTGTAAACAACGTCTGTCATGTAGGTCATTGTCATCCAAAAGTTGTTTCAGCCGGTCAAAAACAAATGGAGCTTCTTAGCACCAATACACGCTATGTTTACGATGGTTTAACTAACTATATTTCGAGATTGGCGAGTACTCTACCTGATGGTCTTGATGTTGGATTCATGGTCAATTCAGGAAGTGAGGCAAATGAGCTGGCTATCCGCTTGGCTAGAGCCCATACGGGAAACCACGACATGTTGGTAGCCGATGGAGGATATCACGGCAACACCAGTATGCTGGTCCAAATGAGCCCATACAAATTTCTTGGGCCGGGGGGCAAAGGATTTCCTGAGCCTTGGGTACACGTTGTCCCTGTTCCAGATGAATATCGAAGGGCGGGTGTTGATTACAATCAAGAAATGGAGGAAGTAATCTCTAATGCGGGAAATGTAGCGGGATTTCTGATTGAGCCTATGCTCTCATGCGCAGGTCAAATTCCGCTGCCTGATGGTTATCTGAAACTTGCTCAGGCATACACGAAGGAAGCAGGTGGTCTTCTGATTGTAGACGAGGTGCAAGTGGGCTTTGGCCGATTTGGGACCCATATGTGGGCCTTCGAAACTCAAGATATTGTTCCGGATATTGTTGTTCTTGGTAAATCGATAGGGAATGGTCATCCTATGGCGGCAGTATTTACCACGAAGGCAATTGCATCTTCTCTTGGCGAAATGGAATGGTTCAGTTCTACAGGGGGGAATCCTGTATCTTGTGCAATTGGTAATGCAGTACTAGATGTGATTGAAGATGAAGAGTTACAAGAACATGCAAGAGAGTACGGTGAATATTTCTTGAATGGTCTTCGAAAACTGAAAGATACGTATCCTGCGATTGGAGATGTAAGAGGAAGGGGTTTGTTCATTGGATTCGAGTTTGTTCGCGATCGGATCACATTGGAACCGGATGCTGAGGAGGCAACTAGAGTGGTTCGTGAGATGAGAGAGCGGGGGGTACTATTGAGCACTGATGGGCCGCACCATAATGTCATCAAAATCAAACCTCCAATGGTACTGACAAGGCAAGATATAGATATGACTCTAGATCATCTAAACGAAGTATTGAGTAGGAATCGTGATTGAAATGCGACGTGTAGAAGTGGGAGTTGATGATGCGAATGATTTGCTAAATCAGGCAGGGCTTCCAAATCTTAACTCTATGGAAATATTACAAGGAGGGTGGGATAATACCAACATTCTCCTGACTTTATCAGATGCTTCCAAAGTAGTTCTGAAAGTATGGAACGCAAATACGGTCGAGGAAGTGCGGCGCGTTGTCGCTAGACATTGTCACCTCGATGAACATGGCATACCTACTGCAGTGCCAATCCAGTTGGCTAATGAAAGCCTCATTGCTGAGAAGGGGGGCATGTCCTGGACTCTGCTTCCATTCATTGAAGGCGGGATGTTGGACACTGATGAGAATTCACTAAAGAGCCTTGGAGAAAACTTGGCTCGTCTCCACCAAATCCCTGCCGCAGATTGTTTTCCAGATGATTACAGAATGGGGTGGTCTCTATTCGAGGAAATGTTCGTGATTGCAGATGAGACAAACACATGGTCTGATTTTCTCCTCACTTTGAAGAAGGAATCTGGGAGTTTGCAGAATCAAATCTCAGAGAGTTTACCACAAGGTATCTTGCATGGAGATGTGTTTCCGGATAATGTCATTGGAGATGGTGCAGTCGCTGCGATTCTTGATTTGGAAGAGGCATTCATCGGCCCTTGTGCATTTGATCTTATGATGGCTTTCGTTGGATTTGGTTGGAACGGAAACGAGCCTCTTATCGACAGATGGAATGCATTACTGGAAGGCTATGAGTCAATTCGCCCATTAACTCAAGATGAGAAGTTAGTCTTACCTGCACTTCACAGATATGCTACACTTTCGATTGCGGCTTGGAGATATTGGAAGCATGTTATGGCTCAGCCAGATGAGGAGCTCAAAGAACGATATTTGGAAATGGCACATAGATTGGACCAACAGATTGATTTCTAGAGGTGTTCCGTTGAATGATATGACTGAGAGTGGTGGACTCGATGTTAAGGATCTTGGTAGATGGGCGCTAAGAATTGTCCTATTGGGCGTTTTAGTATACCTTTTTGTTGATGATCCGTCAAGATTCATACGTTGATTGGAGGGGTGTTGATGAGTGCTATAGTACATTCAATCAACATCAGTACAGAGGGCGGGGTTCCAAAGTTACCTATTGACAAGGGCGAGATTCTTTTTGCTGGCGTGAAGGGGGATTTCAACCGATTCAGGACGGAGAAGAAAAATGGTGTTGGCACCCGAGCAGTTACCTTGTTTTCATTGGAGCAAATTAAGAAATTAAAGAGTGAGGGGCATGCCATTGATGTTGGGACTACCGGAGAAAACATCACTATTGAAGGCATAGATTGGCCGACGCTAGAAGTAGGAACTCGGATGATGATTGGTGAGGCGATGATTGAACTTAGTGAGCCAACAGCCCCCTGCAGTAAAATTGGGAAGTCATTCATCGATGGTGCGTTTTCTCGAATCGATCACGAGTTAGAGTTGGGGTGGTCTCGGTGGTCTGCTTCAGTTATTGAAGAAGGAGGAGTCGAGGTCGGAAGTCAGGTCATTCTCCTATAATGTTATAATTGCCGACTTCTAATTAGAGGCAAGTCTCCGACTTTATAACCCCCGCGCAACGCTCTCCCGACGCATGGCTATAACGAAGTAAAACGTAACCATATGGTATTATACTACTTTGTCAGTTAATACCCGTTATGAAATATGATTGTAAAATTCAAACATCAATTGAAAACAATTACTTCCACCCTAAATCCATGCGTTCACTATGGGTGGCCGTTCTGCTAGTTTTCTTTGTGTCCCCCTCTCTCGTTGAAGCAGAGCCCTATCGAATTAGTGGGATTATTACATACTCTGATGGGACTACAGTGAACTACAATGATGTGGAAATAGTTTGTAATAGTCAAGAATATGACTGCCATCCATTCAGAGGCACAGAGTCGACAACTGATATGTATGGTATATTCACTCTAGATTTAGATATAGAGGAATATCATGATGGTGCCGAATTAATCTTGAATGTAAGAAATGAAAACTTCAGCCACATTATCGATATTTCCGAGATGCGAAATTCCTCCCAGAATTTTGTAGCCAATGACATACAGTTGCTACAAAGTAGACCTCCAGCACCTATTCTCTCCGGCTTTACATGCGGATTGATAATTTTCTCATTAGTATTCGGGATGGTTCTCGTACGTACTGCAACGAGGTTGATGACGCCGTTGGGGAGAGCAGAATTTGTTGGCTACAGAGCACCTCGAATCGTTCAGTGTCCGGAGTGTAGCGGCCATATAGAACAGCATCGACTGATTAGTCACCTTATCGTAGAGCATGAAATCGAACCGCTTGATGCTGGCGAAATTGCAGGTATCGTATTTTCAGAAATTGAGATGAAGTGATGGTGCAGAGGGCAGGATTTGAACCTGCGAAGCACTACGCACTGGGACCTCATCCCAGCCCCTTTGACCACTCGGGTACCTCTGCTTGAGTTATGTCGGCTTGTATGGTCTATTTCAGAATGACGAAGGAGAAAGAATCGCCTCAAAATCAGGAGTATCGTGCTCGGTCGGAGTTTGTATTCTGAAACATCACTTGATATTCTGTAAAGTGAGCGAGGGAGGTATGCGTGTCTGGACATTCGCTAGGTTTATGCGACAAATCTTGAAGTCTGGACCTGCTGATTTAGAGTGGATTCAATCACAGGGACTACTAGCGGTAAAACTAGCCCAAATCTTTGCACTGCGAAGTGATTTAATCCCTGTTGAAAAGTGTCGGCAGTTACAGCAATTGTACCAGCACGCGTCGAGTATTCCTTCTGAAGCCGTGTTTCAAAATCTCGAAAAGAGAGCCCCGGAAGGTTTCTTCGATGCTTTCGACGAAATTGATGAAGTTCCCATCGCAGCGGCTTCGGTGGGGCAAGTTCACCGAGCTCGCCTGAAGACCGGTGAAGAGGTTGTAATCAAAGTCATCAAGGCTCAGAACGAGAAATCCTTTCGACGAGATGTAAGGCGCATGCGGAGATGGTTACGAATATTCCTCATTTTTATGCCAAAGTTACGAAGGGTAGGAAACCCTGTGGCGCTTCTAAATCACGTAGCAGATTACACTACCAGAGAATTAGATCTACGAAACGAAATCGCTGGGGCGGATGAATTGAAGGGAATTCAGATGGATATAGACGATACCTTCCAAATGCACAGACTCCGGTTCCCGAAATATTACGATGAATTATCTAATGAGCACGTACTGGTTTCAGAATTCATCAGAGGGGATTCCTTGGAAGATGGAATAGATTCAGGAACTCTCTCCTGGTCGACTTTGTTAGATCTATTTCGAATTCATGGCGCCTATCTATTTGGCATAGGAACTTTCCATGGAGACTTGCATCCTGGTAACTGTATCATCGATGATGATGGAATGTTTGTGTTTATCGATAATGGTGCAATTTGTCACGCACCAACCCTTGTGAGCAGTTCTTTATTCCGATTCTTTGAACATCTATCGAATAGCAACTTAAATGGTGCATTCGAGGCGTTGCTAGGGCTATCCGAAGATACTCTAGATGAAAAGAAAAAAGAGGAATATATGGCGAAAATGTACGATATATATCACGACTTTGAGATGCGTTCTGTTGGAGAGCAAAGTCTTACTCAAATCATGATGAAGACTGTTCGTTGTGCGGTCGAGGATGCAGGGGCTGTATTCGGCGAGGAGGCGTTTCCTATCATCCGAGCACTGATGTATCTGGACGGTTTGGTTATCAGAACACATCCCGACGTGAAACTCATCAGTTCGATGAGTCCTTATCTGGAAGAATTTCGCGCCTGTTTGCCAATTCCAGAGCCGGTGCCGCGATACACCAATTGAATAATTCTAGAATTAGGGGACAATTGAGAAAACACTTCATTAAATAAGAATCTTCGAGGATGTGAATATATGATGGGAGACGTCGTGAGGAATGATACTGCTAAAGTAGAGCAGTCTTACCTCGAATGCGAAAGAATCGCAAAGCGTTCTTCGTCCTCATTTTTGAGAGCATTCAAAACTCTCCCCAAAGACAAAAGAAATGGTATCAAAGCTCTCTATGCTTTTTGTAGAAGGGCCGATGATGTGGCTGACGGAGATTGGTTACCTGATTTTTCTTCATTCACCCCTCAACAGATGGGCTCACTTCGATTGAGAGCTTTGCAGCGGTGCAAATATCTAGACGAAAAACATCGCTCTCGCGGGACTCTAGATCACGAGGCCCACATCACTAAGCTCTGCGCTCTTGTTTATCTGCGAGATAACATCCAAGAAGTGGTAAACGACAATTTTCCAAAAGAAAAATTCTTCCTAGCCTTTTGGGACACGATTGAGAAATTCGATATTCCAGCTCAACACTTACATTCCTTGATTGACGGTATGGAAGATGACCTCTATCCCACAAATTACCGAACCTACGAAGATTTGCGACGTTATTGTTACAACGTTGCATCCTCAGTGGGTCTTTGTTTACTCCACCTGTATGGTTACGATGGACAAGAGGCTGAGCACTACGCCGATGAGATGGGTATTTTCCTACAGAAGGTCAACATACTGAGAGATATTCAGTCCGACCTTGCATCGGGTAGAGTTTACTTACCTACTTCTGAGTTGCAATCCTTCGGAATTTCTACCTCAGACTTGTCTAGCCCGAGTCTTGCTTCAAACCCAAATTGGCAAGAATTCATGAAAGATTACATCCAGAGGTGTAACGCTCACAAAGAAGAAGCTGTCAAATTACTTCCAATGATTCATCCAGAATCGAGAAAAAGCCCGACTATTATGGTCTCAGTATATTCACAATTGATTAAGCAAGCAGAGAAATTGTGTGGAGACGTTGTGTCTCAGCGCCTCAACCTAACCGTCATGCAGAAGGCAAATGTGCTGATGTCGACTCTTGGCGTAATTAGCATCGTGCAAGAGGATTGAATATGCAAGCCGAAACGTATCCCTCCCAGCCTGAGGCATCGATAAACTCAGACTCGGATGTGCTGATTGTTGGAGCAGGGCCTGGTGGTCTTGCATGCTCATTGTTACTTGCGAAAGCGGGATTAAATGTAAAAATTCTAGAGAAAACGGATAGAGTCGGGGGTAGGACCAAAGTAATAGAAAAAGACGGTTATCGATACGATAACGGCCCTACATTTTTCCATTATACAGAAGTGATTGAGGAGATTTTTCAAGCGATTGGTAAAGATGCACATGAAGAATTAAATCTCATCAAGCTTGATCCGAATTACAGATTAGTGTTCGGTGAAGGAGGTGCTCTAAATGCTAGTACTGACATCGAGTACATGGTAAAACAAATTGAGCAGTTGTGTGGAAAGAAAGATGCTGAAGGATTCAGGAAATATGTATTAGATAATAGGAAGAAATTGAAATTATCTAAAAGTTGTTTAAATTCTCCATGGACAAGTTGGACCAATCTAGCAAACAAAAGGGCTCTGCGGGTGGCTCAGGTTCTGAGGCCCTGGAGAAGTGTTGCATCTGATTTGTCAAAGTTTTTTGATGATGATAGAATGCAATTGGCGATGAGTTTTCAGACTAAATATCTAGGAATGTCGCCATTTCAAGCACCTAGTCTTTTCACAATATTATCTTTCTTAGAATTAGAGTATGGTATTTATCACGCCAAAGGAGGATTAGGTACAGTAACTGAAAGAATGGGGGCATTAGCAGAAGATTTAGGTGTAGAAATATGCCTCAATGAACCTGTAGAAGAGTGTCTTTTTGATGGTAAAAAAATAGTTGGTGTTAAGACTGAAAGGAATACTTACACAGCCAAGAAATACGTGATGAATGTGGATTTTGCAACTGGGATGAAGGGGCTTATTCCTGATAAGTTAAGGAAAAGATGGTCTGACAAGAAATTAGATGAGAAATCGTATTCTTGTTCCACGTTCATGCTCTATCTTGGAGTAGATAAGAAATATGATTTAGATCATCATCAAATATATGCATCAAAAGATTATCATACGAATCTAAAAGATGTGACAGAGAATAAAATAACCTGGGACGACCCTTCATTGTATGTCCAAAATGCATGCTTAACAGACCCTTCAATGGCTCCAGATGGGCATTCAACTATCTATGTATTAGTTCCTGTTTCCAATGTTCATGAATCAATAAATTGGGATGAAATAAAGCATGACTACAGAGATGTAGTGCTTGAAACCATGAAGAAATTAGGATATGATGATTTGAAAGAACATATAGTTTCAGAAACCATAGTTACTCCAGATGATTGGGGTGAAAGAGATATTTACAAAGGTGCAGTTTTCAATCTAGCACATGGATTAGACCAAATGCTCTGGAGGAGACCACAAAATAGATTTGAAGAGTTTGATGATCTATTCCTAGTCGGTGGAGGAACACATCCCGGAAGTGGATTGCCCACCATATTTGAGAGCGGAAGAATAAGTGCCAAATTGATTTGTTCTGATTTAGGAATGGATCCGGATTGGAATGGTATAGACACTTGGTTTCCCGATCTGAAGAAGCAAAAGGCGAGCAGATAGAACCTATGGAGGTCAGAAATTGTCGGTTGTATGGGTATTAGGTGCTGCGGGAGGAGTAGGCAGTATTGTTTGCCAAAACCTTTCGAACCAAGGCTGGAAAGTCGTAGGAAGCGGAAGAACTGAGGAGAAACTTCAGCACCTTAGTTCTCAGATAGACGATCTCGATGTCTTGCCTGTCGACGCAAGAGATGATGTTGCAATGAAGCAGGCTGTGGCGAATATCGTAGAAACTCATGGTCGACTAGATGCAGTAGTTGTCGCTGTAGGGTCAATCCTACTCAGACCGTTGCACGCTACCTCCGCCGAACAATTGCAGGATACCATTGAGCAAAACCTCACCACTGCATTCAATGCAGTTAGATCGGCAGCTGTTCCAATGATGCGTGGTGACGGAGGAAGAATTGTTCTGTTTTCTTCTGTGGCGGCATCTCATGGTATGACAAATCACGCCGCTATTGCCGCAGCAAAAGGAGCTGTTGAAGGGTTGACTCGGGCCTCTGCTGCAGACTATGCAAAACGAGGGATTCGAGTAAACGCGATTGCGCCTGCAATGACTGATACGCCAATGTCTGAAAATCTACTGAAAAGTGAGGCTAGTCGAAA
>CESQ01218750.1_pt1 | contig 13287 bp, 14 predicted proteins | sample 361401 | NCBI WGS metagenome assembly CESQ01 (sample SAMEA2622119, study PRJEB7988) | marine metagenome | isolation source: saline water (ENVO:00002010), including | reverse complement strand
TATTGACTATCTTATTCTAGCGAAGAACCTACCGGCTTAATTCAAAGCGGAATGCGGCCTTTTACCGGCAAAGTGGTCTAGTATTAGTGTGACCATTTCATCACCAATTCTTGATTGTGCTTCGAGCGTTGCCGCTCCAATGTGTGGAGTTCCATGGAAATTCGGATGCTGTATTAGTGGGTTGTCCAAGGCGGGCTCAACTTCGAAAACATCTAGAGCAGCACTCGTTAAATCTCCAGACTCTAAGTAATCGAGGACTGCGCCTTCATCCACGATTCCGCCTCGAGCACAATTTACAATATGGTTGCCACAATTAACACCATTTGGAGCCAATGTCGGCATCATGGCTATTCTTTCTCTATTTACTAGATGGTAAGTTTCTTCGCTAAGATTACAGTGAATTGAGATATGAGTGCACAGGCGGAAAATGGAATCTACATCATCGTGCATAGTACAGTCAAATTTACTTGCAATGTTTGAAGGAAGATAGGGGTCGTAGGCATGGCATTCCATCCCCATCGCTGTGGCCACGGTAGCCACTCCTTGGGCAATCCTACCAAAACCGACTAAGCCCAATCTCTTGCCACTAAGTTCCGTTCCTTTCAATTGTTTTTTTTCCCACAATCCTGCGCGAAGTCCACGATCACCTCTAGCTATATGTCTGCATGATGACAATAAATGACCTATTGTAAGTTCGACGACACTGTTCGTAGATGATTGGGGTGTGTTGCATACAACAATCCCATGCGAAGATGCTGCTTGTAAATCGATATTGTCTACTCCTACTCCTGCTCTTCCTATGAAGGATAAATTATCTGATTTGGAAATTACCTCAGAAGTTAGTTTTGTAGCACTCCGGACAACAACTGCGTCAAAGGCAGACAATGCTCCTGAGAGTAACTCATCTTTCGTGTAATGCCGCTCGATTACTTCATGCCCAGCGATGAGCAGCCTGTTAACTGCGGCCGAATCCATACCATCTGTAACTGCTACCCTACCCACGTTAAGATGCGTTGATGACAAAGTGATGAACATTTGTTATTGGAAGTGTCCCTAAAAACCGGCTAAATACGGTTTCAATACATTTGCTACTTTATTTGAAAATAGAACCGCGCGTTTCTTGATGTAATTTCGCTCCGTCGATTACATGGCGGCATCGCTGGAATCGCTTATCACTGCCATACTGATACTACTAACTCCCGTTTTTCTTGCGATTCCATTGTCATTAGGTTGGAAATGGTGGGTAGGTACAGAACCGGAACACGTCCACTACAGGGAAAAGGTCAGATTAGTTTTAGACGCCGGGTTACCACTTAGCCGGTTTAGAAAGGAATTAGATGCTGAGGCCAGGGTTGTCGACATAGATCCTGAAAGACAATCTAGAATAGAATCAGACTTATTATTTCCAATGCGCGTGAAACATTTTCTCTTAATGCCGGGTCTTGTAGTGTGGCCATTACTTGGACTATTTGCAGCTCTGTTAACAATTCCTTTAATGCCGATTTTATGGTTCTTTGAGTGGCTTCTAATCGAAAAAAGGGTTTTACTATGGATTGGAATCACGGTTCAAAAACTCACTAGATGGGAAATTATTGGTATACCTAGAGTGGAAGACGGCCTAAAAAATCCAGACCCCGTATTATCATCAATTAATAGGATGCCAATTACAGTATTTTTGGGATTATTCGCATTTCTAATTGTAAGTTATCTTCGAATTGATACGCAATCAGTCTTGATTGTTTCTGGCGCAGTGTACATTATTCTTGTAGCATTTATTTCAGTCATAAGGGCTGGTACATTGAGTACGATGGTATTTGCAGATACCGGGAATAGAAGGCTGCTACCTATGGGCACCTTCGTAGAAGATATGCTTGGGCCTTGGGTCGGAGTAGGCTTGATATTCTTGATTTCTAGGCAAATTTTCTATGGTACAGAATTACGTTCCGGCGAAATGTTCGGCGATCCAGTGATATTTTCACTAGCTATTTTGCTAGTTTTATACACCGCAACTATGATTGGTGTTGCAGTAGAAATCTCATTCTTTAGATCAAGGGCAGAGGCTGTTAGGTTAAAATTCCAAAATCAAATGATTGATGAATTCGAACCACAATTATACTTGTTTACTAGAAATCTAGGTATGCTGAAAATATCCAGATTAATGACCCTTAGACAATGGGTCGAACAAGGTGAAAAGATCAACCTAAAAGACTTAGATAAACTCAAACGCTCGTGAGAGTAATTTCTCCCTCAGGAGTATTAACGCATATTTCAGAACTAAGTGATATTTCTCTTGGATGGATCAATAAGTTAATCCAAGAATCACCAAATTGTTGTGAACTAATGATTTCCAATTGCTCTTTGTTTGTTGATTTTGATTTTCCTAATCGCATTTGGATATTTGTCTTGAATGTAGATATTGACTTCTTGATTCCACCTCTACTTTCCATCCTAGCATGAATCTCTTGGCCGGGGTAACATCCCTTTTTTAGGTCTACAAGTCGTTCTAATCCTAAATTAAAGGGGATATGTCCAGAAACATCTACTGAGTAATCAATCATGCCGGCAATTGATAGCATTGCTATGGCTGAATTAACCTCTCCAATCCTGGCACCATTTGTTTTCAACAAATCTGTTATTTCAGAATATTCTCGGCTCGGAATCAGCATTTCGTAGATACTAAAATCATCCTCTATTTTAATTACTGAAATCATCGAATCGAAAAATTTAGTCCAATGACCGGTATGTAATTCGGCTTGGCTAATTCCTAGCCCGAGAAGGATCCTTTCGGGTTGTTTTCCGTAAATCAGTATTCGATGCACTGCTCCGTCACCGCTTGAAACTTCGATATTTTCATTCCATGGAATTCCACTCGTGAGCGTTTTACGAAGAATATCCGACATTGAATCATTATGGAGCAATAAAATTTGTTCACCTAAATCCACATGCAATTGGTAGGTTGCAATCCGGCCATTTAGGTCGCAAATAAAAGATTCTTTTCGAGTTAAATTCGAATCATTGGAAACGTCTACAGTTAGCATTCTGTTGAGATGATTCCTGGCATCTTTACCAGAAACTAGTGTTACGGCGGTTGGAATTTCTACAATATTAGCCAATGGTGGAATCATAGCACAACCACCGATTAAACAATTCAGCCAAATGATTGCCCGCAGCCACATGCCCTGTCCGCGTTTGGATTTTCCATGTGAAACCCACCACCCATTAGTGAGTCCTTAAAATCGAGTTTTAACCCGTTAAGTAATGTACTATCGTTATCATGAATCAGGATTGTGACTCCGTCAACATTGATTGTTTGAAAGCCCTCTTCTTCAGGTCTTTCTACGACCACCATATCATACAGATATCCCGAGCACCCTCCTGCCTTTGCACTGATGATTAGTACGTGGGTATCAATCTGTTCACCAATTGCTGATTTTACTGCCAATCTAGCGGCTGGGGTGACTTCTATGTTTACATCAACACACTCAGTGATAGTTGCAATAGGTAGCGAAAAGCCAGTTCCCTCAATTAGAGACACGAACTCAACCTCGGGAGACCCATATATCAACCATTCCTGTGTTTAACTCCTCTTCCGTCAATCCAATAGAATAGGTCCTGTTAGGCAACACGTGTCCGGGTCCAGGGAGTCTGATGTGATTCGAATATCCAATCATGGTTCTGAACGTATAATGGACACTTTAGCAGTCGAAGCCCCCCTCTCGATGGAATTAACTCACAAAGGGGCAACTTATCCTTTGGGAATTACTATGCGTACACCAGGAGATGATATAGATCTAACAGTAGGATTTCTATACTCCGAGGGGATAATTGAACAATACAAAGATATCGAAAATATATCTGAAGCAGAAGGTCTAATTTCAGTTGATTTAAGTGATGATTTACAATTCGATATAAATTCACATCGTCGGCAAACACTTACTTCTTCGGCATGTGGTGTTTGTGGTAAAGTATCATTAACAAATTTACATCAAATACACACAAAAACCCTCAGCGAGTCTTTCAAAGTCAATTCAGACCAAATATCTGATAATTTGAAATCACTCAACTCTATCCAACCATTATTCGAGTTGACTGGTGGCACCCATGCCGCTGTTGCATTTGATAATAATGGAAATGTCATTGCATCTAGGGAAGACGTTGGTAGACACAATGCGCTTGACAAACTAATTGGGCATATGTTACGCAATGGCGCCCTGAACACTGAAGATTCAGTTCTACATGTTTCTGGTCGTTCCTCATTTGAATTGGTTCAGAAAACGATACGAGCAGGTTTTCCAATTATGGCGTCTGTTGGGGCAGCTAGTTCCCTAGCAGTAGACCTAGCTAGAGAATACAATTTGACACTAGTATGCTTCCTCAAACGAGAATCTATGGTTGTGCACTCTGCACCTAATCGAATCATATAGTGGATACGAACAATATTCATTGAATATATCAACAAAATGAATAAGAGTCAGTAGGTGGGTTAGTCGTGAGCAGGGAGACTAATGAGACTCCTCCGATTGAGGACACTCCTCCAATTACTGGAAAACCTTCTTCTTCTGCAGCAGGCGCTACTGCAATTCTATCCACAATTAAACACGGCATTACAAGGTCTGGTGTAACTGGGTCAATTAGCTCACTTTCGAAAGTTAACAAATTTGGTGGATTCGATTGCCCTGGTTGTGCATGGCCGGATCCAGATGATCACCGAACAATAGCTGAGTTTTGTGAGAACGGTGCTAAAGCGGTTGCTGATGAAGCAACAAGTAAGAAAATCACAGCTAATTTCTTCGAAAAATATTCAGTGGTGGAATTATCTCTAAAGTCCGATGAATGGCTAAATTCTCAAGGCCGATTGACTTCTCCCATGCTATTAGATGAAGGTATGGATAATTACACTCCCATTTCTTGGAAAGAATCGTTTGAATTGATTGCAGATGAGTTATGTTCTCTAGAAAACCCCAATCAATCTATTTTCTATACATCTGGCCGCACTAGCAATGAGGCAGCATTTCTTTGGCAATTGTTGGCTCGTGGATTCGGAACGAACAATCTGCCAGATTGTTCCAATATGTGTCACGAATCTTCTGGATTTGCCCTATCTGATTCTATTGGTATAGGTAAAGGAACAGTAAAGTTAGAAGATTTCAATTCAGCTTCGCTAATTTTAGTCGTCGGTCAAAACCCAGGGACTAATCACCCTAGAATGCTCACTGCGTTAAGAGATGCCAAGAAGCACGGTGCTTCCATAATATCCATCAATCCACTTATTGAAACCGGTATGAAGAAATTCAAACATCCTCAGAATCCACTCGAAATGCTAGGTTCTGGAAAATCGATTTCAGACAGGCATGTTCGAATCAATATTAATGGAGATATGGCATTTTTCCGAGGACTGAATCATTGTATTGTAAAGAATCACAATTATGATCTAAATTTCATTGGAGAACATACATCTGGATTTGAAGACTACAAAGCATCCATCGAAAGTGTTGACTGGGATCAGATCGAATCTATTAGTGGTATAAGCCGTCAAGAGATAGAATCTATTGCGGAAATCGTATCAGAATCTAAATCAATCATTACCTGTTGGGCCATGGGAATCACACAACACCATAATTCAGTTGAAACAATACAAGAGATGGTCAATACACACTTACTAGGTGGCCACATTGGTAGGAAAGGCGCGGGATTATGTCCCGTCAGAGGCCATTCCAATGTACAGGGAGATAGAACTGTTGGAATCAACCATATTGCGAATCCTTCCCTTATTCAAAATATACAAAATAGTACTGGTATACAAACGCCCAATAGGCATGGTTTTGACGCTGTAAATGCAGCTCGGGCGATGTTAGAGGGAAATGCCAAGGTATACCTAGCAATGGGGGGGAATTTTCTTTCAGCCATGTCTGATACCAAATTAATCGCTAAAGCTATGAATAGATGTCAATTAACTGCTTTTATTTCTACTAAATTAAATCGTAATCATTTGGTAACAGGCCAAAAGTCGCTCATTCTTCCATGTCTTGGGAGGACTGAAGTCGACGAACAAACTACTGGTAACCAATTCGTTAGTGTAGAGAATTCAATGGGCATTGTGCATAGTTCTCAAGGCCATATGAAGCCAGCTTCAGATGAATTATTGTCCGAAGCCGCAATTGTTGCTGGAATCGCAACGGCAGTTGAGTATAGGCGCCCTATGAGTGATTTAGACTGGAATAATTTAGTTGAAGATTATGACCGAATTAGAGATATAATCGAGCAAACAATACCAGGGTTCAATGATTACAATTCTCGAGTTAGGGCAAAAGCGGGCTTCTACCTCCCCAATCCACCCAGGGATGATCTAACTTTCAATACACAAACAGGGAAGGCTAATTTCAGATTTCACAATATATCGAGCCTGTCACCGGAAGAAAATGAATATGTGATGATGACCATAAGGTCTCATGACCAATACAATACAACTGTCTATTCAGGGGAAGATCGATACCGTGGGATTAAATCAGGCAGAAGAATTGTGATGATGAATCCAATTGATGTTAAACAAAGTAATCTTCGGGCTGGGGATTTAGTAAATCTAACCTCGGTTTTCCAAGATGAACTTCGGAACTCTCCAAATTGGTATTTGGTAGAATATGATATTCCTAGAGGGAATGTTGCGACATATTTCCCAGAGGCAAACGAATTAATCCCATTAAATTCAACCGCATCTGGCAGTAATACTCCAACAAGTAAATCCGTTATAGTAAGAGTTCGCAAATCTCAGGATTGAAGTTTCGCGGATTTATTCTGTTCTTTCAGTAGTAACGAGCATCGATTCATTTGGGTTTTACACAAACGCATTTCTTCCTCGTCTAATTCTCTATTCAATGCCTGCTCAAAACATTTTATGGCATCAGCGAAATGTTCCATGGCGGCATATGATGACCCCATATTGTAGAGTGTTCTACCAGTCACCATACTGGGGTCCATGGAGATAGCTTGGTGGTACGATTGTATGCTTTCGGCAAATTCTCCCAATTGATGGAGGGCATGGCCTCGCCCATTATGGCACCTTACACGTAGCTCTCTTTCTTCCCTAGGAGCTGATGAAATTGCTTTATCGAAACAATTCAATGCCTGATCACCTTTGTCCTCACCCAGCAAGGTTAGCCCCTTGTTGTACCATTCTATAGCTACATTCACACTACTTTCGTCAATCGTTGTATTCTGTGCGGAAGATATCTTCGCTTCTTCTGCCGCAGTAATAAGGTCGACACTTATTTCTTCATCTGAAGATGATGTAGATTTTTTGAATTCCTCAGCCTTTTGCTTACATTGCGTCGCCTTCTCTGCATGACCTGCCGATTCTAAAGCATCAGCCAAACCTATCCATGAATCATATGTGGACCCATGTTCTTCGATAACTTTCTTCCATGTCTGAATTGCCAATGCATGATTGCCAGATTGGGTAGCATCCTTTGCTTTTCTTTCTAGAACGACCAATGTGTCTTCAAGTGAGATTTCTAATTCTTCCTCTTCTTCATCTGGTACAAATTCCGCGTATTGAACTTCTTCGGTTGCGACAGGTGTGAATTCTACAATTTCTTCTTCAGGCTCTTGCATATCATCTTCTATCTTTGTCAACAATTCCACGGCTATGTTTAGGCCAGAGTCTAATTGTAAACAATAATTCAATGATTGAATTGCGTCCTCACTGAGATTTAATGCGTGGAGACAAAATCCGCAATAGTACCACATCATTGGTTCCGCAGAATAGTCTCCTTCTAACGCCGGTGAAATCTTTTCCATAGCAGATTGGAATTGCGAATTCTCAACTAACAAGGCGATTTCTTCGATTAGATTAATCGATTCAGAATGAATTGCCTCTGCAATAATTACTGGCGCTTCTTCTTCGGTTACGTTTGTGGAAACACCCTCGGGCGATACCAAAGCTTGTAATTGCTCATTATCCAATCCTAGATCTACAGCAGCCGCGGCGTATTTGGCAGCTAAGGACGAATCACGTTGTGAAAACAAGAATGCTAAATTAGCAGCAGTGGGGGCGTGAAAACGGTTGATTAGAAACGCTCTTTCAAACGCTACTATCGCTGCATCAATATCGCCAAGAGCGTGGTTTACTACTCCTAATCCATACCAAGCGGCGGAATTATCCGATTCGGAATCTATGAGATTCTCATATTCTGATTTCGCCGAAGCATACTCGCCACTAGTGACGAACTGTTGAGCCCGGTCAAAAATCTCTGTAGACACAGACTTATCGCGATATGAACAAGGGATAAGATTTCTGAATCAATGAGTGCTAATGCATCGTCCTATTCACTAGGCGCTGGATCATCCAGACGATTCTCTTCGTCAAGTCGTGCTTTTGCTATTCCTGCGAAATATACCATCATGGGTACGGCGATTAATAGGAAAAAGCAACCAACTAATGTAGCTATTCCGTATAATGTCTCTTGGACAGGATCGATTTTAAATTCCGAAACAGAAACCAATTCATGTTCTGTTAGGGAAAAACTCACTAGAACCCCTTCTGGTGATACTAACTCGCCGTCGACATATATTCCAACTATCCAAGTAGTAGTTACTCTCTCTTGGGAAATCAACTCTAATATCTCTAATTCAGCCTGAGATTGATTAACAGCTCTTTCATAACCTACTCCTTCAATGGGCAAATATAGTGAAGATCTGCCTCTCATTACAACTTCTTGCGAATCAATCATCATGTTATGTTCGTAGGCCTCATCACAAGAGTCGGAAATTTCATCGAATTCCTTACAATTGAATATCGAGTCGCCATCTTCGCCCAAAAGAGGCGAATGATACCATTTGGAACTCGTCGAAGTAACAATCAATTCAGCGTTATTGGGTGCATTTGTTACGGTGATATTAACCCAAGTAGGAGATGAAGTTGTTGCGGTGTACCAAGAGGACTCATTTTCATTCTCTAATTGAAGTTGATAATCCACGCTCTCATTAGTAGTCTCATATCTGTAATACTCACTATCTATTGTAGCAGTATATACTGCATAGGATAATACCAAAATCAACACCAAACCTAAACCCACCATAGTCCGAAGCATGTTCGGGTTCCTTGATAGTGACTTCCTCATTGCTACGGCGAACCACAAGGGTGGTTTGAACCATTGTGTGGAGTGCGCAAGAATGCAGTACCAAGCCGCTATAGGTTTCAGTCATGTCATCACCGTTATATACAGCCTCAAGGTCGGCCGGGCGCTACAAGGTGAGTGTATGACGACGTTCCACGATGTGCCAGCCGACCTTCTAATTGCGGACCTCGCTCAGAGATTGGCTGACAATGACTCAATCAATGCTCCTGAGTGGGCTGATTTTGTAAAGACTGGAACCCACAGAGAGAAGCCACCTGAACAATCAGATTGGTGGTATGTTCGATGCGCAGCAGTACTACGTAAGGTAGCTATGAAAGGACCGATTGGTACTAATCACATGTCACAGCAATTCGGAGGCCCAAAAAACCGAGGAGTAAAACCCAACCGAGCCGTCTCCGGTTCGAGAAAGGTTGCTCGAACTGCTTTACAGCAATTAGCAGCTGCCGGATTTATCACAGATTCTTTCAATACTGCCGGGACTGTAACACTTGGAAAGATAATTTCTCCAACCGGGCAATCACTTTTGGATGAAAGTGCACACAGTGTCCGTCCTTTAGCAGAGGAAAGGCACCCGGAACTTGCAAGATATTGATGAGGTGAAATGATGGCGCGGCACAAACCATTCGGTAAGAAGCAGCGACTAAACAAGGTCACTAAGCAAAATCGGAGAGTTCCCGTTTGGGTTATGCTTCGAACTGCCAGGAATACAACATCCCATCCTAAGCGCCACCACTGGCGTAGATCGAAACTTCAGAGGTGATTTGGTTGGCTGAGGTAAAGGAAATGGTAATCCCGCTTCGTGCTGCTTGGAATGTTCCTAGAACAAAGCGTGCCAACCGAGCCATGGCTGAGATTCGCAACCACGTTTCTCAACACATGAAGATCCAAGAAGATGAAGAAATATGGATAGACCAAGCGGTTAACGAAGTCATCTGGTCTCGTGGAATGCAAAAGCCTCCACGTAAGATTAGAATCGTTTGCACTAGGGAAGAAGGCTTCCCCCTTGAAGTAAAATTGGCGGAGGACTGAGATTTATGGGTAATATTCGACCTTCATTCATCAAGACCAGAGCCTTACATTTATTGGAGATTTATCCTGATAAATTTACAGATGACTTCGAAACCAACAAACATCTAGTCGTTGAGTTCACCGATGTTGGTAATAACAAGCGCATGAGAAATTGGATAGCGGGCTATATCACTCGTTATATCCAGCGCCGTACCGATTGATTGGTATGGGCGACTATGCTGAGGTTTCATTTCCCGCATTCGCTACTAATGTCTGCATAGTCTTAGTTGCTCCCGAACACGATGGTAACATTGGAGCAGTCGCTAGAAGCATGATGAACTTTGGAATCACTGATCTCCGTATTGTTGGCCGAACAACAGAATGGTCTGAGGAGACCAGAAAGAGAGCGAAGAATGCTCAGTATGTCCTAGAAAACGCTCGAGGCTTTGAGACTCTTCAAGATGCTACATTTGACTGCTCATTGGTAGTGGGGACGTCTGGAAAGAGAGAGCACGGCGATAGGACAGCAATGAGGCATTTCCTATTACCTGATGAACTACCAGACCGCTTATCAGGGGTTAATGGCAAGTCTGCCTTAGTATTCGGTCCAGAAGGTAAAGGATTAGTAAACGACCAACTTAGATTATGCGATTTGTTGGTAACAATTCCAACGTGGGAGGGTTATCCAATACTGAATCTAAGTCATGCTGTTACTGTGCTCTGTTTCTCTTGGTTCACTGGAGTATCTGATAATTCAGTACCTGGAACTGATGGTAGAATCTTAGACCCGGAATTAAGACGAATGTTGAGAGAAGAAGTTACTAGGTTGGTGCAATTAATTCCAACTAAGGACCACAAAAGACAGGGTATGGATGAAACTCTAGTTCGTGTAATTATGAGAGGTTTGCCAAAAGATGATGAAATTCATCGTGTCTTGGGTATACTTTCTGCATCTGCAGATTCCTTTGAGCAAAATAATCCTTAGGTTAAAGCAGAGAATGGAGTTCTCAAATTAGAAATATTAATTCATTGTAGATGACATCGATATTTGTGTTCTGCATCGAGTGCGGAGGCTCCATACCCGATGAAGCGAAATTTTGTCCTTCTTGTGGTAGCAAGATGTCACCGCCTGAAGAAAAAAATTCATCCCAGCAAGACCAGCTAAAGATAGAAATTGAAGAACTTAAGGAAGTAATCATAACAGGTCAAGAAAATAATTTCAACACAAGAAATATCGTGTTAATCGGAATAGGTTTCTTCTGCCTATTTCTTATTTTCAAGCCAGGGCCACTGGGATTTTCAATGATTGATTTAGCCCAAGTAGAGTGTGATTATTGGTATGACGAAGACATTCGAGATTGTGAAGATGAGCGGAGCGGTAAGATTGCTCAAGTACTACTGCTCATAATCATCAGCGTTTCCTCTTTCATAATTGCTGCTCGTAAACCCGCAACTGAAGTCAAGGAAGAGTCTGAATTCAGTTTAAAGTTCATAGAAGATTCTCTAGAAAAAAGAGATGATGAACCAAAACATCCTAATTCGAAGGAATTTTCCTCAATGAATTTAATCAGAGTAATTGTTTTAATAATCTGTATATTGCTGTTTTCGTCAATAGCTAATTTCTCCCTATGAGTTCCGTAAAGGATAGATTTCATTCGAAAAAAACTAATTTTGTCTCTTACACTTTGCACTATTTGCGGCGTGCTCCCTAACTGTAACACTTTCAACCCAGCATCTTTCGCCATATTTCTCTTGAATCATTTTACTAGAGTATTCCATAGCCATTTTGGCAAACATTTCTGCTCCTGTAGATTCCACAACTACCATGTCGATAATACCGTTATTATTCAGCAATTCAAATTCGGAAAATTGGGGATCATCTGAAGCAACTAAGGTCTTGTGATCGAAATTACTCCTGAGCCAAACCTCCAACTCTTTGAGTCCACCAAAATCAACTACCCAATTTTTTTCATCCAATTCATCCGCACCAAATTCAAACTCAAATTCAAGTGAGTAGCCATGTAAGAATTTGCAGTGACTATCTGCTCTCCATTGTCTGAAAGCTGCAGACAGTCCTCTTTCGTGTCCATATTTCTTCAAAGAAAAATATTTAGTCAAATCAATCACCTCTAAAATTCAAGCATATCGAGTTTATACAATATCGTGGGCCTCTGGCTTCATGGAATAAATGACCTAGATGTGAATCACATTTTGAACATCTCACCTCAATTCTAACCATCCCGTGACTAGTATCCTTTAGTTGAGTAATTTCAGCATCAGGAACTTCCTCGCTAAATGCGGGCCAACCACATCCGGAATCGAATTTCGCTTCAGATGAAAACAGCAACTTATCACACTCTGCACAATAGTATCTGCCTGATTCGAAGTGTTTGTCATATTCGCCAGTAAATGGTCTCTCTGTACCATTTTGTTTCATTACATGAAACCGTAATTGAGCCTTTAGAGCTCCTTGTAACACCTCATTCCATGATGTGACGTATTCTACAGGATCCTCTCTACCGATGGCATGGAAAGCGAGAATCCTCTCAACATCCGCACCGCTAGTACCACTACTCCTTCCTTTAGAATCTGGATTGTATGAGGTGTTTGTATTCCTGAAGATAGTATCAAAGTCAATATCCAATTTATTGCACGATTCTAATGCGTCCTTCAGTATTGTTTCTTTGTCGCCATCAATGTATGGCAAGTGAAATGAAATTCGTTCACTATCCCAGTTTCCTATTGCAAAAGATTCCCCAAGCGATTGATAAAATTCCGGTCTACAATCAGGATATATTGCATGGTCACCAGAATGTACTCCTAGAGCGATACTGACATCTGTATCCTCTTGTGTTGCTATAGATAGGCCATATCCGTAAAGGATGGATGAAAATATCGCGTTGCGATTAGGTACGACCGTTGCCTTCATTTGTTCTTCTTCATAATGACCTTCTGGAACCTCAATATCCTTCTTTGTTAATGCAGAATTGAATATCCCCATTACTCCCGAGAGATCGACAATTCTATGTTCTACGGTAAGGTTATTTTCTGCTAAGTACTCTATATTGGCTTTAGCCCTATCAATTTCTATCACATGTTTCTGTCCGTAATCGTAACTAATGCAACTTACAGTATATCCGTCAGC
>CESQ01225637.1_pt1 | contig 13346 bp, 6 predicted proteins | sample 361401 | NCBI WGS metagenome assembly CESQ01 (sample SAMEA2622119, study PRJEB7988) | marine metagenome | isolation source: saline water (ENVO:00002010), including | reverse complement strand
TATACAATTACAAGAACAAAACGTTATACAATTACAAGAACAAAACGATATACAATTACAAAAACCAAACAATATACAATTATAAAATAAGATACCAGAACCAAACAATATACAATTACAAAGATAAAATAAGATACATAAATAAAACGAATTATACCCATAAAATAAGGTATATTAACAAATATATTGATAAGATACGGTATCTCAATAAAATAAGGTATATTGATACAATTAGATACACTTACAAAAAGTGTAATGAAACCTCTACTAAAACGACCCTAACCAATGTAATTTCACCATATAATTTGTTCTCAATTGCAATCAGTATAATAGTAATAATTTGTATACTATGGATGTGTTGTTGTTGGTGGTTGAGAAAGCCGACGAGGAAAAGAGACGATGAAAAAAAAGACGAAGAAGAGGAAGAAGAAAACCAAAACTTTGAACTACATGTTCGACACCAGAATTCAAGCCCCGTTCGTCGTCGCATTTATATTTAATATGTATTATGAATTCTTATTTGTTTTTTTAGATACTGTACATACTCTTCGTTGATATCCGATATGTTGTTTGATATATTTCGCAAATGTGGTACTGATACTCGAGGAATATATAATGGACCGTTTGTATTTATTGGTTGTTTCATATTAATCATGTAATATCGAAGGACGTTATCGATTTGAATGTTTTTGTTCAACGTCAAGACATAGTTACCATCCTGATGTATTTGTATGTCGGTGACGATGGCAACCTCGTCTTTTTTGTTAACTACCGAAAACCCAATTATATTCAAACGAAGGGTATCCTTCATGATCACAACTCGATTTCCGTCTATATTCCGTACTACAGTCAATTTAAATACGCGCAGTTCCATATTAGTTCGCCTGTTGTCGCTATGTGAATAAGTAAATAATCTGCATATCGCGGAATGGAAAAATTCATGAGTAAAAAACGGTTTTGCGGCATATATTTTTAACTTATCGTTAACAGATTTTACATAAAAATAAGGAACGCCACCATACATAATTTCAATCGTTTGTTTACCATTGTTGTACACCATGCTATACTTTCGTTGCCATTTGTAATTGACCGGAGGTAAATAAATTTTTTGATTCATGTCTACATCATGTCCATAAAACGGAGGTTGATCATCATTGTGGATCAAACATCGCCCAGACTTGTCAATGGTTTCTGTTAATTCCATCTCATTTTCAAATTCCGTAAATTTGCAATTGGGCACATCCACCGTCGGTACAAGTATCGCTTTCTCCATCGAATTGTATTGGAACACCACCTGTGGTGTAGAGGTTCCTTTTATCACGTTATCTAATATAAAACGCGGATTGTTCAGTTTTCTACGTTTGTTGTCCGTGTTACGAGGTTGTGAATCCGACCTTTCGTACACGACCGTACGCCGTGGTGGGTATCCAACCTTATAGTCCTGGGTTTTCCAACCATACAACCATGTCAAGGCTTCTCCAGGCTTTATATCATACGTAGATATCAACTGTGGAATTTTTACTTTCCAAGGATGCATGGTAGTGCGTATGGTATCCGGGAATTCCAATACATGGGCTTCGTCCATAATATTATTGTACACCCCCATAAACGGCATAATCATTGAAGCGTGTGTACCTTCCAGTGGTTCGTTACTGAACGGTGCCAACCCAATTTTGGTCAAAATATCTCTGGCTAATTTCCGCTCACTCTTGGGTTTTCGTGGGTTTTGGACGATCAATAAGTACGTCTTCAATAAAGTACCATCGACGTTGAATGTAAATTTAGCATCATTAGTTTTGCTATGTATTGCTTCCGGAGGAGGTCGGCCTTTTCCTTTGGAAATACAAAATCCCACAAACGTTGGATCCACGATCATCTTTGTCAATATCTTGCATACATTCTTGTTTTGACTCAGTTGTGCCGATGCAACCTTCGCAAAGAATGTATCATTGCCTTCTTCAATACTAGTGACAATCCCTAATACTGAAATGTCTCCTTGGTCATTGTCGCAAAAAATCAACTGCCCTTGACCAACCATGTTTATTGGCAACTGATCATACCGTTGCAACTGTATACGTACATAATTTCCATTGTTATTACTGAACCCTTCCATACTGCCCACCACACCGTGAATCATTTCGCAGGCACATTTGTAGGTATCCTTCGACCGTCGAATTCTGTTTTTTCTGCTTTGATCGATGTTTCCATACCCTCTCCACTCACCATCTTGTACGGTTTGGAACTTGTTTGGCAACAACAATTGCAACGCTTCATCAATCTCCGAATATTTCTCCTTCGCCAAACCTCCGTAATTCAAATAATATTCTAGAAATGTCCAAATTCTACCGTAGTATATTCGTTTCCCTTCTTGTTCTATCCAATTACTTCCAATGGATAAGAAATCCATCACTTTGTTTCCTGCTGGAATAACGTTTCTTGCGCGTAAACCAAATTCTTTCTTATTTCCAAATTGCTCCTTTGACAAATACACATTTCCCGTATTTGGAAAGTACATTTCCGATTCAGTTCTACTACCTTTTATACCACACATACCACATGTTCTAAAGTGCTGTTCTAGGTCTTTATTGCGATTCTGATCTGCGATTTTACACGTATTGTAATATACATGAGCCTGATACTCCATACTTTTTTATTGTTCAATTGTTCGAATTGATTTATCAACTAATGTTTTGTTGTATATATATATAATTTTTATTTTATATATTTACTTTTTTTAATTCAACACAGGCCAATCAACTGCATATAAAAACGCATTTTTAATAGTAGTTAAAAATAGGGTAATTTAAAACTTTATGAAAATAATTTTAACAAATTCCAACCCTCAGTATCGTCCTGCGAATCTTCTTGTGAACTGTCCCAATCTTGCATTTTTGGTGGTCGGTACCGTTTGGTGGACAGAATGGTGATTACAAAACCCATATACCGAGCATCTTGTACCCACGAACACCGAACCGTATCCACCTCCACGTCATTCACTCGCAATACCATCACACTTTTATTATCTTCTTCCCAAGTCCCATTGACCAGTTGATATATTCGTGGAAGTAAATTAAGAAGGGTGATGGTATTGGTTTTAACCCGCTGCATGATTGTCTTGTAATCCCCATAGTATTCTTCATGCTTTGGGCTGCGGTACACCAAACTCTGCGACCAATCTGCCACATGCATGTCATGAATCAGAAACATCTGGACGTTTGATTCTGGACCATGGACTTGCACCAGTTTCTCCAACACCTGTTGGCATTGCTCCGGGTCGTGAACGTCGGTAGGGTATCCCTTGATCAGTCGCAGCATTTTATGCATCGACGCTCGCACATCACGTTCCCCAAAGTCCGAAGGTACTTCTTCTTCGATGGCACTTCCAATCAATGCGTCCATCGCGTCGATTTCCGGGGTTTTTTCTACGAGCACCGCAGTATAAAATTGTTTCGAGGCATCGGTATGAAAGGTTATGGTAAAGGTCCGACACACTCCATCCTTGCATTGAATATCCCGCTCGATTTCCGGGATCCGTCCACTCCAGATCGGCCGTAACACGACGTTCCACATGACGTGCATGGGGTTGGTATCTGATTTCATATTTGCTGCAAACATGCAAACATCGTCAAAATATTGTACAAATTTATCCGAATAATGCAAGGACGTCTCAAACGTGGACTGCGACAAATCGGTAGTGATATACATTCCCTTGTATCGAGACTGAATCTGCTGCCATGTCATCGAGGACGACGAACGATGAAACCATTTCAACACCTTCCACCCCCATTGCGAAGCAGAGAGGATAGAATTCCCCGATCCATCCAATTTCTTTCGTTGTGCTTCCAAATGCAATGGCAAGTTGTAATTCTGCTTTCCCTCCACCACCAGCACGTAGAATCGCTTGCTCTTCGAGCGGAACTGTCGCAAGACATAGGTATGCATCTTTCCCTCACGCATCACGTCTCGATGTAAGCGTGGGGTCCTTCCTTGCAACAATGGTTTCAACACCCCTGTCCAAATAAAGGTGGTGGAGTACCCCTCCTCCCCGAACACGGTATAGATATTTTGCTGGGGCCCGAATTGTTGGACGTATGCGTTCGAGGCATACACGTGAGAGGCTTCAAACGTTGTCGCTTTTAAATCCCAAATACAAAACCATGCATGTTCTTTGTACAGGTCCACCATTTGTGCTAACGTTCCACCATCACCAGCAAAGTATTGCATCACCTTGAACCCCCACAACGCTATATTCTTCGCAGACAATGTTCCAGAGAGATGGGGAACATGGAGGGATACATCCGACGCGTCACGGACCAACCCGCAAACGTATCGGGGGATATTACGATGTTTCACCAATCGAATATCCACGACAATATCCTCGGCCAACCGCAACTCAAAGGTACCTTTCGCAAAGTTGCTTAGCAAAGAGAAATAAAACGAGGTGGATCGAAGATTTTCTTTGAACAAATATTCCAAATTGTGATGGGATTCCACTTGTGATTTTGGCAAAGTAACTTGAGAATGTGCAAACGTTGGTGAGGATAAATCGCCTAGGTGAAAGCATCGGTGGGCTGCGTCCATTCCAAGTTCGTTTTGTATGATTTGGAGCGGATTGGGTTCCGGGGCTAGATCGGGTATCCCCAGCATTTTTTTCACAAGGACAAATAGACTCTCCTCCACGAGTCCACCAGATGGAGACATGGTTTGTTCTTGGTTGCCAGGCACCATGCTCACGTCCAAAGGCAAGTCGTCCTGGTCGATCACATCCAACCAACTTTGTACTGGATATCCTACCAGTTGGGATATGGCAAACCGGGCTTTGGTATCGTCGTCGTCTGGTAAATCGGCAAAGCATTTGACAACCAAGGGATCGTTTGTCTGGGTTGTTTCACACAATAGTAATCCTAGTTTTTCCCCAGTATTCCAATAGGTACGCGAGTTTGTGTATACGTTTGGGTTTGAAGGTTTCAATGGATTTACTTGCTTCAACATACGTGTCAGTATTGGTTCCGCAAAAGGGCACCTCTCAAAGTAATTCAGCACCACGGCATGGAAATCGATTGGTTGTTGTTTTACGACGACATGCACCCGACCTATGAGTTGACTGTGGAGAAAGTGCACAATTGTAGGTACAGGTTGGTTCGTCGTCACCATTGCCTGAAACAATTTTCGACGCAACGTATTGACGTTATTCGTCCACGGCAATTGGCATAAAACATGTTGGGGTGCTTTACGTTTCCCACCATGATCGACCCAAAATATAACACTGCTTTTCACGCATGCACGGATAGGATCAGGCTCTTGGGACCGTATGGTGACATACTTGTCTTCGTTTCGAACACTGATCGTCCAACGTTTGATCTTCTGATGATCTGGTAAAAATGTTGTTCTCGACGGCTGCAATTTTGGTGCTTGTTTATAATGATGCTTTTTAAAATATTCTTGTATCTCGTGTAACAACCTTTCGCTAACGGGGAGTAGTTTTTGTTTCTTTCGCTTTCGTTCCATTTTTTTAATTTGTTCTATATATTGTTAGTTGATATATTAAATCTATTTTTGTTAGTTGCATTTTCTGCTTTAATTTCGCTTATATATATATATATTATTTATTTTGTTTGTGATTATTATGACTTATTCATTTTTTTTACCATAACTCCATAATAATAATAATCTTAAAAATAGGGTTTTTTGCACAAAAAATAAAAATATAAAATAAAACGCATTTTTTAAGGTAGAATATGTGCCACAAAAAAACTTATCCAAATTAACCCACCAAAAGAGCGAGTACATATAATTATAATATATATATATATATATATATTTATATTATATAAAAAAGAGGGAAGGAGTCTTATATAATCATATATAAGACGTAATATAATCCAAATATATATAAATTTTAACCAATAATATATTTTTGAAGCAATAAATAACATTGTTATTAATTTCGTGATTTATTGTTTCAGAAATTATGGATCTAGATGAAATGGATATAGATGAAGCCGATGTTCGTCTTTTTTCTCAGTCGGACTCGACCATTTCTATTTCAGAAATTTCGCACAGAGTTCGACGAGGGTCTTTCTTCATAAAATGGGACCCATCACTAGATATTCCCAAATCATTGAAAAAGATGAGAAAGGACCGACTTAATTTGTCTCAAAATGAGTTCAGCGCATTGGAGTACCAATTGTATTGTTGTGGAATTCTTCCAATAAAGAAAAACTATATGTACACGTACGGCGCTCGAAATGTTCATTTGAAGAACGACGTATACGAGAAATTGATACGATATTTAGACGTATGGCAAGTATACAACATGTGCATATGGCGCCATCACAATACCACGTTGACTTTTCCTGATGAGGACATGATACTTATGTTTAACTTACCCGCAAAAGACATGGAAGAAGAGACGGAACGTCAAGTGAAAAAGATGACACAAATGACAATAAATGACAATTATACGTTGCGTCGAGCCCACTGGAGTGTGACTCAACGTTTAGCAGCACAGCATACTCGTGATTTTTTTTTGTATGATTTTGAGACGAAATATCCCATGCTTTGCGACTTAAAGTGCACGCAAGACAACCACGACATGATTCGTGAATTTATGTTGGCACTGTTGAAGGCAGACGTGAGTATCGAAACCATCAAAGACATATGTGATGCGCAATTGTATGGGATGCCAGAAGTGCCAAAAATGGTTGAGTCGGAGGAAGAGATGTCAAAAAAGAAGATGGAGATGCCGGTGCAACGATCTTCGATCACTGATTTTTCACCGATTACAACCGAGGTGGTTGCCGCTACCAAATTGCAACGTGCGTATCGCAAGCGATTGGAAACATTAAAGGATGCGGTGCGTCGAATAGAGGAATGGTGGGAACCACATCGTGTTGAAAATATCGAGATTCGATTGGAAATTGCACAAGAGGATGACGAAGCAATCAACAATTTAAGGCACGAGTTGGAGGAGGAGGATACATTTCAATACAAGGAATTGGTAGCCGAGATCAAAGACGATTACAAGACCGTCAGACGTCCAGAAACACGCACAAACAAGTATTGGTTGAAAGTGATCATGATTTTGACGGTTCCGGTGGCGATTGGGGTCCTTCTCGGGAGGTGGGATGGGGGGGGCTATGGACCGTTAATGTTAGTATGTTATGGGGCGTTTCAATTACTGACATTATATCGCAAGTTATGGAAGGTGCTGTGGTTCCAAACGCTGGTATTGTGGCTGTTCACGGTCGTCGTCTTGAACAGTGAAGTGAGTCTGATTCAATATGGATGGCTTCGAATCCCTGCATGGGTAGTCATTGTAGCGGTGGGGGGGAAACGTTGGATACTGTTGTTTCTCGTGACGTTGGTCATTCGCATCGGGTTGATGTTATTTTCTGACACGTTTTCCATCCAACCCACGGAGTATGGTTTGGTCGTGTACGATTTGTATTGCATGGCAACGATTGCAGGAGCCTCTCGCCAAGGAACGCCTATGGAAATGTTGCATAAAGTAGTGATCAACGTGGTGTTTCTGATCATCATTGGATTTAGCGGAGTATTTGGATGTCTTTATGGATGTATGATCATTAACAATTAATATGAAAAAAATATATGATATTAAAATATTAATTAATATTAATTTATTTTATTTTTATTTGTACTCTTTATTATACACATAACTTGTCAAATTGGCCGTTTACTACTTAGTATACACTTAACACGGCCTATAATATCAAACCCGCAAAAATGGTGATAGGTAAAAATAATTACCATATGACTAGTATGTAATTTAAAGAATATTTTGTCTAAATATACCTTATTAATATGTTTTTCTTCGATAATATACTATCATAAGTTCTTAAAATGGATTATAAATTAATATTGGTTTTAACGTTTTAAATATATTTACATATTTATTAAACCATTTTCACCTTTTATTATATTAAAAAGAACCTAAAAAATGAATAAATTTATAAAAACATCTTAAATAGCCATTTGTGTTGATTCTATTTTATAAGGTAATTAGTTCTTATTTTACCACAATTGTATTATAAAAGAGCATAAATCGTATACTACATTGACCATTCGTAATTTGTATATATATATAGGTCGTGTTTATTGTATACTAAGTGTTAAAAGACCAATACGACAGTTCATAAGTAAGAACTAGAACAACACAAGTGTAGTCAAAAAAAAAGTATATTTCAACTAATTCCATGATATCTTAAAAATAGGGTTTTTTACACTTCAAAATAACAATATAATACCATAATAGTATATATATATATAATACATAATCTAATATAATATAAATATATATATTAATATATATTTATATTTATATATATATAAAGAAACATAACAATAAAAATATAAGTGATAAAATCCAAATAATATATTATGCCGAAATCAAAAACAAATACCGAGAAAAAGAATCATTTAAACCGACGAAAAAGGATTTCTGCAAATGTTGTGAAGAATTTTCACAAATTGTATGGTCGAAAAGGAAAGAAATTGCACAAGAAAATGTTGTTGAAAAATGAATTGTCAGAAATTGCAACGGGGAAGATCTCGATGGCATTGCCGGAAAAAGAACCTCATTGACAATCGCGAAAAATAAAATAAACCCGTATATCGTAAAGAAAACATCAAATTGAGTCCTGAATATTCAAACATGTACAAAAACATTTTTCACTTCGTTTCTTTTTTTTGTTGCGGTATACCGGTCGGGTAAAATTAACCAGGGTAAATAAAAACCTTATTATTTATAAATATAAAATTAATTCTCAAATTTTTAGTTTTATGTTTTGACACTTAGTCAGGAAAATGATTTGTGTAAAAACATGTTTTCAAATCATTCCATCATTCTCAAAATTGTGCCCAGTTGAGCGTTGTCAACTTTTTCTTCCACGCGTTTCGATCCAACGCGGCATGCATGTTGTGCATCAATTCGGAAGTGTCATATCGCGGAGTCAACTCTGGTAACTGAATTTGCTTGTACGCTTTACCGCATACACACGTTTTTTCCCGAATGCAGATACAATCATGGCCATCTTTGACCAGATCTAAGTTGATCCATCTGGGTCGGCTTGTCGTTCCCAGATTGATTCCATCTCTCCATCCTTTACATTCACACACCCCACGTCGCAAGCAATCTCATACTGATGCTTTAATTGAAAGAATCTCACTTTGATTTTTTGTTGTTTTTGGTCTTTCTATATCACCGCCGTCGTCTTCGTCACTGTCGATGCTTATCAACGGCAAATGGCCTTCTTTTCCTCTGCTCGTGCAGATGCCGCCCGCTTTTTTGCACTTTGGACAACTTTTTAGTTTTTTACCACTCCGCAATTGCTCCACTTGGTACTTTAATCGCGCAATCGTTTTTCTCCGTTTCCTATTTAGTTCTTGTAGTTGTTGAATCGAAGGTGTAACAGCCTCCCCCGATTTTCGTTTCTTTTCTCTGTTTGGGGTTTTTGATCGAGTAAATTCAACAAAGGCTTTCAATTGTTCAAACCGTTTTATCTTGGAATCCAGTATCTTCTCCTTCTTCAACCATGCCACCAATGCATCGCCTACCTTTTCCTCTTTTATACCCTCTACTAGGTCACAAGACGTCTGCATGTAATTGTCCCAAATCTGTATTAAGTATTGCCTGTACATTTTCTTTGTCTTGTCAGTTTTTTTTGAATAGAGCGACACCAGTTGTTGAATGGTTTCCACTTTGAATATGGATGGTATTCCAAACATATCGATGGTGATTTCTCCGCGTTCCAATTGTTCCATGGCATGATCTGAAAAGACCCCTGACGTTCGAAACTGTTGCTGTTCTATTTGTAGATTTGACAGGAAGAAGTTGGCCGATACCTTTGCGACGGTCATCGGGCGGTCTCTTCCACCATACTTTCCCAATAATAACATGTTCAAATTGGAATCTTCCTGATTATTTTTCTTGTAAAGAATGTTCCGTATAATATGACGATATTCAATTGGGTGGTCGTAATGGTCTCGAATAATTTGAGAAGCGAAAAAGAATTCATCTTCTTTTTCGTCTTCGTGCAACAAGAACATCGTTTTCAATGGCAATTGCAACTCCGTTGCAATCCGATTTTTTTTTTTGGAAACATCTTGACATTTTGCAAGAATTAAACCGGACGGTACAATTTCAACAACTTTGTAAATGTCGTTCTCGCGCAAGATATGACCAGAAAAAAATACTTTTTTCAGAATACGTATATCTTCCGCGTTCGCCAAAACCAAATTCATGGTCGCAGTTACAATATTATTAGACTATTAGATATATACATCCACAAATATTATATAATACCGATTATGTCCTTTATCTATGATTATTTATGAATTATTTATGACCAAGTAACTTGATTGAGAGTTTTCGGTAAAAACCACCCAAAAAGCACCCATTCAATTCAACCAGTTTTAAAAATAAGGTATTCATTAAAATTGGATTATACATATATCCATTAAATTGATATTGTTTATTTAATACAATATTATTAATACAATATTAATATTACATATATATATATATATATATATATCCAAAACTAATTAATTTTGATATGAATTTGTTAAATAATATAAATTTGTTCCACAAACTATATCTTAAGTCGAAGCGTTGTCCGGTTTGCAACGCGACCTATACTGAAACCGATCATACGTGCAACATTCTCGGTAGAAAAATTGCCGTTGCGGACGACGAGGATGTCGAAGGTGGAATAGCGCAAGTTATTTATTTCAACGAAAAGAGCAACGAACATTTGTTATTCTACAGCACCATAAACCCGGAAACAGGAACAAACCAATATTCGTTTGAAGTGGTGGATCTATACAAAGAAAACATACGTTGGGCGTTTCATGACGAGATGAAAATATCGAAAAGCACGCCGTTGGAAGAAGATGTGCACAACCCTGAAAATTGGGAACGATACGAAATCAACCAACTGGGGATTGATTCCGTTTATTTGTTTCACGGAGATTGCATGTATTACATCAAACCTTCTTTGATTGAACAGGCGGGGAACGGGGCGTTTGCAGCGCGAAGATTTGAAAAGGGAGAAACGATTGCGTATTACGATGGAAAGGACGTGACAGACGCTCCTCCGAAAAAAACGGACTACGTGTTGGAAGTTGAACATCGACGCATTGACGGGTTTGGTGCATTTCATGGCTTGCAATACGTGAACGATGCGCGTGGGAGTGCACGTAGAAACAATATCCGCATCACTCGCAACGGGGGGTTCGTGGTGATGAGAAGCAATGCGATACCCGTTGGCCGCGAACTGTTGGTGTCGTATGGGGAACAATATTGGTCCACTCGCGATGAATCAAGCAATGTAGCAAAAGCAAGAATTAATAAATATAGAATTGATAAACCTAGAAGAGAAATTGCGAAAATCCCGAAATTGATTTCCGACAATCGGCAATCAACCGCAACAACAGAAGACATCTCCAGCATCAAGACGGGGAACGAGTGCGGCTTATGGACCATCATGTACATCGTCCAAGAGTTGTACCCAGAAGAGGCGATCGATTTTTCCCGACTTACATCATCATGGTTCGTGAAGATGCGGGCACATTTGATTTATACCTTGTTGAAACACATCACACCGTCTTTTGTGGAGGTCCGTGACGGAAAATTGTATTTGGACAACGTCTTTGTCGGCCCTTCGCGTTTCAACAAAGGCGAAAGTAATTCTATTGTGGCGGCGCATACGATGTCGTTTGAGGAGGATCGATACCCAAGCGTGAAGACCCCGCATGGTATCGTAGAAATGTACGCACCTACATTTAAAAAATTGCAACAAGGCACCATGATAAATGATGCTTCTATTCGGGGATACCTCCTTTTGTGTTTGTCGGAGAAAACCAAGGATGCGCTGGTGTTGGATTCTCCGATGGCGTTCGGCAGCGCAGTGGAATATTTGCAGCGTTGTGTCGTCCGCGCCCATAGGAGTCAGTCAAGGACCACGAAGTTTGTGAAAATATTTCAAGTGATCAATATCAAGCAGTGGCATTGGTACGTCCTGCGCTACGATGCCGCCGCCGACAAGAAGATACAGACGCGAAACAATCTAACGGCTCTTCAAAAAAAAGGAGCGAAGCGCAAATTCGAACAGTTCGTCTCGTGGTACGAAGGGTTTTCGTTGGACTGCGCCACTTGGGGATGTGAGCACCCAGTAGGGAAGGGGGATTCCTTCTGCTCCAAGTACCATCGTACGTGCGCGTCCTGCAAAGAAAAGTGGATCGCATCGAACAAAAAAAGTCCGTTGATCAAACAAAAGAAAAAATTGGGGAACGACAAAGACTTGCACAAGCGGTTGACTTGTCCTGTATGCAAAGAAGCGTTGGGTGTGGATGCAGTGGAGCCGAAACGAAAAATCGATGTGGATATGGTAAAAGAAGACAAGCAAAAAAAGCAAAAAATACAGGCTCCCAACAACAAGGTTGCATTATTGGAAACAAGGGTGAAATTTCTGGAAGTATCGGTCCGTAGCCTGAAACATTTTTGCGCCTCGCACCATCCGAAAATACCGTCGCTGTTTACGTTCGTATGGCCTTCCCAGGTCGTGCAAGCCTACCATGCATGGAGCGAACCGACGACGCAGTCTTTGGACCCGGCGTTCGGGGAACATTGCGCCGAATCGGTAGAAGTGGTCTCCACGAAGATTCCGAATTGCACCTTTTACGGCGTGGTGGCAAAAAAGGCGTGCCCGATCAGTTCGTGGTTGAAATTCAAAGCGTATGCCACTTCCTCCACCAACCTGTCGGACTATGCCATGACGATACAAAAGCAAGCCTACGACGTCAAGAGGAAGAAAAAAAAATGGAAACAATCGCTTCAAGAAGGGCACTATGTCAACGAATTGCCGGAGGATTTCTTGTTCCAGACCATGCGATTGGCGGCGCAAATGCGGTACTTTCCGAAGCAATTGACAAAGGCGGATGTAAACGTCATGCTGGAAAACGTGAGGAAGTATTGGATGGTATTGACCCGCCTCTTCACGGATTTGTACATCCCTTTGAAAACGTTTGGTGAAAAATACTATGGGCCAATCTACCTTCTGGACGACGATGGGGTCCGGTGCCGGATGATTATTGGCTACACGCTGTGGGGACAACCCAAGGTGATAAACGACCATGACAATTTTACGTGGATGGAACAAGACGTGACAGGAAAGAGTGGGTTCGTCACGGTGTTGGTGAACGAGAATCACGTCCATTGCGCCGATCAACCGTCACCGTACACGCACGGCAATCTATTTTTACATGCTTTGTTAAAGAAAGCGAAGGAACTGGGATGCGTCAGCCCGTCGTATACACTCCCTTCG